>LFFM01000172.1_pt1 | contig 41798 bp, 43 predicted proteins | sample 643131 | NCBI WGS metagenome assembly LFFM01 (sample SAMN03777445, study PRJNA286221) | soda lake metagenome | biome: soda lake; feature: Kulunda steppe; material: water; isolation source: sample Tc-Br brine of Tanatar trona crystallizer | place: Russia: Kulunda steppe | collected 2011-07 | reverse complement strand
GCTGGTCGTCGTCCTCCCTGTCGCCGGTCGGCTGGTCGTCGTCCTCCCTGTCGCCGGTCGATCGAAGACGGTCGGCCATCGGCCATTCGTCGATCCGACCGTCGGCGACCAGCGCTTCGAGATGTGCGAGCACGGTCGCCCGCGCGAGGTCCGCCACTCCGGTCAGTTCCGTCTTGTAGACGGACTCGACGATCGCCTCGACGTCCGTCGCCCCGTTCTCGACGGCCGCGAGCACCGCCCGTTCGCGGTCGAGCCGGTGGTCGATCAGCCGCTGGCAGACCGACTCCGGCTCCTCGATGATCGCGCCGTGGCCGGGATACAGTCGGTCGAACCCCCCATCACGGACGCGTTCGAGGCTCCGGAGGTACGCACGGATGTCCGCGTCGGCACCGGCGACGGCGACGCTCCCCTCCGCGACCGCGAGGTCGCCGACGAGGAGCGACGTCCGAGGGAGGACCGCCGCTCCGCCGTCGGTCGCGTTGGGAGCCGCCGCCGCGACGGCGAACGCGACGTGGTCCGCGGCGTGACCCGGCGTGTCGACGGCGGTGACTCGCGGCCGGTCGCGTCGCGCCGCGACGAGCCGGTCCCCGTCGCGGAACGTCGCGTCGGGGGCGACGCCGACCGCCGAACGGAACCGATCGACGTGGTCCGCGTGTGCGTACACCGTCGCCCCCGTCTCGCGCGCGTAGTCGGCGACCGCTCCGACGTGATCGGGATGGGTGTGGGTGACGGCGACGGCGTTGACCCCGTGGTTCGCGACCGCAGCGTCGAGCCGGTTGGTCCGGGCGGCCGGGTCGACGAGCAGCCCGCCGACGAGGTAGGCGTTCGTCCGTCCGTCGGGTGCTCGGGTGTCGACCGGGACGGGTACGCGGACCACCGGCGGCCCGGACTCGTCGTCGGTCCCGTTCTCGTCGACCGATCCGTCGGTCCCGTTCTCGTCGACCGATCCGCCGGCGTCCGGGCCCCCACTCATCAGTCGCTTCGACCCGGGGCCGACCCGGACGTCGCCCCCGCCGTGACCGTCTCCCGCCCGGGGATCGGGGCGTCCGTGTCGCCGGCGACCGCGTACCGCGAGAGCGCCGCGACCCCGGCGTCAACCGCGTCGACCGACTCGTACGGTCTCCCGACGATCACGTCGCCGGCGGTACTCCGGTTGATACCGGGAATTGCGGTCAGCTCGTCCATCGACGCGGCGTTGACGTCGAGCGGATACGGCACTCCCGTCACGGACCGGTAGCCGTGGTCGGTGATCGCCACGTTCACCGTGGTGCCGAGTTCGCGCTCGCCGGGGACGGCCACCAGCAGCGCGTAGGTCCCGATCTGTCGGCCGAACGTCCGTCCGTCCTGATGGTACTCCAGGTGGACGTCCGGCAGGATCGTTCCCGGCGGCACGACCCGTTCGAGCATCGGATTGTCGATCGTCTCACGCACCTCGCGTTTGTACTGCTTGAACAGCCGCTTGTGGTCGCGGGCGATCGTCGCGCCCGTCTCGGACATCTCCGTGCCCGCGAACGCCATCACCTGCCGGATGTTGATCCGACGGAGCAGCAGCCCCTCGTCGTACACGCGCTGGAGGAACCGCCTGTTGTGCTCGAACGTCTCCTCGCGTTCGCCCGCCAGCCCGTGGACGAGGTTGATCCCCGGGAGCAGCTTCGGCAGGCGGGGCGCCGCGTCCGGGCCGGTGGAGGGGCCGGTCACGCGGCCGGTTCCGTCGGGCGTCGTCGTCGGACCGTCGCCCGGTCGCCACCCGCCTTCCTCGTTGACGACGCGGACCGCCTCCAGACATTCCTCGGCGGAGACGAGCAGGTCGTTCTCCTCGCGCACGACGGGGTCGGCGGACTCGAGGCCGAACGCCGCAGTGTCGCCCGGCGTGTTGTGCTCGGCGATGATCCGGATCGCCTCCCGGGACGGGTCCGGATAGTCGACGATCGTCACCGGGTTCATGTTGTCGAGGTGGAGCGTCTCCAGGTCCGGCGCGACCGCGCGGATCCCGCCGTACAGCTCCCGGAGCGCGTCGGGGTTCGGAGCCTCGCCGTCGCCGCCGAACGCGAGAATGTCCGCCTGTCGACCGAGCCGGAAGTGTTTCACGCCCCGATCGGCGAGGGCCTCGACCTCGCTGACGATCGAACCCGCCTCGCGGAACGCCGGGTTCCCGTACAGCGGCTCCGTGCAGAACGAACAGCGGTACGCACACCCGCGGGAGGTCTCCATCTCGCAGATGAGGTAGTCCGGGTGGTTCGGGTGCTGCTCGACGACGAACGCGCCGAGCGCAGCCCAGCGGTCGACCTCCGCGTTGTCTCGCATGCGGTCGCCGAACCCCTCCAGTCCGTTCGCGACCAGGTCGTGGGCGGCCGCCTCCACGTCGCCCTTCGCGACGAAATCGTAGTCGAGGTCGTCGCGTTCGGTCTCCTGTGCCCCGGCGTTCTCCTCGCCGACGCCGAAGCGGACGGGACCGCCGAGCAGGGTCACGCCGTCGGCGGTCCAGCCGAGGTCGCGCACCTCGTCGGGCTCGGCCGGCGTACCGCCCACGTACTTGCCCGGGACGGTCATGCCGCCGACGTAGACCAGCAGGTCGGCGTCCGCGACGTCGACGTGTTTCGAGCGGTCCTCGCGGAGTTCGTCGATCGTGTGGTACGTGATCGACGACTCGGGGACGCCGGCGTCGACGAGCGCGCCGGCGGTGTACCGCGGATACGTCGAGACGTACGGGGGCACGCCGAAGTGTGCCGGCTCGTCGACGTACCCGTCGACGATGGTGACGGAGAGATCGCCCGGGTGCGGCGTCGACGAGCCGCGTCCGCGCGGGGGCGAATCGGTCATGTTACCCGCCCTACTTCCCGGAGACGGGAAAAGGGTGCGGATGCCGGGTTCGAACCTCCGGAACGGATGCGCCGCCGAGCACTCGCCGTCACCGACCGGTTCGCTCCGACCCCACGGATCACGCGTCCGCCTCCCTCCGGTTTTAAGTTCCGGTCGTCCCGACCGATCGGTAATGTTCGACCCCGAGGAGCTCGAGGAGATCCGGGCGGCGAAAGCGTCCTGGGAGGCGGACACCTACGAGCCGACCGTCGACAGATTCGGGGAGCGGCTCGCGGCGTTCACCACCGACACGGGCGGTCAGTCGGTCGATCCCTTATATACGCCCGCGGATCTGGCCGACCACGACTACCGCGAGGACGTCGGTTTCCCGGGCGAGGAGCCGTACACCCGGGGCGTCTACTCGACGATGCACCGGGGTCGACTGTGGACGATGCGTCAGTACGCCGGCATGGGAACCGCGGCGGAGACGAACGAGCGGTTCGAGTACCTCATCGACCAGGGCTCCTCGGGACTCTCGATGGCGTTCGACCTCCCGACGCAGATGGGGTACGACTCCGACGCCGCGATGGCCGAGGGGGAGGTTGGCCGGTCGGGCGTCGCGATCGACACGCTCGCCGACTTCGAGACCGTCTTCGACGGGATCCCCCTCGACGAGGTGTCGACGTCGATGACGATAAACGCCCCCGCCGCGGTGCTGCTCGCGATGTACGTCGCGATGGGCGACGAGCAGGGCGTCGACCGCGCGGAGCTGCGTGGGACGATCCAGAACGACATCATGAAGGAGTACGTCGCGCGGAACCTCTACATCTATCCGCCGGAGCCCTCATTGCGGCTCATCACCGATGTCTTCGAGTTCTGTGCCACGGCGGTCCCGAGCTTCAACACGATCTCCATCTCCGGCTACCACATCCGCGAGGCCGGCTCGACGGCGGCCCAGGAGATCGCGTTCACGCTCGCGAACGGGATCGAGTACGTCGAGGCCGCCGTCGAGACCGGACTCGACGTCGACGAGTTCGCTCCGCAGCTCTCCTTCTTTTTTAACGCGCACAACGACGTGTTCGCCGAGGCGGCAAAGTTCCGCGCCGCGAGACGGCTGTGGGCGGAGATCATGGACGAGCGGTTCGACGCGGAGAACCCGAACTCCAAACAGCTGAAGTTCCACGCCCAGACGGGGGGGTCGACGCTCACCGCTCAGCAGATCGAGAACAACGTCGTTCGCGTCGCCTATCAGGCGCTCGCGGCCGTACTCGGCGGCACACAGAGTCTCCACACCAACGGGAAAGACGAGGCGCTCGCGTTACCGACCGAGCAGTCGGTCCGGACGGCGCTGCGCACCCAGCAGATCCTCGCTCACGAGTCGGGCGCGGCGAACACGATCGACCCGCTCGCGGGATCGTACTACGTCGAGAGCCTCACCGACGGGATCGAGGCCGACGCGCGGGAGATCCTCTCGGAGATCGACCGTCGCGGCGGGGCGCTATCGGCCGTCGAGAGCCAGTGGATCCAACGGCAGATCCAGGACGTCGCTTTCGAGCGCCAACGGGAGATCGAATCCGGCGAGCGGGTGATCGTCGGCGTCAACGAGTACGAGGTCGACGAGGAGCCGGAGATGGACTTAGAGGAGGTCGACCCCGAGCAGGAGGCCGCACAGCGCGAGCGGCTGGCGGCGGTCAAAGCGAGGCGCGACGACGATGCGGTCGAGACCGCGCTCGCGACCGTACGCGATGCCGCACGGAACGACGAGAACGTGATGCCGCCGATCATCGAGGCGGTGAAGGCGTACGCGACCGTCCAAGAGATCTGCGACGTGTTCCGCGATGAGTTCGGCGAGTACGAGCCTGGACGGTGATCGTATCTCGTTTCAGTCGGTTCCACGCCGCGGGAGCAGCTGCCCCCACACCCGCTTTTCGAGCAGCTCGACTGTCATCGGCTCCTCGACCGTGATCCGACAGGAGAGCCGGGGATAGCCGAACCGGGCGGCCGCGACGTCGTGCCAGTGGTCCGGCTCCGGTGCGGGGTCGACCCGCACGCCGCAGGTGCCACAGAGTCCCCGCCCGCCGCAGTTCGCCCGCGTCGAGACGGAGCCGTACACCGCGAATCCGGCCGCGAGGAGCGCGTCGCGCAGGACCGTCCCGCGCTCGACCGACAGCGTCGTCTCCTCGCCGTCGACCGTACGAACCCGGACCGGTACCGTCTCCGCCGTCATGCCGATCGGCGACTACGGTCCCCCGTCGAACGCGGCCGGTCGTTCCCACGCGTCCCGGCCGGCGACGGTGCGCTGCGGGAAGGGGATGGTGACGTCCGTCTCGTCGAACCGCTCCTTGACGGACTGGACGTAGTCGGCGCGGATCTTCACGAAGTCCGCACGGGAGGGGTCCGATATCCAGAACCGCGACTGGAGCCCGACCGACGAGTCGGCCAGCTCGGTCAGCCGGACGGAGGGCGCCGGGTCCGCCAAGATATCCGGATGGCTCTCCGCCTCCTCGATGATGATGTCCGTCGCCGTCTCGATGTCGTCCTCGTAATCGATGCCGAACACGAACTTGAGCCTGAGCATCCCCTTCGCGACCGGGTTCTTCACTACACCGCTGGTGAGCGCGTGGTTCGGAACCGTGAGCAGCTCGTTGTCGAACGTCCGCACGCGGGTGACCCTGAAGGAGATGTCCTCGACGATGCCGGTGTTGCCGTCCCACTCGATCCAGTCGCCGATCTTGAACGGCCTGTCGGTGTAGATGAACACGCCGGCGACGAAGTTACGGATCACGTCCTGGAGGGCGAAGCCGATCGCGAGGGTTGCCGCCGCGGCGATCGTCGCCAGCGAGCGCAGGAAGTCGTCGTAGCCCGCCGCGCCGAACGCGATCGTGACGCCGCCGAACAACACGAGGAACGTCGCGATCTTGTTTATCGGTCGCCGCGCGTGTGCCTCTAACCCCTGCCGGTCGAGGAGCCGCTCGATCAGCGGATTGATGACGGATCTGTTGAGCAGATACACCGCGACGATCACGACGAGGAACACCGCCACCGAGATGACGAGCCCCGCCAGCGGACCGAGGTACGGCTCCAGCGCGTCCTCGATGGGTGCGACCTGTACCGGTGCGGCGGTCTCGGGTGACACGAATCGGCTCGGGGACGCACTCGAGACGATCGGGAGCGCCATCAGTGGAATACTGCCGTGTTGCCGCGCGTCTCGATCAGGTCCGCGCCGACCGCCGCAGCCAGCTCGGCGGCCAGCTCGTCAGTCGACGTCCCGCCGCGAGCCGATCGCAGGAACTTCGCTTTCACCAGCTTCCTGTCGTCCAGCTGGTCGCCGAGCTCGTCGACGACCGCGTCGATACCCGCCTTGCCGACCCAGACTGTGACGTCGAGGTCGTGTGCCTCCTTCCGAAGTCCCTGGTCGCTCATATCCGGTTCACACGCCGGCGGGCATTGAAGCTTGATATCTCCGCTCGGTCACTACTCGATCCGATAGATCCGCACCGCGTCGTTCTCGAAGACGACCTCCCCGTGGGTCGCGAAGTCGACCGCGCCGTACCGCGCCGTTTCCGTGGGCCCGACCCAGACGTAGTCGACATCGTGCGCGTCGAGAACGGCCGCCCGCTCCGGCTCCTGGCCGGCGTACGCGCGGTCGACGTCGGCGACGCGATCGTAGTACGGCTCCGCGCCCCGATAGCCGACCTGATGCGCCCAGCCGGCGACGGTCGGAACGCCGGTCAGACTGGACGCGGGATTCGACCGCCAGTCGTACATTCCGGGCACGGTCGGGTCGGCGGCGAGCCCCTCCGGCGACCGGCTCGCGCCGGGCGCCTCGAGCAGGACGTCCTCGTGGGTCGCGGTGCGGTCGAGCCACGCGATCGCCTCGGCCTCCTCGGGGTGTTCCTCGGCGGCGAAGGCGGTCGCGTGTAGCGTCCCGGCGTCGTTGTCGGCGAAGTGGTTCGAGAGCGCGAGCCCGGCGTACGGCACCGACAGAACGACCAGCGCAACGACCAGCACGCGAGCGATCGTGTCACCGTCCGGAACGAGCCGTCCGTATCGTCGTCCCGCGGGTTCGGAACCCGCCTCGATCGACCCGCTCCGGCCGCCGAAGCCCTCGGCCCACAGCTTCGCGAGAACGACCCCGAGCGCGACTCCCCAGACCGTCCACACTTGGAAGTACGTCTTGAAGACGGTGTTCAACCGTCCCGGACCGGCCGCCTCGACCACGTACACCAGCTCGACGATACCGACGAGTCCGGCACCGCCGACGAGCAGCGCGGTCTCGAAGCCGACCGCGCGGTCGAGCCGGAGCGCGACCCAGCCGAGCGCGAGCAGCGGGACGACGATCGCCAGCGCGTGAACCCCGGTCGCGACCGACACGCCGACGACCGCACCGACCCCCACGACCACGGGAAGCCGATCCCCCCTGTCCGCGACCCGTCCGAGGAGATACGCGCTGAAGCCGGCGACGAAGACGCCGTGAACGACGAGTAGCTCCCCGAGTCCGGACCGATCGGCGGCGTCAAGCAGTGCCGGTTCCTGTCCGCTCGATGCCCCGAGGACGAACGGAGCCCCGAGCAGGAAGCCGACCGCGCCGGCGAGCATCGCGACGACCAGCGCTCCGCCCGTCCGTTCGATCTCCGCCGCCGCCCCGCTCCCGAGCCGGTCACGGACGACCGCGACGACGCGCTCGCCGCGGGGAAGTAGCGGGAGCGGCGTTGCGGGCGCGAACGCGAGCGCAAGCCACAGCAGCCCGAACACCGTCGGAAAGTCCCACGTGTGGATCACGATCTGGGTACCACCCAGCACCGGAACGACCACGAACACGAGCAGCCGGCGGCGCCACAGCGCTGCTGCGGGCGTCACCCAGTACGCGTACGCGACGGCCGCCGCGAGCAGGAGGAACGGCGCGCCGGTCATGTGCGCGTGGAGGTCGCCGTTCAGGAATCCGAAGACGGGAAATTCGGTTATTGCTCCGTCGACCACGCGGCTCGCGTCCCAGTAGTAGAAGCCGTCGACGCCGCTCCGGAGATCGGCCGCGGAGAGGCCGCCGACCGCGACCGACTCGGCGAAGCGATCGCCGATCCCACCGGGAAGGACGCCGGCGACCACCTGTAGCGCGGCGGCGAGGTTTCCGGCGAGGCCGACGAGGAAGGCGGCGGCCATCCCCGCCCCGAGCCCCTCGTCCGCCTCCCCGCCGGCGTCGGCGGCGACGGCTCGGGCGAGATCGAACGCCGCCGTCACGAGACAGGCGTAAAAGCCGGCGAGCGCGAGATTGTAGGCGAACGCCGGGTCGGTGCCGGTGAGCATCGTCACCAGTCCGGCGGCGAGATGGCCTCCGTAGTAGTAGTTCAGCGACTCCCCCGCGAACCAGAAGTCGTAGATCGGGACGACGTCCGCGCGCAACACCGCACGGAGGAGCCCGTAATCGAGGAACTTCTCGCCGCCGATCGCGTTCACCGCCGGATCCGCGCCGCGGATCGCGACGACGAGGAGGAACGCGCCGACGAACACGGTCGCAGCGTGGAACGCCGCGCGGCGGTCACCCTCGGTCAGCCCGTCGACGAGCCGAACCCGACGGTTCGCGAGCGCGCCGCGGTCGAGCCCGGCGGCCGCCGAGAGGCCCGCGAGACACGCGAGCGCGACCCACAGCGTCGGTCGCCCGAAGCCGACCTGTCCGGTCCAGTAGCCGACGACGACGAGGGTGGCGAGCGCGACGGTCGGTGAGAGTCCCGCACCGCGTCCCGGAAACGAGCGGAACAGGCGGGCGGTGAGGGGGAACGCGATGGCCGACAGCGCGGCGAACGCCAGCAGCCACCAGGCGACCAGCACGTACTCCATGCCACCGAGAGACGTCCCCGGAAACATACCGCTTCGGGTTCGGGCTCACGCAACCGCTTCCGCGCCGACCGCTTCCCGAGATCGGCTCACGCGTCGATCGCGTCGGTCGCTTCGGCGTGCTCGGAGACGTGGACGTCGCGGGCGATCCGCTCCGGAAGCGATACCGGGGCGTCGCTCCCGGCGGTGCGGGCGGTGATCATGCCGAACGGCGCGACCTCGACGATCTCCAGTTCGGATCCGGGTTCGATCCCGCGCTCTGCGAGGTATTCGAGGACCTCGGGATCGCGGTCGCTGACGCGCTCGACGACGACGACGTCGCCCGCCTCGCAGCTCGAGACGGCGTCGGCGTCGCTCGTGGCCGGTGCCTCCAGATCCACGCCGGGTATGGGATCCCCGTGCGGATCGATCTCCGGATGGTTGAGGACGGTCGCGATCCGGTCGACGAACTCCTCGCTGATGTGGTGTTCGAGCCGATCCGCCTCCTCGTGGACCTCCGCCCAGTCGTAATCGAGGTGTTCCGTGAGAAACGTCTCGAGGAGCCGATGGTGGCGGATCACCTCGAGTGCGACCGTTTCGCCCTTCTCGGTGAGTCGAACCCCCTTGTACTTCTCGCGGTCGACGAGTCCGCGATCCTCGAGTTTGTCGAGCATGCTCGTCACCGTCGGCGGGGTAACGTCGAGCTCCTCGGCGATCTCGGCGGTCCGTACTCGGTCGTCGGACCCGTACTGGAGATGATATATCCCCTTGAGATAATCCTCCATCGAGTCGCTCAGTCTCATCGGCTGATTTAGACGGCATCTAAACTTCAACCTTTGGCGATCGGCGGCGCCGCGATCGGCTTCCTCGTCGCGATCGTTACCCCATCTCGTAACCTTCCTGCCGGAGCATCACGATCATCGTCACGCCCGAAATGAGGATCAACAGAAGCGCGGGGATCGCCGCGTAGCGGTACGCGAGCGCGTTGTGTGCCTGCCACACCTTGATCACGAGCGTGTCCATCCCGATCGGCGCGACCATCAGCGTCATCGGCAGCTCCTTCATCGTGGTCAGGAAGACGAGAACGGCTCCCGCGACCATTCCGGGCGCGATGAGCGGCAGGGTGATCCGGCGGAACGTCTCGATCCGCCCGGCGTTGAGGGTTCGGGCGGCCTCCAGGGTCTCGTCGTCGACCTGCAGCACCGACGATCGAACGGTACCGACCGCCTGCGGAAGGAACCTGACGACGTAGCCGAACACGAGCAGCCAGACCCCCTGCCGGTACAGCGACGGGAGCGTTCGGGTACCGAGAAACACCAGCGCGAGCCCGATCACGACGCCGGGGACGGCGAACCCCACGTACGTCGCCCGTTCGAGCACGCGGGCGACGAGGGAGTCCGTCCGTCCAGAGTAGTACGCGACCGGCACGGCGAAGACGCAGGCCACGAGTGCGGCGAGGCCCGCGAGATACACCGAGTTGAACGCGAACGCCGGCTGGAACTCCAGTGCCGGGATCCGTTCACCCTGGCTGCGGAAGATCCAGATCACGAAGATCGCCACCGGAACGACGAGCGTGACGACGCCGATCGTCGCTATCGATCCCATCGCGGGCCACTTCCAGCGACCGAGCTCGAGGGTCGTGCCGCGTTCGCCCCCGCCGCTGGTGTCGTCGTCCCGCCCGATCCCCGCCTCGATGACGAGGATGACGGCGACGATCGCAACGAGCTGGAGCGCGAGCAGCGCGGCGTACTCGACCGCGAAGCCACTGAACTCGCCGTAGATCCGGCTGGTGAACACGTTCGCCTGCATGAACGCCGGCGTGCCGAAGTCGGATATTGCGTAGAGGGCTGCCAGCAGGGCGCCGGCCGCGATCCCGGGGCGGATGATCGGAAAGGTGACGCGCCGGAACGAGTCGAGCGGACCGTGGTTCAACGTTCGAGCAGCGTCGACCAACGAGCTGTCCATCGATATCAGCGACGCACGCGTCGTCAGGAAGACGTACGGATAAGTGTACAGCGTGATGATGAACACCGCACCCCACAACCCGTGGACACGGGGTATCGTCATCCCGAGGAACGTGTCGATCTCTCCTCCGGATCCAAACATCGAGACGAAGGCGATCGCGCCGACGTAGCTCGGAATCACGAGTGGAAGTGCGGCGACGACGGTCCAGAACCGAGGATACGGCAGGTCGGTGCGCGTCGTCAACAATGCTAGTGGGACGCCGATGACGATCGATGCGCCGGTCACTCCGGCCATGAGAACGAGGCTGTTGAGCGTGATACGCGCCGTGATCGACGAGAACATCAGATCGGTCGCCCGCGCCAGCTCGACCGTGGTGGCCTGCCAGACCAGCCAGAACATCGGAGAGACGATGAGAAATGCGAAGACGGCGCTGACGGTGGCGACGACGGCCATCCACGGATCGGCTCCCCGGATGCGACGTCGAACGCGGTCGACCGGTCGCGATCCGACGAGCGAACTGATGACTCCCATGTCTCTGGTGACGCTTCGGTCCGGCGCTACGACGGCGTTCGGTTTGACTCTTCTGACATCGCCGCCCGACCGAAATCGGTGCGGACGGGACGGTATCGGCGTGTCCGAGTCCGACGGACGAGCCGTCGGCTGCGACCGTTCGGAGGATCGGATATAAAGAGGAGGGAGCGTCGTTATACGGGGAGCATTCCCTCGTCCTCGAGAAGCTCACGCGCGCCCTGCAGCTCCATGTCGAAGCTGGTCAGGTCGAACGTCGGCGAGTTGAGTTCGTCCGGGCCGGGCAGTTCACCGACGTAGTCGATGCCGTCGATGACCGGGAACTCGCCGTTGTCGTCCATCATGAACTCCTGCCCTTCGATGGCGACGAGGTGACGAACGAACTCGGCGACGAGTTCGGGATCGTCGACGCTGGCCGTGGCGGCGACGCCGGCCACGCTGAACAGCGCGCCGGGGTCTCCATCGGTGAACGTCACTCGAAGCGGGGCGTCCGGATCCTCGTTGAGTATTCGGGCGCCGTAGTAGCTGTTGCCGAGACCGACGATCGGGTCGTCATCGCCGCCGCGGTTGACGGCCTCCGCCTGTGCGCTACCGCTGGTAAACAGCTGCGGGTCCTGGTCCAGAAAGTCGCTCACCCACTGTCGGGTCGCCTCTTCACCTTCGAGTTCGGTCATCGCCTGAATGAACCCACGGAACGTCCCGGAGTTCGGACGGGTGGAGATGATCCCCTCGAAGCGGTCGTCGGTCGCATACGAGAAGATGTCATCCGGCAGTTCGTCCCAGCCGTCGAACGGCGTCTCGTCGAGCCGGTCGTTGTTATAAAAGACGGAGCGGACACGGCCGCTGACGCCGGTCCACTGGCCGTCGGGATGGCGGTAGCTCCCGGGAACGGTGTCGACGACGTCGGACGGAAGTGGCTGCGTGAGCCCCTCCCCGCTCACCGCGCCGAGCGCGCCAGGGTCCTGCGAGTAGAAGACGTCCGCGGGGGTCGCGTCCCGCTCCTGGATGAGGCTGTTGACCTGTGCGTCGTTGTCGTCGTAGTCGCGGTTGATGGTCAGTCCGGCGTACCTGTTTTCCAGTTCCTCGAACACGAGGTCGATCTGGTCGGGCGTCCGGCCGGAGTAGATCGTGAGCTCTCCCTCCAGATCCCCGAGATCGTCCCACGAAACCCCCGACGAGGTGACCGCCTGGTTCATCGGGCCTGCGTCCGCGACGGTAGTGACCCCATCGTCGTGGTCGTGATCGTCGCTCCCGCTCCCGTGGCCTCCGCCGTTGCCGTCGTCGTCGGCACAGCCGGCGAGACCGGCGATGCCCACGGTGGTCCCGGCCGCCGCGAGGAATGGACGACGACGGATCGTCTCGGTGCGGTCGTCTCGGTCTGGAGTGTGCTCCTCCATAGTTCGTTTAGGCCGACCTAAAAAACTTAATGGTTCCGATCTTTAGGCAGACCTAAACAGATCGGGCGCAATAATAAAGCCCCCGTTCACCGCTCCCGTGGCCTCGGGCGTTCGGGCGCGGCTACCGGTATCGGGCCGGCGGAGACCGTGGAGGGCCGTGATCGCCGAGCTACTCGTCGACGCTTACGCGCTCGATCTCGACGGTGTCGCGCGGCTCGTCGCGGCGGTCGGTCGGCACGGAGCCGATCTCCTCGACGACGTCCATGCCGTCGATCACCCGTCCGAAGACGGCGTGTTTGCCGTCGAGGTGCGGCGTGGCGTCGAGCGTGATGAAGAACTGCGACCCGTTTGTGTTCGGCCCGGAGTTCGCCATCGAGAGGATGCCGGGACCGTCGTGGGTCAGATCGTCGTGAAACTCGTCGTCGAACTGGTAGCCCGGACCGCCGCGGCCGCTCTCCATGGGGTCACCGCCCTGAATCATGAAGTCGTCGATGACGCGGTGGAACACGTTGCCCTGATACAGCGAGTCGCCGCGGATCTCGCCGGATTCGGGGTCCTCCCAGGTGTTCGTCTCCGGTGCCGGCTCGGCGTCGGCGGCCGGGTCGTGGCGCGCGAGACCGAGGAAGTTCTCGACGGTTCGCGATGCCCTGTCGGCGAACAGTTCGACCGTGACGTCGCCGTGGGTCGTGTGAAGCGTCACCTGCGGGTTCTCCGGGTTGGAAACGTCTCGTCCCATGCCCGGCCAGACGGCGTCCCGCCGGAAAACGCTGCCCATCCGGGGCGACTCTCGCGGTCCATCCGGGACGACCTCCATGGCCCATCCGGGGCGACCTCCATGGTCCGTCCGGGACCACCCCCGTATTCCATCCGAGGTCGTCCGGGCTTCACTCCGAGGGCGCGTACGACTCGTGGATCCGGTCCATGCGGGCGGCCATCACGAAGTCGGCCTTGTGGAGTCCGTCGATCTTATGAGTCCACATCTCGACGCCGACCTCGCCCCACGCGAGGTGGATGTCGGGATGATGCCACTCCTCCTCGGCGAGTTCGCCGATCTCGTAGGTGAACTCGAGTGCGTCACGGAAGTCCTTGAAGGGGTAGGTCGCCTCCAGATGGTGGTCGTCGACGACCTCCCAGACGCCGTCGTCGAGCTCCGCGAGGAAATCGGCGTACTCGGCCTCGGTCAGGGGGTCGTCCTCGGATGTGCACGCTTCACACGGTTCGTCGGCGAGTGACTGTGTCATGCCTACCGCTTGGAGCGGGAGCGGTTTGTAGCTTCCGCGAGGACGACGCGGTCGGTCAGCCGTTTGACCACGGCGAGCGCCCGTCGACCGCGGCACGGAGCCGTCCGAATACGCCGCCGTTCGTGCGGTTTGCTCCGTTCTCCCCGGGATCCTCGTCGGCCGGCCGTCCGGAGAGTCGCCAGCCGGCCGTCGTCGCGGCCTCGCTCGCGGTGAGGAACTCCCACCCGACGTGGCTCGCGAGTCGGCGATCCTCCGGCGACGCGCCGACGAGAACGCGCCGCGGCGTGTACGACGCCGCCTCGATGGCGGCGAGCGCCCGACGCTTGTCCCGCCCGTCGAGCGCGTAGTCGTTGTCGATCCCGTGGGCCGCCAGGAACGGCTCGACGGCGGCCGGATCGTCGTCGACGATCCCGACGTACCGGCTCCAGCGACGGGCGTCCGCGACGACCGCCGCCGGATCGGCGAAGGCTCGCGCCGCGTCGAGCGTGACGGCGAGCGTCAGTTCGCCGTCCCGGTCGTGTGGGTCGGGAACGAGTATCACGATCGTTGGAAGGTCGTCCACCCGATCACATAAACGCTGCGGCACCTCTCCCGGCACGGAGCGTCGGATATATATCATCGCGGCGTCCGCTCGGACCCATGGAGTTCGAGACCACGTTCGGGACCGACCGGCCGGTCATCGGGATGGTTCATCTGCCGCCGCTGCCGGGGACCCCTCGGGCGACGGCGACGGCCGCGGCGACGATGGAGCGTGTCGTCGATCGCGCGGCCGCGGACGCCGCCGCGCTCAACCGTGGCGGGGTCGACGGGGTCGTCGTGGAGAACTTCGGCGACGCGCCGTTCGTCCCCGACGACGTGCCGAAGCACACGGTCGCCGCGACGACCCGGGCGGCGACCGCCGTGGCGGACGCGACCGACCTGCCGGTCGGGATCAACGTGCTCCGCAACGACGCCGCGGCCGCGATGAGCGTCGCGGCCGCCGTCGGGGCCGCGTTCGTCCGCGTCAACGTTCACACGGGCGCCCGGGTGACCGATCAGGGGTTACTCGAGGGGAACGCCCACGACACGCTCCGGCTTCGGGACCGGCTCGACGCCGACGTCGGCGTGTTCGCGGACGTCGACGTCAAACACTCCGTTCCGGTGTCGGGGGCGGGTGACGTCGAATCGGTGGCCGACACCGTCGGTCGCGGGCTGGCCGACGCGGTGATCGCCTCGGGTCGCGGGACCGGCGAGCCGCTCGCCGCGTCCGCCCTCGGCGCGGTGGTCGAGGAGCGCGACGCCGCCGGGGTCGACGCCCCCGTCATCGTCGGCAGCGGCGTCACGGCCGAGACGATCGGCACCGTCCTCGACGTCGCGGACGGCGCCATCGTCGGCACGGCACTCAAGGAGGACGGCGAGACGACCGCTCCGGTCGATCCCGACCGCGTCGCGGCGCTCGTCGCCCGTGCGAACGAGGTTCGGTGACCGCGACGACCGGCACGATACGGTACGCCAACCACGATACGGTACGCCAACCACGATACGCGACACGTGACCCTTCTCGTCGGGCCGGGATCCCGTCCACTCACGGTACCACGCCGGTCATCCGGATCCCCGACGAGCGAGCCACGCAGTCGCTGTCCCACGTCCTGCTTATAAATGCGCGTGAACGGTCGGCTGCGGCACTGATAAATCGGAAGCAACACGCCCAAGATGTTCCGCGGTCGGCGCGCGCCGTCGCGGCTGGGGCTTTGGAGGCGGTAGTATCGATCGAAGCAGGAGCCGCTCACCGAACATCAACTGATAAATCAACGTCGACACCACCCACGTACCCGTTATAAACATCCTCAACTCGCTCGACATCATATACTCCCGAAATCGACCGACCGAATCACCACGAGACGGATGCGTCCGTCGTCCACCCGGAGCGGACGCGTCGAAGACGGGGTCGGGCTCGCCGTCGGATCCGCCATCGGTCCGTGTGTCCGCCGACGGCTGGCGACGCCCGCGGTGATACGGGGATCGACGACTTCGCCCCCGCGTTTATAAACTAACGACCGCGTTCAGCGTGATCCGGATGGCGCGTTCGACGTTGTCTCTCGCCTTTTCCGGGAGCTCGTCTTCGGAGTCCGCGCCCTTTTGAGTGCCCTCGACGAGGTTGCCGTCGACGGTGCAGATCGCGCCGGCCCGAAGTCCCTTCCGTCGCGCGAGCGAGAACACCGTCGCCGCCTCCATCTCGATCGCCAGCAGGTTCGCGGCCTCCCAGTCGTCGACGAACGCGTCGCTCTCGTTGTAGTAGGCGTCGTCGGAGACGATCGGGCCGACGTGAATGTCCTCGTCGTTGGCCTCGGCCGCGTCGACGAGCGCGGCGAGCACGTCGTAGTCGGGGACGGCCGGATACACCGCCGACTCGTAGCGCTTGCTCGTTCCCTCCTCCTTTGCCGCGCCGTTGGCGACGACCATGTCGCCGATCTCCATCCCCTCCTGGAGGGCGCCGCAGGTGCCACAGCGGATGAACGTCTCGACCCCGACGCGCGACAGTTCCTCGACGGCGATGGCGGCCGACGGACAGCCGATCCCGGTCGAGCAGATGGTGAGCGGATCGCCCTCGTAGCTGGCGTTGACGAGCTTGTATTCGCGGTTCTCGGCGACGAGTTCGGCGTCGTCACACAGATCCGCGATCCGGTCGACTCGACCCGGGTCACCCGGGATGATCGCGGTTTCGTGAACGTCTCCCTCCTCGATCAGCAGATGTGGCTGCTTCGTCATACCGCCGTCTCCGCCGGCCGCCCGCAAAAGCAGTCCGGTCCACCTCGCTCCGTTCCGTCTCACTCCGTTCCATCCCGCTCGGATCCACCTCGGCACGGTCCGGTTCGGACCGACGCGGGCCAGTCCGTTTGCCCGACGCGGGCCAGCCAGTTTAAGTGGATACGTCGCCCGATCGGAACACATGCCGAGAGACGACGCCGACGAGGCGGCCGTGCCGGAGCCGGGGCTCGGGGCGCTGATCGGGGGCGGCGTCGTCGCGTTCGCCCTGATCACGCCGGTGGCGATCTATCTCCTCTCGTTTAACGCCACGCAGGCGGTGCTGCTCGGCGGGTTCTCCGGGCTGTCGGCTGCGATCGCTGCGAAGCTTGGCGCCCGGCGGCGTGCGGCGCGACACGCGAGCGACGACGCCGACGAGCGAGCGGAGTAGCGATCCCGCTCCGCTATCGAATGCGATACCTTGACGGCGGAGTTTATAAGCGTCCGCGGCGGAGATACGCCGATGCGATTCAGTCACGACCGTCGGGGCCAGTCGGTCGTGGTCGGGACGGTGATCCTGTTCGGGTTCCTGATCGTCGCGCTGGCGCTGTATCAGGCCCAGATCGTCCCGATGGAGAACGCGGACGTCGAGTTCGAACACAGCCAGAGCGTCGAGAACGACGTGACCGACCTCCGGAACGCGATCCTCCGTGCGAGCACCGCCGGGTCCGCACAGCCGGCACGGGTCCAGCTCGGCACGCGATACCCCCAACGGACGTTCTTCGTGAATCCGGCGCCGGCGACGGGGAGTCTCGAAACGTCGGAGCCAGGATCGATCCGGATCGAGAACGCCGCGATCGGCGCGGGCGCCCACGAGAACACCGAGCTGTTCTGGACCGAGGGGCTGGGCGGTGAGCCCGCATACGAGACGACGTCGCTTCAGTACAGACCGACCTACAACGAGTATCGGGAGGCCCCGACGCTGACGTACGAACACTCCGTCGTCGCGGCCGAATTCCCGAACGGGAATCTCCTCCTTCGTTCCAACCAGACCGTCCTCCGTGATGGCCGTGTCTCGCTCACTGCCCTGACCGGAGAGATATCGGAGAACGGCGTCGAGTCCCGGAGCGTCGATCCCGAGGCGGTGTCCGCCGGATCGCGGACGGTCCCCGTGACGAGCGACGGCGACGAGATCGAGATCGTTCTTCCGACCACCGTCGGCAACGAGGCCGATCTGGAAGCGGAGTGGGACGAACGCGTTCCGAACGCGGAGTCGGTCAGCGTAACGGACGGTGCCGTCCGGATCACGCTGAGCGACCGGAGCGATCCGTATCGTCTCAGGCTGTCGGCGGTTAGCGTCGACGGTGAAGATACGACAGGAGCGGCGTACATCGTTCCGGTCGGGCCGGAGGCGGTGACGGCGGGCCAGAGCGTCGGCGTCGAGGTACGTGACGAGTATCACAACCCTGTTGCAGATGCTGATGTATCGATATCCGATGGGGCTGATCGAACGACCGACGACGGGCGAGTCTTCTTTACTCCGGGATCGAACGATTCGACGGCATCGATCAGTGACGATCCCGGCGACCCCGACAATCCTGAGTATGAAAGCGTGACGTTCTCCGTGACTGCTTCCGAGGAGGCCGGTGAACTGAGCCGAGTGTTCGACGTTGATTGGCGGAGTCCCGATCCGAGAGAGGTGATCGGAGAAGGGGACGAAACGATAACCGTTCAAGTCACTGACCGGGATTCCGATGAACCGATCGAAGACGCGGGGGTTGACGTCTCGTTCGCGGTCAAAGACGGATCCGGACCTGCGGATATCACCCTTTCCGATCCCGAAACGGACGAAGACGGTCAAGTCGAAGCCACGCTTGACGTCAGTGAAAACGAGAGGGGCGACGAGTTCAGTCTGTATGCGTCAGCCGGTGACGACGTTGATCGGATCGAAATCGAGATCAGTGATGCGGATGGATTTGATGGTCCGACGTTCGCCACTCTTACTGCAAATGAAGAGCGGGCTTCACCGTCGAACCGGAGAGTTACGTTTGACTGGTCAATTGATGGCGAATTCGACACGATCACGTTCGAGACCGAGATCGATTCTCAGACTACGTCGGATTCGTCGGGACCGATAGAACTCGATAAGGGCCCAGGAGCGAAAGACATATCGGCCACAGTCGACGGTCCAGGAGGGTCCGAAACGTGCACTGCTACGATCGTTAACGATGAAAATTTTGATAAAGATGATTTTAATTGCGCCATCGATTCCGGAGCGTAGGTGTCAAGGGTAAACTCGAGGATATATTGCGAACCGATTATATCTAAATTATGGAAAAGAGATGAACTCCGTCCCTCATCGCATTGATCCAATGTCGGAAGTTCAGGATCGACTGGGTTAGTCTCACGCAGCGTCTCTATCGTGGAGTTCCCGTGCCCGTTGAGACGTCTCACGGTCGTCGGCAACCGCGAGGAGTTCCTCGTCCTCAGTCACGACCGTCGTCTCCAACGCTTCCGCACCCACGAGATACGCGGCATCGGAGAACGTCAACTCGGTCGTGGTCGCGACGTCCATCACGGCGTCACTGCCGAGTTCCACCAGATCGTGAACGACGAACTCACGACGGAGATCCGCAAGCAGCGAGACGAGCTCCGCGTGTCCCTCCGGCGTCGTCCGGTCCTGCAGCGCGTGGATCTTCCAGAGCACGTTTCCGGCCTCATAAAAGGTGAGATCGAGGACGTAGCCGTCGAACAGCACGTCGATCGGCGGCGTGTCGTCGTCGAGCAGAACGGCAACGAGACTGCTCGCATCGAACACCGGCCGGGGAGCGTCGGCTGACCCGGGAGACTCACCCGCCGTCGGATCGTCGTTCATCGGTTGCGTTCCGTCCTGTCCGCTCTCACCAGTTCGGCGATCTCGTCGGCGTCGACCGACTCGTTCCCGTCCCGTTTGAGATCTTCGGGCACCTTCGCCGAGACGGTCGTGGACATGTGTCGTAATACGTTGGCGTACTACTGAGTTCGTGGCATGATCGGAATGAGCGTGTGCTTTTTGTAGATGCTCTAAGTGGGATCCGTATGTTATACACACCCGAATCAGTCTGGGAGCTGAATTTCACGCCGAACGTCACGAACGGCATGGGTTCCATCGAGGAACTCGATGCGATCGGCGGTGAATTTGACGCCGAGTTGGCGTTGATCGTTACCGACCCGGGACTCGTCGAAGCGGGGATTATAGATAACGTGGCGGCGACGCTCGATTCTCTCGAGTACACGGTCTTCGACGATGTCGAACCGGATCCCGACATCGGAACCTTCGAGGCGGCGATCGCGGAAGCGAACGCGGTCGACCCCGATCTCGTCATCGGCGTCGGCGGCGGGAGCGCAATGGATGTCGCGAAGACGACGAGCGTGGTTGCCGAACACGGTGGCGACGTTCTTGATTACGTTGCTCAGCCGACCGGCGAGGGGAAGCCCGTCCCTGGTGTGGGAATCCCGACCGTAGCCGTTCCGACGACGGCGGGAACCGGTGCGGAAACCTCGCCAGTGACGGTCATCTCGCTGCCCGAGGAGGATCTCAAGGTCGGCATCTCCAGTCGACATCAGCGTCCGGAGGTTGCTTTGCTCGATCCGGCGTTGTCGGTCTCGCTGCCGCCCGCCCCGACGGCATCCTCGGGAATGGACGCGCTTTCACACGCGATCGAAGCCTACGTGGCCCGTCCCTACGATGCCAAACCGGCCCCTGATCGCCGCTCGGAGCGTCCGGACTACAACGGTCGATCGCCGATCACCGACCTATTCGCGAAATCGGCGATCGAACGGATCGGCGACAACCTCCGGACGGCCGTCGACAACGGACAGAACCTCGACGCACGACGCGAGATGTTGCTGGGCAGTTTCATGGCTGGTGTTTCGTTCACCAACGCCGGTCTCGGTGCGACCCACGCCATCGCGATGGCTGCTGGCGCCATCAAGCACACACCACACGGCGTTACGATCGCACACGCCTTGCCAGCGGTCATGCGATACAATGCGACGAGCGCCTACGATAGATATGCCGAGATAGCCACTATCCTCGGCGAGGATACAAGCGGTCTGAGCCGCGATGAATCCGCCGACCTGGCCGCTCATGCCGTCGAAAAACTGGCGGCGGATGTCGGGATTGACGGCGGGCTCTCTTCTCTGGATATCTCGGAATCGGACGTTCCCCACCTGGCGGAGCGTGCGAACCAACTCGAACGGCTTCTCGTCGGGAACCCGCGACGGATCGATCGGGACGCTCTCGAAGTGATCATTCGGGACGCCCTGTAGCCTACCGACAGTCGGTCCCGCTACCCTACCGTCCGTCGGTCCGGTGATGACACCGCGTGGCGGTGAGCTGTGCCTTCGAGCGGAACCGCCGGCCACAGTTGGTACAGCGGACGAACGGCTCACCGGCAGCCGTCTCCAGACGGTGGCCGCCGACCACGAACGGCCGGGAGACGTCCCTCGGCCGGATCCGGTCGGGTATCGGGGTCGACGCGGACTCGCTCAGGGCGGCCCGGACCGCGATCGTGTCGACGTCCGTCGCGTCCCAGCGCGGCGAGGCGAGCGCGGCCTCGCGGTCGGCGATCTCCGTCCACGCGGTGACGACGACCGGCGACGCCGTCTCCGTGTCGCTCACGACGACGACGAACCGAACGCCGTCCCTGACCGTCGCGAATCGCCAGCCGTCGGTGCGGTTCCAGCGGAGCTGCCCGGATCTGATCGCGTCACTGACCGTTCGCGTCGACACGTACCGACCCGGCTGCCCGAGTCGCTCGTGAAAGTGGTCAGTGAGCGCGTACGTCGCGGGATCGCGAAGCGGCGGATCGGCGACGGTCCGCCTCGTCGCGGTTCCGTCGGCTCCCGCCGACGAGTCGGTGGTGAACTCGGGAGGATCGCTCCGCGTCGATGCCGGTCCGAACGAGTCGGTAGGGCGGTGCCCGCCGCGTGGGGTGGGTCGCCGCTCCGTCGGGGAGGTGGTCCGGGGGCGCGCCCCGTTCGGACGATCCGTCGTGCCGGACCCGGACGCCTCCTCGCGTCCCGGCCCGCCCTGTCGGGATGCCACTACGTCCCCGTAGCCGGGCGATTCTTAAGGGTGTTACGGCGACACACGCCCGGATCACACGGTTGCAGCCCAGACCGCACACCCATTACCGGGCTGGAAGCAACAAGGTCCGGGTGCGAGAATCGAACCCGCGTCTCAGCCTCCACAAGGCTGAAGGATAGTCCACTACCCTAACCCGGACACGCACCCTGATGTATCCCGTTTTCACGGATAACCGTTACGACTCCCGGTCGACCGTGCGACAATGTGTCGAAATCCGTCTGCGATCCCGAGGTGGCGAGTTGCTCTCGATCGTCGGACCGCGTCGGCCCGGCCGTCTCCTCTACCGCTCGTCAGGAGCGTTCGCGTCGAAGAGCAGCCCGAGGTACGACGTTCGGATCTGGTCGTCGGCGTCGAGACCGAGTCGATCGAGGGTCTCGACGGCCGCGTCGCGGGCCGCGTCGATCGCCGCCTCCGTCTCGACTTCGCGTTCGATCTCGACGAACTCCCCGACGTCGACGACCGAATCGAGCAGCACGAGGAACTCGTTCAGGCGCCAGCACTCGCGCTCCTTCCGTACCGTCGTGGCCGCCTCGAACCCGAGCCCGGTGAGGATGCCCTCGGCCGCCTCACCGTCGTCCACGCTCGTCTCGTGCTCGGCCCGGGTCTTCGAGGCCGCATCGAGCAACGGCCCCTTATAGGTCATCCGGACGTCGGCGGCGGTCGGCTTGGAGCCGATGCCGTCGGCCAGCGGGCGCTCGTACCGAAGTCGGAGCGCCTCGTCGGTCTCCGCGAACGCCCGATGTGGCGCGTCGTAGTACACGTCCCGCTGGCGGCGCGCGTCGACCCGTTCGGCGCCCGACGCGCGGAGCCGTCCCCGAACCGCGTCGATGTCCGCCGGAAGCTTGATCTCGACTTCGTACATACCCTCCGTCCGTCGGCCACCTGAAAAAGGGCGTCGTCGGACGCTCACCGTCGGGCGACCGACCGTACTCCCGCCGTTCGGGGCCCGACGGTCCGTCCGGAGGTCGTCCCCGCGACGTCGTCGTTCCCGGCCGTGTGAGTCGTCGGCACGCGTTCCGGGGCGAACCGTGCTTCTTAAGGGTGCAACGGGAGATGATTCGTGCATGAGCGATCAGGAGCAGGCCGACGCGGCAGCGGACGCCGAACAGGCCGAGACCGACGAGGAGACGGAATCGGGAACCACCGGCCTGCAGGACGGGGACTTCGTGCGCATCGGGTACACCATCCGCACGGTCGACGACGGGCGCGTCATCGACACGACCGACGAGGCGACCGCCGAGGACGCAGAGATCGACACCGAGGAGTACGAGTTCGAGCCGCGCGTCATCGCGCTCGGCGCCGGTCACGTGTTCCCGTCGGTCGACGAGGCGCTCGTCGGCGCCGCGGTCGGCGACGAGGGCACGATCGACGTCCCCGCCGAGGACGCCTTCGGCGCGTACGACCCCGAGGAGGTCGAGACCGTCAAGGCCGACAAGATCCCCGAGGACAGCCGCTACCCCGGTGCGCAGGTCCAGATCGACAACCGGCAGGGCCACCTCGAGACGATCATCGGCGGCCGTGCCCGCGTCGACTTCAACCACCCGCTCGCGGGCGAGGACCTCGAGTACGAGTACGAGATCCTCGAGATCATCGAGGACCGCGAGGAGAAGGCCGCCGGCATGCTCGGCATGTATCTTCAGGAGGCGCCCGACGTCCGGATCGAGACGGAGACGGAGGAGGAGGAGACCGTCACCGAAAACGAGGACGGCGAGGAGGTCGTCGAGACCGAGACGGTCGAGACGGACGTGCTGTACATCACCGCAACGCCCGGCATGCAGATGAACCAGCAGTGGATGTTCCAGAAACAGCAGATCGCACAGGACCTCATGGGCCGTCTGGATCTCGGACGGGTCGTCGTCGAGGAGGTCATCGACGGCGGCGGCATGGGCGGCATGGGCGGCATGATGGGTGGGATGGGCGGTCCTGCCGGTGCTGACCTCGAGGAGGCGCTCGAGGACGTCGACGTCGACGCCGACGGGATCGTCGACGAGCTCGACGAGGAGTAGCCGCGCCGCTCCGCGAACCGATCCGTTTTGAACTGCCGCGCTCCGACCCACCGGTATGGAGATCGAACGGGCTCGCGAGGATCTCGTGGTCGCCGGGGCCGCAGCGGGAACGACCGTCGTCGTCGTGTTGCTTGCGCGGATCGGAACGATCGCCCCGCCCGGCACGATCCGGACGCTTGCATCGCTGTTCGTCTACTTCGCGTACCTCTTTTCACGAAAGGGCGGTCCCTACGGCGCGTGGGACGTTCCCCGCAACTGGGCGGTTGCTGCGGCTCTCATCGGTGTCGGTGTCGTGGTTTCGACGGTGATCTGATGGGCGTCGACGTCGCGTTTCCGGTGCCGGTCAGTCGGATTGCATCCGGTCGGGCGGGAGCTCCGTTCAGGCGATGTCGCGGCTGGTGTCGACGTCGACCGTGTCCGAAAGCTTCAGCTTCATCGTCTCCTCTAGGGCCGCTCCCCCGCGGAACTTCGGCACGGCGAGTCGATTTATCACCTCCGTCCCCGAGGTCGTCGTCCGAAGGTCGAACACCACGTCCGCGATCTGTTTGGAGACGGCTCGCTCGGCCGGCGGTGCGTCGCGTCGCAGCGCGTGTAACACCGCGATGCTCTCCGTCTCGATCGCGCGACTCCGTACCGACTCCAGAAACCGTCGATACGCCGTCGGGTCGCCGGCTTCGAGCGGCGCGAGCGAGTCGATCACCAGCGTCGACCGCTCGGGCAGCGCCGACAGCGCAGCCACGGCGTCGGCCGGGCCCTCGTCGGCTCCGATCGACCGGACGGTCGTCTCTCCGACGTCGGTCGTCGAACGCTCGAAGCCGTCCTCGACCGCCGCCGCCGAACGAACGGTCGTCAGGTACAGACAGTCCCGGACGGCGGCGAACGTGTTCACGAACAGCTCCGACTGGCTCGCCGGGTCCGCGGTCAACACGACGACGCTCCCGACGGGCAGCCCCCCGTCGAGATGGCGGTCGAGCACCGAAATCCCGGTCGCGAGCCGATCCATACGCGAACCTGACGGCCGCGACTGTTTGGCTCTGTCGATACGGCGAGTCCGCCGGTACCGACCGACTCCTACGATCCGACGAGCGATGCGGCGACATCGGCGTACGCCAGTTCGACGGCATCGGTCGACAGCGGCGCCGGCGGGGCGGACGGCACGACGCCGAGCACCGGACAGCCGAGCAGTTCGGCCAGGCCGTCGGGTGCGGACTGCGCACGCGTGACGACGACCCCGGCCGGCGGGCAGTCCAGCGCCCGTGCCATCGCCGCGGTCTTCGTCGTATCGTGCAGTCCGGGTCGGTCAAGCGTCGTCACGAGCAGGGACCGGTCGGCGACCCGCAGCGGGACGACGGCGTCCGGCGACGCGCCCGCGGGACAGTCGACCAGCACCGCTGACCGCGGCGCGATCCCGTCGACCGCCGACAGCACGGCCGACGCGTCCCGGTCCTCGGGATCGGTCGGCGCTCGCAACACGCACGGATCCTGTCCGCGGCGCTCTCCGTCGGCCCCCGGCAGTCGATCGAGCGAACGGAGCGCCTCCGTCACGGTCGGTACCGCGGTCGGATCGCTCGTCGAGAGCGGTCGTGCACCGATCCCGGCCTCGACCGCGAGCGGCGCGAGATTCGGGAGATCCCAGTCGGCGTCGACCGCGACGACCCCGTCGACCGTCCGCCGATCGACGAACGCCCGCGCGAGCCCCAGGGTCGTGGTCGTCTTGCCGCTACCACCCTTTCCGCCGGCGACGGCGATCACGTGTGGGTCGTGGCTCGGCATCCGATATAAACGGCGGGTGCGGACCCGTCAAAGCGGGTTCGTGATCGACGAGTGTGGTCGAGTCGCTCAGTCCTGACAGCAGCCGCCGGCCTCGCCGCCGAAGTCGACGTCGAGCGGCTCGGAGATCGCCTCGTTGACCGCTTCGAGGGTGTCCTCCAGCTCCGACTGCGCGTCGAGAAACTCGCTCATTACGGGCATGGAGTGAAGCTCCTCCTGCGTGCGCTGGACGCGCTGGAGGTCAGACTGGGTCGCCTCACCGGTCCGGCGTGCCTCCATGAACTGCGACCGAAGCTGCTCGAACTCGTCGATGCGTTCCTGAACCGCCTCGTCGCGCTGGACGGCCTCGCGGGCCGCCTCGAACCGTTCGTACTCCGGCGTCCGAGCGATCCGTTCGCCGAGTTCGCGACCGAGCTCCTCGATGGACACCTGTTCCGCGCTCATACCTCCGATCGGGGACAGAGCCGTTTCAACCTGCCGGAGTCGGCGACCGACGTGATCGTTCCTCTCAGACGCCGGCGTGCGTCTCGACGAACGCGACGACGTCGGCGAGTTCGTCCGGAGCGACGCCGTGCCCCGCCGAATACGACCGGTAGGTCACGTCGGCTCCGAGCGCCTCCAGCCGGTCGGCAGCCGTCCGCGACCGTGACTCGGGGATCACCTGGTCGCCTGAGCCGGCCCCGACGAAGACGGGTGTACCCACGACGCCGTCGGGCGTCAGCTCCGAATGCGATGCCGGTAGATAGCCGTGGAGACCGACGACCCACGCGTACCGATCGGGATCCTCGAGTAGCAGCGAGAAACTCGTGATCGCGCCCTGACTGAAGCCGAGCAACCCGACGCGGTCGCCGTCGATCCCGTACGCCTCGACCGCCGCGTCGATCGAGTCGACCACGAGATCCATGCTCCGGACGAACCCCTCGGGGTCGGGCTGGCTCTCGTGGAGTCCACCTCCCGAGAGGTCGAGGTCGTACCACGTGTAGCCGCCCTGCAACGGCTCCGGCGCCCGGAGGCTGACGACGTGGAGCCCCTCGGGCAGCTCGTTCGCGATCGGGAGGAGGTCGCGTTCGTCCGCGCCCCGTCCGTGGAGGACGACGACCGCCGGCGCGTCCGTCCCGTCGCCGTCAGGAGCGACGTAGACGTGTTCGAGTGGATGTTCTGTCATGCTGCTCCCCGGTTCGTCGTCTCCGGAGTTGTGTCTGTCGGCCGCGGCACGCGCGGATCGGGAGCGATCGATCCGTGTCTCGGTCGTCGATTCACTCGCCGTCGATGCACCCGTCGCCGACGAACGACTCCAGCAGGAACACCGCCGGCGCCTTCGCCAGCGGTTCGTTTGCGTTGCCACAGTGGGGCGACTGGACGCATGCCGGGCAGCCGTCGGCGCAGTCACAGCCGTCGATCAGCTTCGCCGTTCGAGCCATCAGCTCCTCGATGCGCTCATGACCCCGTCGCGCCAGCCCGACGCCACCGGGGTACCCGTCGTACACGAACACGGTCGCCGCGTCGTTGTGCGGATGGTACGGCGTCGAGAGCCCGCCGACGTCCGCCCGGTCACAGAGGAGGTGGAAGGGAAAAAGCGAGATGAGCCCGTGCTCGGCCGCGTGGATTCCTCCGTTGAACGCGTGCTCGCCGTCGGCGGGGCCCCCGTCCGACCGCGTCGCGTTCGTCGTGGCCGCCGCGTCGTCGCGGTGCGTCCCCGAGTCGATCGACCGCATCGCTGACTCGACGTCATCGGGGACCGGAACGTGGATCGCTCGCGTCCGAAGCGTCGTCTCGGGCAACCGCAGCGTCGACTCGCCGAGCGTCTCGCCCGTCGTCACGTCCTTGCGGACGAACCCCGTCACGCGTTCGGTGACGGTGACGTCGGCGAACCGGATCGGCGTCTCCGGCCGTGCCGGCAGCGTCCGCTCGTCGAGATCCTCGTTGACGACGACGTCCTTCTCGGACAACACCTGCGTGTAGTAGTCCGCCCACGACTGCTGGAGGGTGGCGACGTCCCGGTCGAGATCCAGCTCGGTAACCTCGTAGGTCCGCCCCTGTTGGTGGTAGATCGCGCCCGGATGTGCGTCCCGAAGCGCGTCCGAGAGCCCCAGCGACGCGATCGTCTCCGACCCACCGGCGTCAACGAGATCGACCTCGCGCTCCTCAGCGGTTCGCAGGCTCATGTCGTGTTGCGGGCTCGTGGAGCCGTTGAACGTCCACCGCGTCCCGTCGGCCGTGTTCCGTCGGTCGAGCACGCCGGCGTCGGTGAGGCTGGCGACCGTTCCGGGGAACGACCCGCCGAAGAATCGGTCGTCCGACGGCATGAGCCAGCTCTCGTCGGCCGCACACGCGACATGCCGCGGAAGCAACTGGTCGTTTTCCGGGTCGCAGATCGCGTCCTCGGGCGGCGCGTCGAAGAAGTCCTCCGGGTGTGTCAGCAGGTACTGATCGAGCTGGTCCTCGCCGCCGACCAGCACGACGAGCGCGGGGTCGTCGCCGCGACCAGCACGACCCGCCTGCTGGTAGGCGGACATTCTGGTGCCCGGGTAGCCGTCGAGGACGACCGCGTCGAGCCCGCCGACGTCGACGCCGAGCTCAAGAGCGTTCGTCGACCAGACTCCCCTGAGGTCGCCGGCGTGAAGCTCCGTTTCGATCTCCCGGCGCGTCGCGTCGTCGAGCGCGGCCTGATACGCGCCGACCTTCCCCGCCAGATCGTGAGCGCCGCGTCGTCGGAGTTCGGCAGCACTGTCCGTGGCGTACTGTTCGGCCGTCTGCCGGGCTCGGGTGAACGTCAGCGTCTGGTGGCCCGCCTGCACGAGGTCGACGAACAGGCGCTTGCTCTCCGTGTGGCTCGACCTCCGGCGCCCGCTGCCCCGCTCCGCCCAGTTGTCGTCGTACTCCGGGGGGTTCCATAACACCCAGTCTCGCGGCCCGCGACCCGACGTGTCCTCGTCGACCAGCGTGATCCCGTCCGGGTCCCGTCCGGTGACCGTCGCGACGTGGTCGACGGGGTTGTTGACCGTCGCGGAACAGCAGACGAAGGTCGGATCCGCCCCGAACCGATCACAGGTCCGCGCGAGCCGGCGGAGCGTCAGGGCGACCTGCGAGCCGAACACGCCCCGGTAGCCGTGCACCTCGTCGATCACGACGAACTCCAGCGTGGAGAAGAACCACTCCCAGAGCCGGCCGGCGTACGGTAACAGCGCGTAGTGGAGCATGTCCGGATTCGACAGCACCACCGTCGGCTTGCGGTCGCGCACGTCACGTTTTTCGGCCCGCGAGAGCCGACCCGTGTACGAATCGACCGATACCCCGCTCGCGAACCCCAGGTTAGCGGCCAGTTCGGACAGTGTCTCCTCCTGATCGGCGATCAACGCGTTCTGCGGGCCGAGATACAGCGTTCGCCCCCCCTCTTCCATCGCGGCCTCGAACGCCGGCACGGTGTACGCGAGCGACTTCCCGCTCGCGGTCTCCGTCGCGAGCACGACGTCGTCGCCGTCGCGAACGGCCTCGATCGCTTCGGCCTGGTGTCGGTAGAGGCGGTCGATCCCGCGGTCGGCGAGCGCGTCCGCGAGCCGCGGCTCCACGCCGACGTCGAGAAACTCCGGTTCGCGTGCCTCCATCCGTCGGTGCGCCGCGATCTGTCCCTCGTAGAACGGCCGATCGCGGAGCCACTCGATGGCATCGTCCACGTTCGTCACAGGGGTCGATGGCGCCTAACGGTTGTGGTCGACCGGGTGCGATCGGACACGCCGCCAGTTGGACCGTCGCGTAGTGCGTGTCGGTCCGTCACGCGATCCGTGTCGAGCCGTTTCCTGATATGTGTTGATACGTCACATGATGCGTGTCGGGCCGTCGCATGATGCATGCACGGCAGTCGGCCGTCCCTACTCCCACTCCCTGAGAATCCGTCTCTCATTTATATACTCAATATCCATACGTCGACGTAGATAGATGGTGGACCAGGGCGTCGATGTGCCGGACGGGACGACGGGACCCGACCCTCGAACGGGTCGAGACGCCGAAGCGTCGTCGGGGTCGGACACGGTTGTGGAGACGGACGACACCTCGGACCGATCTCTGCATCAGGATCGCGGTGTCCGGGCGGTTCTGGAAGTCGAGCGTGGCGGGGCGTGTCCGCTGGACGAGTTCGAAGGGAACGTGCTCGACGTCGACGTTCGATATCGGATGGGTCAGTGTCTCGCGGAGGTCGAGCTGCTCGAGTGCGGCGAGACCAGTCCATCGACGAAGCAGTTCTCCTCGCCGATCTGCGAGCACTGTCCGGGGATCGTGTTCTCGCGGCACGGCTGTATTCCCCGCTTTCTGGAGGCCTCCACGGGATCGTTCGTAGTTGAGACCCGCCTCGACCACGTCGACACCCTTTCGACGCTGGTGAACGAGGTCCGGCAGCGCTGCGCGAGCGTCACCGTTCGGTCGCTCACCTCATCCGAGGGTCCGGACGGAGTTGAGTCGTGTTCCGTGGATATCACCTCATTGACGCCGAAACAGCGTGAGGCCGTCTCGATCGCGCAGGACTGCGGTCACTACGATTCGGACTCGGACGCGTCGCTTTCCGACGTCGCCGCGGAGGTCGACATCTCGACGTCGGCACTCTCACAGCGTCTTCAGCGCGCGGAAGCCAACGTCCTCAGACAGCTGAACTGCGAGTGCGACTGCTGGAAGGACTCCTGACGAGGCTGCGACGTCACACAAAAGTGGCCCCTAACCGCACTGAAAATCCATTTATCGCATACTCAACGCTTCATCGTCGGTCACTGAGCACGGTTGGGGTATATAATATCTTAATCGCTCCCGAGAATCTCCTATGTCCGGACGGGAGCTACGACTGCCTGTGAGAAATATAAACGACGATTCCCACAGGGACCGACTTCGTCTCAACCGCCGGTCAGTACTCGCGGCGACCAGTATCGGTATCGGAGCCGCAGTCACCGGCTGTGCCGACGACGAGGGGCCCGAACCGGAAGCGGAGTCGGAGTCCGAAGAGACGGAAGCGCCCGAAGCAGAGGAACCCGAGGAAGAGGAGGAGGAGGAGCTTCCGGACCCACAGGCGACCGGGAACGCCCTCATCGATCCCCCGACGCTCAAGAAGTGGCAGGACGCGGGTCTCGTAAACAAGGAGGACGTGGATGGAGAGGACCGCGTCGTCATCCTGCGCGTCGACGACTGGTACGTCGACGCGGATCAGGAAGCGGAGATCCAGTCGTTCGAGGAGGGTCACGTTCCGGGGGCCGTCCCGATCGAGGCGGGCGACATCCACGCGATGCGGCTCGAGGGACTCGCAGAGGCCGCTCCGCTCGTCGCGACGGGAGACCAGATGGACGACGTTATGAACAAAGCTGGTGTCTGTCCCGAAACGACGATCGTCGTCTCGGGGTCCAGTCCGCTTCGGACCGCACGCGTGTACTGGACGCTGCGCTACTGGGGCTTCCCCAGAGAGCGCGTCAAACTCCTCAACGGGGGGTACCACGCCTACGGCGAGGAGTATGGTCTCGAGGAGGGCGAGTTCGATCCCAGCGTCACCGCCGATGCCGACTTCAGCGTCCAGGCAAACGACGAGCTGAACAACGACCTCCGCCTCGGCGTCGCACAGATGATCCAGCGCGTCGACAACGTAAACGAGGGGGGAAAGCGACGACGTCATCCTGGAGAACCGCACCCACCCGCAGCCGGAGATACTGATCTCGAACGCCGTCTGGGACGACGCGACCGCCACCCACGGCCACGATCACTACCGTGGGATGTACGACGACACCGCGACGTGGCTCGACCCCGACGAGGTCGAAGCTCACTACGACGAGCTCGGCGTCGGTCCCGACGATACCGTTCTCACCTACTGTGGGAGCGGCTACCGCGCCACCAAGAGCTTCTTCGCACTCGACGGGATCCTCGAGTATGACGACGTGATGGTGTACGACGGCTCCTACAGCAGGCAGTGGATCCAGTACGCGGGCGACGAAGTGCCCGACGAGTGGCGCGTCGACATGCACGACCGCACCGATGGCGGCGAGGAGCGAGATGACATCGAGATCGCTGTCGACGAGATTCCCGACCTCGAGTCCGCGGAGGCCAACCAGGTCGAAGCCGAGGACATCGGATACATGGGAGGCGCGGTCGAGGAGGGCGACGGCGAGGACGGCGAGGACGGCGAAGGCGGCGACTGGGGCTGCTAATCGCGCCCACCGCAGTGGGTGAGACTGCGAGTCGCTCCCCACCCCGACCGCCGCGACTGACGGTCGACGGATACCGTCAGGGGTCTCGAAAGCGGCACCGATGGTGGATCCCGAACGGTCCTCGAACGTTCGGTCACCTTCTGTCGATCAGTATTTAAATTACTAAATCTGCGTCGCGAACGCGCAAACCGAGAGCAGCAGTGTTAGCCGCTAACATTCGAATACGTAGTTTTTGTGGATCTGCCCTCGTTAGGCGCTCATACCAGCACACGCGGGAGGTGCTAATAAAACCCTCATCGGTCCCGAGTGTCGGCTATGGGGATCGGTCGCCTTGGTATATCTGTGACCTACCCGGATCTACCGCCATCAAAGGTGAGTCAGGCAAGTGAAGACGCTGACCCGCTGGATATCGTCGAGGGCCTCGAAGACGGTCCGGATGACTGTCCGTACGACCAAGAGCTGGGTCGACGGATGGGGATCGACGCCATGCGCGTAGCCAACGGCGAGCTAGACGAGAAAACGTTCCACGAGAAGTACGAAGATGAACTCATCGCCGAGTTCGGGGACGATTACACGCCCGCGGAGGTGATGGGCCATGAGTAGCGAGTCGTCGGACGGACTGACCCGCCGCTCGTTGCTGAAAGCCGGTGCGGGAGCGGCGACGATGGCCGCATTCGGTGGCTGTGCAGACACTGCCGAGCAGCTCGGCGTCGGCACCACCGCCCGCGCGGCGACCCCGGTGGCCGACGCCAACACGGCGTTCGGCAACTGCTGGATGTGCTGTCACAACTGTGCCCAAGAAGTGAAAGTGACCGACGACGGCACCGTGGTCGGCATCACGGGCGTCGACGGCAACCCACGAGGCAGTGCCGGTCCCGGTACCGAGGGGACGCTCTGTCCAAAGGGCCTGGCCCAACTGGACAAAACCCACGACCCCGAGCGAATCAAACAGCCGTACATCCGCGTCGATGGCGAACTCCAAGAGGCGACCTGGGAGGAAGCCTTCGAGTACACCGCCGAACGGCTCGAAGAGTTCGACGACGAACACGGTGCCGAGACGTTCCTCGACGCCGGAAGCTGGGCCGAAACGCCGATATTCCGGACGATCTGGCGGGATCTGTACGGCACCCCCGAGCGGATCGGCCGCGGCGTCCACGTCTGTGCCGGCCCAACCTTTGTCACCGGCGGAATGATGGGTGTCGGATCGAACAACCGGATTCCGGACTACCAGAACTCCGAATACCTCATCATGTGGGGCCGCAACCCACTGGAGGCGTTCGCCGGCCAGTTCGAGGCTAAGGGCGTCCTGAAAGCCATCGAGGAGAACAACGCGACGCTGGTCACCATTGACCCACAGTACACAGAAACCGCCGAGAAATCCGACGAGTGGCTGCCGATCAAGCCACGAACCGACGGCGCGCTCGCGTTGGCGATGGCCCACGTCATCATCGAAGAGAATCTCTACGACGCAGAGTTCGTCGAGAACCATACCTACGGCTTCGAGGCCTACCGCGAGGCTGTCGCGGACAAGACGCCCGAATGGGCCGCCGAGATCACCGACATCGAGGCCGACAAAATCCGTCAGATCGCCCGCGACTTCGCCGAGGCAGCCCCACAGGCGGGGATCTCGATCTGGACCGGTACTGCCCAGCAGTCGAACGGCTGGAAAGCCAGCCAGAACATCACCGCGCTCAACGGGCTGGTCGGTAACATCGACCGCCCCGGCGGGCTGCGACTCTGGAAGGATACGCCGACGGCCGATCCCTTCGAGGTCTGTGAGTGGACGCCCGAGGACAAGGCGACCTCGGAGACGATCCAGGGCGTCGACCTGCCGAACAACGCCGCCGACAAGCAGAAGGCCCTGCACAAATACGACGCGTACAACGACTACCCGTTCCGTCACATCGAGGGGATCGCCCACAATCTCGTCCCGGAGATGGTCGACAACGGCCACATCAACGGGATCTACTGCCACCACGACATGCCGCTGAAAGACGGCAACGCGGACGCGTGGATGGAGGCACTCGACGAGATGGATCTCGTCATCGCCGTGGATGCCTACTGGAACGGTGTCACGCGCAACGCCGATGTGGTGTTTGCGGACGCGACGCAGCTCGAAAAAGACACCGTCGGCACCGGCTCGTGGAGTGCCTACAGCGAACACCAGTGGATTGTTGGCGGTAAGGCTGCCACCGAACCACAGTTCAACACCAAACCCGACTGGGAGATCCTGACGGGGATCGCCGAGGCGATGGGCTGGGGCGAGTACTTCCCGTGGGAAGACCACGAGGAGTTCATCGACGACCAGCTATCGGAACTCGATCTCACGCTCGAAGAACTCTGCAGCGGCGGGCAGAACTTCGAGCTCGTCGGCGAGTACGGCTACGAACAGTGGCGCGATCAAGACGGCCCGGCGTTCCGGTTCGATCTCGATCGGATCCCACCGTTCGCCCAGGCTGCCGAGGAGGCCGGCATGGGAACGGCACCGGAATGGCAGCCGCCTGGTACGTACGGCGACGAACTCAGCGAGGCGTACCCGTTGGAGTTCTTCGACATTCGGTCGGTGTTCTTCTCACACGGCAGCGACCAGGGGATCGACCGCATGCTCGACCAGTTCGCCCGGAAAAACGACCTCGCAGACAGAGACTACCGCGGTAACTACCTCCATATCAACCCCGTCGACGCTGAGTCGCGAGGCATCGAGACGGGTGATATGGTGGCTGTCGAATCGAAAACCGGACGCGGTGAGCTCATGGCTCACGTCACTGAGCTAATCCGTCCCGGCTTCGTGACCAGCGAGTACGGCTTCGGTGCCGGCTCGGCCCAGCAGGACTACGAAGGAATGAACACCATGAAACTTCACGCCGAACAGATGGATCCGATCACGGGACAGCCGGACAGACACATTGCGGTCGAGGTCGAGGGGGGTGTCTAAAATGGGCGAACAGTGGGCCTTCTACTTCGATGCCGACAAATGTATCGGCTGTCACGCCTGCTCGGTGTCGTGTAAACAGCGACACGATCGTGACTCCGACCAAGACGAGTGGCGAACGGTCAAAAACGTCACAACGGGCACGTTCCCGGATGTGAGTTCGCTGCCGATCTCGATGTCGTGTATGCACTGTGCGGACGCACCCTGTGAGAAAGTCTGTCCGTGCAACTCGATCGTTAAACGCGAGGAAGACGGCATCGTCACCGTTGACCGCGACAGCTGCATTGGCTGTCACTACTGTGGGTGGGCCTGCCCGTACGGCGCGCCAACGTACGACGACGGCGGAATCATGTCGAAATGTAACATGTGTCTGGGCGAGGGCGCCGGCGGCGGTCACGAGATGCCGCCACGCGAAGAGCAGGAAGACGGCGGCTCGACGCCTGCGTGTGTCGATAACTGTGTCGGCGATGCGATCAAGGCCGGCCCAGTCAGCGAACTGAAAGAACAGGCCTCAGACTCAGCCATGCAAGCGTTCGCACAAGAGCCGGCCAACATCATCGTCGAGGCGGACAGAGACGGAGACGACGCGTTCCCATACGAGGCGTGATCACCCATGACAACAACTGGAGTTTGGTGGATTGGATCAGGCCACTGGGATATCTTCGTCGCGATCTACCTCTTTTTAGGGGGAATCTCGGGCGGGGCGTTCATAGTGGCGACGCTAGCTGAATGGCTTGGCGAGCGCAACGACAGCGAGGGGTACGGCTACATCACGCGCTGGGGCTGGACGCTCTCGTTCGCAACGATCGTGGTCGGCTCGTGGACGCTGCTGGCGCACCTGTCGGGACCGTTCCTGCGGGCGTTTATGTTCCCCGTACGATTTACCAACTGGTCGTCGTGGATGGCGATCGGCACCTGGGTCGTCGTCGTCTTCAGTTTCTTCGTAATGGCCCGAATGATCTGGGCCACCTTCGGAACCGAGGCAGTCGACGATGCCAGCGGGCTGCCCCGTCACGTCGTCGACCGGATCGGGTTCGGACTCTCCGACTACGTCGACCGCGGGGCGGATATAACACGGCCGACCGGGATCGCTCGCAAGCTGATGAGCGTTTTCGGTGTCGGGCTGGCGGTCATGCTGGTGATCTACACTGCACTGCTGTTGAGCGCGGTCGGCTGGAACGTCCCGCTGTGGAACGAGACGTTGCTGCCGCTGCTGTTCGTCGCCAGTGGGTTTTCCGCCGGGATCGCGGTGGTGATCACGGTGGCCTACCAACTGCATGACCTCGATGGCCATCTCGTCCACCGGTTCGGCAAGCTCGATGACGCGGTGATCGTCGTCGAGATCGGTGTGCTCGCCGCGCTGCTGTACACGCTATCGACCGGCGGCATCACCGCGTCGGCAACGCTGGCAAACATCACCACCGGGATGGGCCTGCTGTTGTTTGTCGGCGTCGTCGGTGCCGGACTGCTCGCACCGCTGGCGATCTCGGCGGCCCAGCAACTGGTCGACGAAGCGAGTCTGCTGGCAACGAAACGCGTGACAAGCATGAAGTTCGGGCTGGTTATCGCCGGCTCGTTCATGCTGCGTGTGCTCATAGTGTTCACGGCGATCCAACAGCCGATCGTCACTGGATAAGTACACCGGGGCAGTGTTTCAACTATGAACCAACAGTATGCGAACCTGTATGCGGTGTTAGCCATGTGTTTCCAGCATCCCGACGACCAGTTCATTGAAACCGTCGAGGACGGGACGCTCGAGGCGACCGTCGACGAGTACGCCAGACGGCTGGGACTGACTGCGGTCGAATCGCCGCCAGAGTTCGAGGGCTCGCCACAGGAGGCGTATCTCCGGACGTTCGAGGGATTCGAGGGTGGCGGGTACGCACCGCCCGCGGAGTCGGTGTACAGGCCTTGGTGGGACGGGACCGACCGCGGTATCCTCTCCGGTCCGCCGGCACACGACATGGAGCGCCGATACGAGGCGGTCGACATCGAGACGCCCGCCGCGTATCCGGCCGACCACGTCGCGCTCGAGCTGGAGTACGCGAGCTTGCTGCTCGATTACGGTGCCGACGAGGAGTACGTCGCGTTCGCCGAGACGCGTCTCGACTGGGTGCCGGAGTTCCGCGAACGAATCGAGCGCACGAGCGACGTGGAGTTTTACGTATGGGCAGCTCGAACGCTCGAAACCGTCGTGGAGCGCACGTTGGTGGTCCTCGAGGGGGGTGACACGTTCGATGGGCAGTAGCTCGTCGTGTGACGTCGATCCGTCGGAGGGGGCCCACGCTGACGGAGTTCGAATGAGCCTCTCCGTTTCGGACGCCAAGGCTGCCCGCGACCTGCTGGTCTGTCTCGGGAACAGTTCCGGGATCTCGCTGTCGGTCGACTGCGTGACCCAGGAGGGGTCGTCGCCGTGTGTGATCACGGTCGACGACCTGTCGGAGCAGCAGCTCGAGACGACCGAACTCGCGGTCGAGCGCGGCTACTACGAGAAGCCGCGGGAAGCGTCGCTCTCCGAGCTCGCCGAGGAGTTCGGCGTGTCGAAATCGGCGGTGTCACAGCGGCTGAGCAACGTCGAGCGGAAGCTCGTTCGGTCGCTCGTCGAGTCGTGCCGGATCTGAGTAGCTCGACACCACCGATCCGCCGATCCGGCGTTTTCGGCTGGCCGGCTCCCGATGACGATATTATATTAGCGACGAGATCGCCTCCCGGAGGCTCAGCCCCTCGTCGACGACGTCCCGTCGGTAATGCATATAAAAGGCCCCGAGCGGCGGCTGGAGTACGTACGCCAACGCGATCGGGAGCACCGCCGCGTCGGGGATCGTCGGTGCGGCCACGACGACCGCAACCGCGATCGAGAGGTTCCGCATGCTCGTGGCGTACACCAGCGCGACCCCGCTTGTAGTGTCGAGCAGGAGCCGTCCGAGTCCTGCGCCGACCGCGAGGATGACGGTATAAAACAGGACGAGCGGGACGACGACTATCGCGGACGCGATCGGGTCGGCGAGGATGCTCTCGGAGCGCATCGCCATCGCGATGAAGACGATCAGCATCACGCCGAGAGAGCTGAGTCCCCCGAACGCCGGCTTGAGCCGTTTGAACGTCGACGAGCCGTATCGTCGAAGCAACAATCGACGCGTGAGGTTGCCGGCGACCATGGGACCGACGACGATCATGGCCAACTGGCGGTACAACGCGCCTGGATCGAACCCGACCGGCGCCGGGATCAACGCGGCCAGGTACGCCGGCAGGATCGCCACCGCAAGCAGGAGATTGACCGCCATCGCGACCAGCGCCGATTCGAGGTCGCCGTTGGCCAGCCCGGTCCATGCCGCGGTCATACCCGAGGTCGGAACCAGCGCGATGAAGTAGAGGCCGATGGCGTACTCGACGCGCCCCGAAAAAAACAGCCGCGCGAGGCCGACGGCAACAAGCGGCGCGACCACGAAGTTCACCACCAGGCTCAACAGGACCGGCCCGGCATGACTATGGACGTTCACCACTTCCTTGAGATCGATATTGATCATCATCGGGTATATCATGAGAAACAGCACGAGCGTCACAGCCGCCTGTAGCACCGACGTCGCCTCCGCACCGGCGATCCGTCCAAACGCTAAACCAACGACAAGAGAGCCGATAACGACGTATATGAGGTTCGATTTGATCCGCATAAGTGCCCGCCGGATCATAGTGTAGTATATTGGGAGTTTAGTACACTAGTATTGCGATCGAGAGCCGGATACGAACGGAACTTCTCCACGCTCGATCCGTCCTCCGGGTTCGATCGTATCGGACGCCATCGTGCCGACGTCGCCGTTTCAGGACCGAATTCGAACGATCCCGTCACGAAACGCGACGTGGTTGGGGATCACGTGCTCCTTGTCGTCCGTCTCGATCCGGGTGATGAACAGATCGATCTCCTGAACGATGCCGCGCCGGTCGGCGATCCGAACCTCGTCGCCGATGGCGTACGGCTGTCGCAACAGGAGGAACACGCCGGCCGCGGCCGCGGCGAGCAAGTCCTTCGTCGCCAGCGCGCCGAACACGATGACTGCGAACGCGTACGCCGCGAGCAACACGACCAGCGCGAGCGTTTCGACTCCGACCTGCCCGAGCGCGATGAGTGTGGCGACGTACACAACGCTGTACTTCACCGCCGTCGGCAACACCCCCGTCTCGGGCAGCTTGACCCCTCGAAGCCGTTCGGCGACGAGCAGCTCCGCCTTGTCACCGACGACGACGCCGACGATGAGTACGAACAGCGCGACGAACAGCTGCGGCACGAACGTCGCGATGTCGGCCCAAAACAGCTCGACGTACTCCACGTCCGCGACCGTCAGCGCGACGATGAGCGTCACGGCGACGATGAAGTAGCTCGACAGACGCGCGACGATGGCGACCGTCGAGGTGTCGAACTCCCGGGCGGTCCGCTCGAAGGCGGTTCCCTCGATCGTCTCCGGAACGCCGGCCCGCGTCAGCAGCCGTCGATTGACGACACCGACCAGATACGCCAACAGGAGTCCGACGAGCAGCACGAACGCCGCCAGCCACATCCGATCGGGGACGGCGTCGATCAGCTCCGCGGCCGTCTGTGACGGGAGCGTCCACGACCCGGTCATCAGTACGCCTCCGGATCGATCTCCAGAATCAGCCTGCCGCCCTTGAACGCTCGGACGAGCCCGTCGGACTCCGAGAGCACGATGGCAGTCGCGTTCGTATCCCGGGTGATCGCCCCGCCGGCCATGTGGCGGGCACCGAGCCCCTTCGGGATGTCGACGCCCTCCGCGGCCGGCTCGAGGTAGCGGTACGCGGAGACGATCTTCCCGGAGTCGGAGACGACGAACGCTCCGTCGAGTCGGGAGAACTCCTTCACCATCACGTTGACGATGGGATCGCCGACGTGGACGTGGGACTTCTCGAACGGGTTGTAGCTGAGCGGACGGGACTTGTTCATCACCTTCCCCGCGTCGCCGACGACGAAGAGCGCGCCGACGGGTTTCCCCTTCTGACCCTTCTTCCCGAGTTCGATCGCCAGCTCGAACACGTCCCGAATGACCCCCAGATCGGCACGGGAGTTGACGAACAGATCATAGATGCCGGTGTGGACCGTCTCCGTGACGGCGACGCGGACGATCGCGTCCGGCTCCCCCTCGAAGATCGAGGCGACACAGACGACCGTGTCTCCCTGGGTGACGATCTCCGCATCCATTGCTCCCTCGATCCCGAACCGGATCCGGTCGCGGACGTTCTCGAACGCGAGGGGCAGCTCGACGAACGTCTCGGCGCCGACGTCATTGTTGCCCGCGATCACGACGACGTCGACGTCGCGATCGACGAACCGGTCGTGGAACGGGTCCGTCGGTGAGAACAGGAACACCACGTCGACGTCGTCAGTGAGGTCGGCAAGGTGTTCGGTGAGTGGCGCCATCGTCTCCGACTCTCCCGGCGCACGTATATGCGTTGCGTCGCGGTCGGACGCACGTCGGACGAACGACACACGCGACGCCGTCTGCGGTCCCGAGGCCGGACTCCCGGGCCGTCCCCGTATGCAGCTCGATCCGACACCGTTGACTCCCGGAGCTCGGGAGGGAAGGAGCTTTCCGGGTACGCCGTGCAATGAGTCGTATGAGCGATTGGACGGACGCCATCGTCGGCGATCGCATGACCGTCGACCAGGAGTTCAACGAGCGGGTGAACGGGTCCCGGTTCTCCAGCCAGGAGTGGGGCCTCATCATGACCGCGACGGAGTTCGAGATCGAGAACCCCGACGATCCGGAAACCGCGCGTATCGTCGCCGACACCTCGAGTCTGCCGGCGATCATGCCCGAACTCGAAAACGTCCGATCACAGGTCGCCTCGATGGGCGGCGCCCCCGGCGACGGCGGCGGCGGATCGTCGGGTGGCATCGTCGACTCGATCCTCGGCGCGCTCGGGCTCGGCGGTGACGACGGCGGAGTCGACGACGAGGAGCTCGCCGCCGCCGAGCGACTCGCCCAGGAGTACGCCGATGAGCTGCAGGCGCATCTCGAGGACGTCGGCAAGTGGGAACAGGTCCGCGTCGCCTACCAGGAGTAACCGTCACACCTCCCTTTCAGACGTCGCCGCCCCTGAACAGCGCCAGCTCGCTGACCTCGTATATGTTGACCAGCTCGTTCACCAGTTCGTCGTACTCCTCGTCGTCAACGCGCAGCGCGTCCAGCCGTTCGATCGTTTTCTCGTCCAGATGGATCTGGGGCATGGCCGATGGTTCTTCCCCCTGGATAAAAAGCCGCGTGGCACCGACCGACCGGCTCCCGACGGCCGGCCCGAATCGTCCCGGGACGTTCTCACGGACCGTGCGTGTGACGCCTCCTGACTCGGCGAGGCGGCCCCCCGTGACGACCGACGGGCACACGAACCGCCCCGAACCGCTTGCGTCCAACGTGGTTCACGCCTCCCGCACGGCGGAGTCGGACTCCCGTGCCGCCAGAAGCTGTATCGCCTCCCGGAGATGATAGTTCTTTTCGGTCAGATCATCCGTGTGCAGTGCCGCGCGAAGGTGCTCGGTCACGCCGTCGCTCTCTCCCGTCGCCCGGCGTCCATCGTGTGTTCGCCCGCGTCCGGCATCCGGGTCAGGGTCGCCCGGCGTGGAGTCACGCTCGTACATCGGTTTCTATGTGGTCCCCGCCACGGTTTGTTACGACGGGCCTAACAGCAACGTGGCGAGGGGGTGGGTCAGCCACCAGCTATCGTTCCTCCGACAGCTCGTCCCCGGAGGTGATCCACCGACCCGAGCTGGCTGACCACGCTACTAATGGATATCTAACGTGCGGCTTTGATCGTCTCCCATTATTACCGCAGTGGCTCTTACCGAACACAGCGAAACAGCGGTATCTATGTCGGAACTGGGAAATCGGACTGTGCAACATACAGAGCTTGTATTCAGCACAGCAGATTCAGTTGACGCTGTAGCTACTCCGGCTACCTGCTGACTGATCTTGTTAGGGTAAACACGAACAGAGCAATTGCGAATCCTCCAATAAACGCTTCAGTTATCACTAACAGACTAACAACTGGACTGGTAGCCTCCGGCAACCCAACGATGAGCGATACAAACGCTTCGGCGCTGAACAGTACATATCCGAGAGGCTGTGAGTATGCTATGTCTGGCGTCGTAATAGCGTACGCCAAAGCGTACACAATAATTATTCCTCCTGAGAATACGACTGGGCGGAACGGCCGCTCTCCATACCCACATGTGGCTCCAAGCGCTGTATTCCCGAGCCACCGAACAGCCGACCGGACCTTAGTTCTGACATCAGCTGATTGAAACAATCGTTGC
>LFFM01000171.1_pt1 | contig 41844 bp, 45 predicted proteins | sample 643131 | NCBI WGS metagenome assembly LFFM01 (sample SAMN03777445, study PRJNA286221) | soda lake metagenome | biome: soda lake; feature: Kulunda steppe; material: water; isolation source: sample Tc-Br brine of Tanatar trona crystallizer | place: Russia: Kulunda steppe | collected 2011-07 | reverse complement strand
TGGATCCCGACCGGCGTCGAGAGCAACAGGAAGAGCACGAAAACGACACGTGCCAGCGGGTCGCTGAACAGCCGTCCGCCCGAGAGTTTGGGGAGCACAGTGTACCACAGCAGGTACGCGGGCATCAGCCAGAAGTACACGACAGGGTGACCGAAGTACCAGAACAGCGTCCGCGTCAGTAGCGGATTGACCGTGTCGATCAGCCCGAGCGACCACGGGAGCAAGAAGACGAGGATGGCGACGGCGACACCGAGCGTCGCAATGTACCACATGATCATCGTCGTCAGCACCATGAACGTCTGCAACGGGATCCTGTCATCGGGGTTTTCCTTCGTCCAGGCCCACCACGATCGGAACCAGTCTGCCCCGGCAAGCCACGTTCCGATGACGAACATCGTCAGTCCGATATAAAACAGCGGATGTGCCTGCAGCGGCGCGTAGAAGGTAAACAGGACGGCGGCGCTCATATCGATCGAGTCGACAAAGCCCGCGAAGATCGGGATCGCCACGAAGACGGTTCCCAGACTCATCAGTCCGTACCACGACCAGGTAAACCGGATGTCCTCGACGTGTCTGTCGAGGCTCGACGTGACCGCCCAGGTGAAGATGCCGACCAGGAAGAAGATCGTGAACGTAATTACCATGAAGACGCCGTGGCCGGTCAGCACGTCGTAGTACTTCGTCGAGTCGATAATCCGCACGAAATCAGTGCGGTGGAGCGTCTGGATCAGCCCGAAGACGCCGCCGAAAAACAGCGCGACGAAGGAGCTGTACAGCGCATAGCGGATGACGCGGGCTTCCTGTGGAAACCGATCGACGTACGTGCTCATTCCTCGCTCACCTCGAACTCCTCTTCAGGGACAACGTGCACTTCCCCTTCCATCCCGTGATGGCCAGCGCCACAGTACTCGTTACAGACGACGCCGTACTCCCCGGGCTCCTCGAACTCGACGGTCATCGTCGCGACCTCTCCGGGGATCACCATCGTGTTGACGTTCGTCCCGACGATCTCGTAGCCGTGTATCACGTCCGGCGATGTGACGTAGAAGGTTACTGTACTGTTGGCCGGCACCTCAAGGGGATCGGGATTAAACCGGTACTGTTCGGCAACGACGTAGGCTTCGTAGGTCCCATCATCCATCTCCTCGACGCGCGGATCGGCAAACCGGTCGTCTTCATCGAGTGCATCCGGATTGATCGAGGACTCCGAGTCGTCGATCATCGCGATCCCGAGGCCGACCGCCCCGTAGGTAACCGTCGCGATGAACCCCACAATGAGCAACATCGACGCAGCAAGCCAGAGCTTTTCGTAGGTGTGAATGTTCATACTGTGCCGATCACCGTGGGGCCGTGTTCGGCGAATTCGACGAAGTACATGAAGAACCACATTATTGTGAGGATCGCGAAATATATCGCGATCAGAGTGAGCGTTCCGATCGGATCGAACTCGTCGTGTCCGATCTCTCGTATCTCTCGTTCCTCGGTCATATGGCCCCTTTAGAAACACCCCATTTCTACGCTGTCGTCTATTCTCACATATTGAGATTGGAACGAATTTTTATAAATTGGATCCCGTGATATGGAGGCATGACTCCCTCGTTCATCACGCCGAGGCGCGGCGCAGCACTGGGGTTACTCGCCATTATTCCGACTCTCGTGTACGCGTTCGGCCGACCGAGTCTGGCAGGCTACGTCGCGGCTGTGAACGTCGTAATCATTTTCGGTTCGCTATACGTGGCGATGCAGCCCGTAGAGGGCGACCACCACGGTTCCGAGGACGGAACTCACGAGTCGACATAGCTAATGGGCGCGACCGTTCTCGGAGCAGCTGTCGGTGGTAGCGTTTCAACCGTCGAACTCGGTGTGTTTCTGCTCGTCGGCGTACTGGCTGGGGCGCACTGTCTCGGCATGTGCGGCCCGCTCGTGACGGCCTACGGCGACCGTATTTCGGCGTCCACCGAGGACCGGCGCTCGGACACGCTCTCGTGGTTCGAGGTCCGTCAGCACGGCCTGTTCAATCTCGGTCGAACGGTCAGCTACGCGGCGATCGGCGCACTGTTTGGCCTGCTCGGAACCCTCGCGTTCGCGTCGAGCGACGCTGTCGCAGCTGCTGGTGACACAGTACGTGCGGCGACCGGCATTATCGTCGGTGCAGCTATCATACTGGCTGGCGTGTATTACCTCCGTGGGCAGTCCGGTGTCCCCGGCGACCGAGTTCCGATCCTGGGAGCCCTCTTCCGGCGGTTCAGCCGGCTGCTTGCAGGGCGTGTCGACCGACTGGCGACCTCCGGAGGAATCGTCGGACTTGGGGCGGTTCACGGGCTTCTCCCCTGTCCGATCATCTATCCGGCGTACCTGTACGCATTCGCGCTCGGTGATCCGGTCCGCGGTGGGCTTGCACTCGGCGTCCTCGGGCTCGGAACCATCCCGACACTGTTCGTGTATGGCACGTTCGTCCAGGCCGTCTCGGCGACATCGCGCCGACGCCTCCACCGCGCGCTCGGCGCTGCGTTCATTCTGCTCGGGTACATACCCCTCTCTCACGGACTGATGCTGTACGGGATCCACCTGCCACATCCGCCCCTGCCTCACTACCAGCCGCTCTAGCCATGTCTGACGCCGCCACTACCCGAAGGGGACCCGCAGAATCCGACGGTGAGTGTCGGCTCTGTGCGCTCCCGGTTCCCGACGATTCGATCACCGATTCCGATGTCGACGGCGAGTTCTGCTGCCGTGGCTGTCTGGAGGTACAGCGCACTCTCGGTGACGTCGAAGCCGACGATGTCGACGAACTCGGGACGGAGGACGATCCCAACGATGTCGAGGGAGAGGAGCTGTATCTCGCGGTCGATGGCATGCACTGCTCGACCTGTGAACTGTTCCTCGAAAACCGTGCAAGCGAGATCGACGGCGTCGAGGCGGCCCGGGCGAGCTACGCGACTGACACCGTCCAGGTGACCTACGACGCCGACGCGGTCGCGCCCGACGACCTTCCGGACGCGATCTCCGGGATGGGCTACGAGGCCCGCCCTCGGGAGGACCACGGGGATAGCTCGGCGGAGAGCGCCGCGCTGGTCAAGTTCCTGCTCGGTGGCGGCCTGTTCGGGATGATGGTGATGCTCTGGTACGTGCTCTTCCTGTATCCGACGTACTTCGGTTTCGACCCTGTCGTCGAACTGGGCGGATTCGACGGGCTCTACATCTACGCGAACATCTGGTTGCTGACCTCGCTGATCCTCTTTTATACCGGCTACCCGATCCTTCGTGGGGCCCTCGTCAGCCTTCGTGCGAAACAGCCGAACATGGACTTGCTGGTCGCGCTCGCTGCGACAGGTGCCTACGCCTACAGTACCCTCGCGATGCTCGCCGGTCGATCGGATCTGTACTTCGACGTGACGGTGGCCGTGGTGCTGGTCGTTACCGCCGGCAACTACTACGAGGGACGGATCAAAGAGCGTGCGGCGGGACTGCTCTCCGACCTGACGCAGGTACAGGTCGAGGATGCGAGACTGAACGGGACCGACGAGCGTGTCCCCATCGATGCCGTCGAACCGGGTGACGAGTTGCTCGTCAGACCCGGCGAGCGGATCCCACTCGACGGCGTGGTGATCGATGGCAGCGCCGCCGTAGACGAAGCCCTGATCACCGGCGAATCCGTCCCGGTCGAGAAGGGACACGGCGACCCGGTCCTTGGCGGGACGGTCGTCACCGACCAGCCACTCGTCGTGGAAGTCGGTGAGGACGCGGCGAGCACTCTGGATCGGATCGTCGAACTCCTGTGGTCGATCCAGAGCACACGCCCCGGTGTCCAGCGGCTCGCCGATCGGCTCGCGACGGTGTTTGTTCCCCTTGTCGTCTTGCTCTCGTCGGTGACTGCCCTCTGGTTGCTCGCGACCGGATCGGCGTTCACGCCGGCGATGCTCACTGCACTGACAGTGCTGATCGTCTCCTGTCCCTGCGCGCTCGGACTGGCGACGCCGCTCGCGGTTGCCGCCGGGGTACAGTCGGCCGCGAAACGCGGGATCGTGATCGCTGCGGAGACGATCTTCGAGGACGCTCCCGACGTCGACATCGTCGCCTTCGACAAGACGGGAACGCTGACGACCGCCGAGATGACTGTCGAGCGTGTCGACGCCGACGATACCGAACAGGTTCTCGCCCGCGCCGCCGCGCTCGAACGTCTCACCGAACACCCGGTCGCTCGCGCGATCGTAGACCACGTGGACGAGCGCGCACCCGATACCCCTCCGAGCGTCGACAACTTCCAACGTCACGCCCGCGGCGTTACGGGACGAATCGACGGAGACCTGGTGGTCGCGGGCCATCCTCTGCTGTTCGCCGAGCGCGACTGGCAGATCCCGGATCGCTTCGAGCGGACGATCGCCGAGGCGCGCGACACCGGGACGGTTCCGATCGTCGTCGGCTGGAACCGACGGGCTGCGGGCGTCGTGGTGGTCGGCGATACGCCACGACCAGGGTGGCAAGATAGCCTGAATCGGGTCGGACAGGACCGGCGTGTCGTGGTCATCACCGGCGATGAGGGGGCCGCAGCAGAGCGGTTCCGGACCGCGGAGCCGGTCGACGAAGTGTTCGCTGGCGTCCCGCCCGAGGCCAAGGCCGAGACCGTAAAGCGGCTCCGGACGCAGGGCAAGACGGCAATGGTCGGCGACGGGAGCAACGACGCACCGGCGCTGGCCGCGGCGGACGTCGGGATCGCGCTCGGTAACGGGACCGAACTCGCGACGGACGCCGCTGACGCCGTGATCGCCAGCGGGAATCTCGACGGCGTCCCGGACGTGTTCGACCTCTCGGCGCGGACGAACCGTCGGATCAGACAGAATCTCGGCTGGGCGTTCGTCTACAACGCCATCGCGATTCCACTTGCCATCACCGGATATCTGAACCCGCTGTTGGCTGCCGCCGCGATGGCGCTATCGAGCTTTCTGGTCGTCGTCAACTCCTCGCGGCGTCTGTAGGCGGTTTTCGGCGGTCGTACCAGATTCGATAATACGCTTCGGCGCTGAGATGTATCTATGAACGCTCTCGGGAGACGGCGCGTACTCACGATGGTTGGGGCGGGAACCGTTGGCGCACTTGCTGGCTGTCTCGGCGACGATGACGCTCCGGAGCCGATCGCCCTCGACGACGGCCAGTCCTGTGACCAGTGTGGCATGGTGATCGAGGAACACCCCGGTCCGACTGGACAGATATTCTTCGAGGACTACCCGGACGATCGGGAGGGTCCAGCGGAGTTCTGTAGCGGCACCTGTACCTACCGATACCGGTTCGATGCCGAAGATGCCGGAGAAACGCCGATCGTCACGTATCTCACCGACTACAGTGGCGTCGATTACAGCCTCACGGGCGACGAGGAGCAACCGTTCGTCTCCGCGCATCTGGACGCGGACGACTACGCCGAGGAAACAGGGATGACCTTCGTCGCAGGATCGGATGCCTACGGCGCGATGGGTCCCGATCTGATCCCGTTCGGGGTGGACAGTGATGCAGCAACCTTCGCCGACGAGCACGGTGGTGATGTCGTCACCCACGACGAGATCAACCGTGAGCTACTCGATGCGATGGGGAACTGATCACCGCCGCGAGACGCCCAGCGCGGCGACGCTCAGGCCGAGTACTGTCCAGGCCAACAGACTGAACGTACTCGCGACGGGCGAGGCGTAGCCGGTCTCAGTCTCGAACGCGACGTACAGCACCGTCTCGAACACCAGCCCGCGGTAGGCACTCGTGGGCGACGCCGCGATTGCTGTCACCAGCGTATCGCCAGTCACCCATCCCGTTCCGACACCACGGAGGACGAGCAGGTCCAGCCCAACCACGAGCCCACCGAGTCCGACGACGGCGAACGTCAGTGCCGCCTTCCGAGTGCTCGCCAGCGCGGAAAGTGCAAGCACCACAGCCAGCACCAGTAGTCCGTAGGCAAGCGTCAGGAGGACGAACCGACCGAACAGGAGCGGCGAGTCGATACCGCGATGGGTCGCGACGATCGTCGTATCCGGGCCAGCCGAGAGCCAGACGAGGATACCGACCACGAGGAGTGGAAGACCGAGCATCGCCACGAGCGCGACCGCTCGACCCACGTATACGCCCGCGACGTACGCCCAGTCGGGCACCGGATAGGTCTCCAGTACTGATAGCTCGTCACGCTGAATATCGTCCGCAATCGACCGGTAGCCGACCGCGAACGCGACTGCCGGAACGAGCAGTTCGAGCGGCAAGAGCAGATCGACCGCGGTCGGGACGTAGCCGGCGTCGGTGCCGCCGCCGACGGTCCCGATCCCGACAATCACGGCGGCGACACCGGCGAACAACAGGAGGTAGCTACGCGACCGGACGATACTCGCGAGTTCACGACCGAAGAGGACCCGCGCCGCACGGCGACCGCTCATCGGGTCACCCCCGCGACGTCGACAGTCTCAGTCGACCCTGTCGTGGCCGCTCCAAACACGTCCCAGAGCGAGTCGACGCCGTGAGCCGAACGTAGCTCCGTCGGCGACCCGTCGGCCACGACGTTCCCGCGATCGAGCACGAGCACCCGGTCCGCGGTTCGTTCGACCAGCGAGAGATCGTGCGAACTCACGAGCACCGCTGTTCCGTCGGCGGCGAGGTCGCTCGCAACTTCGAACGTCCGGCGACGCATCCCGGGGTCGAGACCGCTCCCCGGTTCGTCGAGGACGACAACCGGCGGATCACCGACGGTTGCCTGTGCGATCCCGAGCAGTCGCGTCATCCCGCCGGAGAGGGCCTCGACACGGCGGCTTGCGGCATCCGCGAGGCCGACCGGTGAGAGCCGATCCGTCCCTTCCTCGTCGACGAGCGCGCGGTAGAAATCGATCGTCTCGCGAACTGTAAACCCCGGTCGAAAGGTTGGGCGCTGGGGGAGGTACCCGATCTCGCGCTCGCGACCTGGTCCCCGATACTCGACAGTCCCGTCGGTCGGCGTCAACAGTCCGGCCAGCACGCGCAAGAGCGTCGTCTTTCCCGAGCCGTTCGGTCCGACGATCGCCATCACCCGCCCCGGTTCTACGTCGAGCGAAATACCGTCGAGCACCTCGACTGCATCGAAGGAGTGACTGACAGCATCCGCACGAAGGATCGCCTCGGTTGTCACGACGTATCACCCCCATCTTCGTCGTACTCCGACCGTTGCTCGCCGTCGAGTTCGGCGAGTCTGTCAGGGTTCACTGGCTCCGCAAGCGGCGCGGTGTCGACGACGCTTCCACTGCGCAGGCCGGGCGTGGTTCCGCGAAGCTCGCTCAGTCCGCGCGCAGCGGGGGATTCCGCGAGCGTGAGTGTCCCATCAGTCTGGTGGAGTTGTCCCTGAACGGGATCGGTCGGGGAATACGAGCGATCCAGTACGCCCCCCGATTCCGCACCGTATGCCCCGTCCCAGTAGTTGCCCTGGCCGTCGAAGGTCCAGATCCGCAACGGGCCGATGTTCGCGTCGACGTGCTGGTCGTTCGCCACGATATCGTTGTGCACGACCCGGTTCGATGCGAGGATCGATCCGGTTCGGAAGCCGACACCGTTGTCGTACACGACGTTTTCCTCGTACAGTGACTGGTCGGCGCTCGTCGTGATCCCGTGTCCGTTGTCCACGACGACGTTATCGGCGATGTAACTTTGCGAGCCCGCAGGAAGGATGCCGTGTGCCGCCTCCCGAACGTCGTTGCCAACGATTGCATTATGGGTCGGGTTCGTCATGATCGTCAGCCCGGCGAGTTCCTGCCCGCGAGCGTGGTTATCCGCGATTACCGAGTCGGATGTGTGCATCAGGTGGACGCCAAAGCGGTTGTCGGTGAACTCGTTGTCCCGAATGACCGTCTCCGGGGAGCGATGCAGATAGACGCCGTCGCGCCCGCCGTCGAACGTGGAGTTCTGGACCACGCCGGGCGAGCGCATCGACATGACGCCCATGAACCCGTCCCGCCACTCCTCGCTCCCGTCGACCGTGATGTCGTCGACGACCGCATCCGGTGCGTCACGGAGCAAGACGCCGTTTGCCGGGGTCTCGATCGAGACGTTCGTGACGTAGACGCCGGTCGCGTCGACAACATGGATTCCGGCATCACCGTGGCCGTAGCCCGATTCGATGTTGGCGTCCCAGTCCGCCTCATCACCCGTTTCGGTTACTGCATCCGGGTCGCGCGTCTGGTTGCCGACGCCGTCGACGTGGACCCCCTCGATGGCAACGTCGTCAGCACGGACTTCGATGACGTTCCCTTCGCCGTCTCCACGGAGGGTTGCGTTCTCACCGCGAAGCGTGATCGGTTCGTCGATCCGAAGGGTCTCCCTGTACGTTCCTGGGGGGATCTCGACCGTCGATCCCGCGGGCGCAGCGTCGATCGTCCCCTGGACCGTTTCATCACCCTCGACGGTTCGCACCGGCTCACGATCGAGCAACGGCTCGACGGCAGTGACTCGCCCGTCGGCCTGTGAGCGCTGCTCGGCGACTCGATCGCGCACTGTATCGGCCGTGTCGACGTCGAACGAGCGAGTACGGAGCTCGGTCCAGTCGACGATTTCGCCGCCGTGCTCGTCGACGAACTCGGTGGCAGCGGCGTCCGAACTGAACGGGACGACCGTGTCGCCAGCCGGCGTTCGAGCCTCGCTACCGACGACGAAGTACGCGTCGCTTGCGTCGACCCAGCCGACCGAGGTTTCGGTCGTCAGGTACCCCTCGTCGGTGAGTTCGGTCGTCGTTCCGGCGTAGTTAGAGACGTAGACGACCAGCGGATAGCCGAACTGCTGTTCGTGTTCGGGCTGGTCGAGAGTGGTCACCGCTTGCTCGACCCCATAATACCCGATCACGTACTCGTACTGGGAGTAAAACACCTGCACGCGGGGCACCGAGAGCTCGTCGTGTTCGGCATCCCGCAGATCCTCTTGCGAGAGTCCAAGCGTCGTCACCGAATCGAACGGTTCGGGAGCGGGTGTCGCGTCGTCGACATCGGCGGCAAAGACCCCGACCGCGATGATACCGACGAGACAGACAACAACCAGCACTGCGAGCGTCAGTTCTCGCCCTCGATACAGAAGATCGGTCACATCGAGGAGTATCAGTCCGAGAGATATACGTCGTCTGGTGTAGCTCTCGAATGCCGATCCAGCCTGCGCTGGCTGGTCAGGATGTCGAACGGGAAATCAACAGAGTGGCTCCGTTACTCGGTGTCTTCGCCGCCGGTATCGTCGTCTTCCTCGCCGGTATCGTCGTCTTCCTCGGCTTCAGCAAGCTCTTCGTCCATGGTCTCTTCGAACTCCTCACCGGTGACGACGTGTGTCTCGAAGAGCATACCGGAGTGACCCGCACCACAGTACTCCGTACAGTAGCCCTGGTAGGATCCGGTCTCGGTCGGCGTCGTCGAAACCGTGTGGACCACGCCGGGCTGGGCCTGCTGTTTCACGCCCAGATCCGGTATGTGAACCATATGTAACCAGTTTTCGGCAGTCACCTGGAGATACACCTCCTCGTCCTCGGGGAGGTACATTTCGTTTGTCATCTCGACGCCCTCGTACTCGTTCTGGTAGCGGAAGTGCCACTGCCAGGCGTCGTCACCCTCGACCTCGATAACGACGGCGTCATCTGGCGGTTCCTCGTCCGCCATCGAGCTAACCTGCGGGTCGGCCATGACCTCGAAGGCCGCAAACCCGACGAACAGCAGCACGATAGCGGTCGCGATCGTCCACGTGATCTCCAGACGGCGGTTCTCCTGTGTCGGCTTCGGATCGTCGTTGTTTCGGAACTTCAGTACGGCATAGATGAGGATCCCTTCGACCAGCAGCGTGATCGGCAGGGCGACGATGAGCAGCCGTTCGTTGAGGTCGTAGATCAGCTCGGCGGAGGTAGACGCGGCCGATACCGGCTGGGCCAGCATCAGCAATAGCGTCCCCGTCCACACGGTGATCAGGGCGATCCGCGCTCTCTTCATTATGGGTCGTTCTTAGGGAAAGGGGGTTAAATATGTGCTGACTTTTCCGGAATTCACCCCGCCAAAGCGCGTCGCATAAGTACCCGCAGTCGAACTATATTACAAGAGGTCATCGCTCGTGTCACACCCTTCCACCCGGACGGAAGCTCGATTCCCACTGGTCGGTAGTCACGACCGGTTTACGTGGCTACTCGCGACGACTGTGATGGGTGTGTACCTGCTGATCGTCGTCGGCGCAACCACGGCGATCACGGACGCGGCGGCAGCGTGTGGTGGCTGGCCCGCCTGTGGTGGCGAGTGGTTCGCCGTCTCGGATACCCAGATCGCCCTCGCGTGGGGCCACCGGGTCACCGCCCTCGTCGTCGGTGTTTTCGTGCTGTGTACCGCCGCTATTGCACTGCTGGGTGACACGTCACGACGCGTTCGAGCCGCGCTGGGTGTGGGTGTGTTCCTGTACGCGACACAGGTCGCGATCGGCGCGGCCGCCGCGACTGTCGGTCTGACCGGCGTGCTCTCGAACCTTCATCTGCTTGTCGCGATGCTCGTCTTTGGCGTCTTCGTCCTCGCGCTGGCCTGGACGCTCGAAGCCGAAACAGCCGGACTCGACGACGGGAGCGACACCGTCGACCATGACCCCGAACCGGCTCCGGAACCGGTCGACGACGTTCCAACGCCCACTGTTCCGGACAACGTGTTCGGGCGGGCGAAACTAACCGCGTTCGCGTATTTCCGGCTCATGAAGCCCCGCCTCATGTGGTTGCTCTGTCTCGTGGCGTCGGCCGGGATGGCCCTGGCGGCGGGGCCTGACCTGACGATCCGAACGATCGTACTGACACTTACCGGTGGTATACTTGCGATCGGCGCGAGTGGAACGTTCAATCACGTCCTCGAACGCGATGTCGACAAAAAGATGGCCCGAACGTCGGATCGACCGGTCGCGACACATCTGGTACCGGTGCGTAACGCGGTGGTGTTCGGTGGTGTACTGACGGTGGCGTCGCTCATCGTCTTCCTGCAGGTGAACCTCCTTGCGGCCGCGCTCGGTCTCGTCGCGATCCTGTTTTACAGCGTCATCTACACGCTGGTGCTCAAGCCCAACACGGTCCAGAACACGGTGATCGGTGGCGCGGCCGGTGCACTCCCTGCGATGATCGGCTGGGCGGCTGTCACCGGTCGGATCGGGCTGCCGGGACTCGCGCTCGCGGGCGTGATTTTCCTGTGGACGCCAGCCCACTTTTACAACCTCGCGCTGGCGTACAAGGATGACTACGCCCGGGGCGGGTTCCCGATGATGCCGGTCGTTCACGGCGAGGCGGTCACGAGAAAGCACATCCTGTGGTATCTGGCGGCAACCCTGCTGGGCGCGAGCGCGCTCTCGGTGATTACGGATCTTGGCGTCCTCTACGCCGCGACGACGGTCGCGCTTGGCGGCGTCTTTCTCTGGGCGGTCGTCCGACTCCACTGGGAACGCACCGAGCAGGCGGCGTTTCGCGCGTTCCACGCCTCGAACGCCTATCTTGGCGCACTGCTCGTCGCCATCGTCGTCGATGCGCTGATACTGTAACCGATGAGCTCACTCACACAGCGCGGGGACTTCGACCGGTTCCTGCCCGACAGGGATACCGCCCTGCTGTACGCGGTCATTATCAACACACAGCTGATCCTGTTCGGGGTGTATCTGCTCATGCTCGGCCAGACGAGCGTGACGACGTTCCATCTGTACCCGCTGGTCTGGCTGAACGTCGGCGCGTGGGCGCTTTACCGTACCTCCCCGTCCGACGGGTCGGTGCGGACACGGCGGATCGCCGGGGGGATCGCTGTGGTCTATTTCACGCTCCTGTCCCTCCTCGGTGGGCTGGTCGCTCCCGGCGCGGCGTTCTACGAGACCGCGTTTGCGGGCGGGTTCAACGTCAACGTCGTGGGTCCCCCCGGTCTCGTCCCGAACCTGTACTACGGCGGGGAACTGATCGAACTATCACTGATGCCTGCATTTATTGTGGGCTACGCCGCGCTCGCCTATCTGGTTTACGCGACGATTATCGATGCGGCAAACGCCGCAATCTCCGGGGTGCTGGGACTGGTCTCCTGTGTGAGCTGCACGTGGCCGCTGATCGCCGCCGTCCTCGCCAGTCTCACCGGCGGATCGGCAAGCGCGTTTACCGCTGCGACCGCCGGCTGGTCGTTCGGTCTGTCCACGGTCGTGTTTGTCGTGACGGTTGCCCTGCTGTACTGGCGACCCTTCGGGCAGTGAAACTCCCGGTAACTGAAACTCGTCTCGGGCGCTTTATAGTTCGGCCGGGGAAACGTCCGTATAGCTGTGGCCCGCCCATCGCTTCGCACTGTTCCGGAGACGCTCGACGAGTTCGACGCCCTGTTGCTCGTTTCGTTTCTCTGGTTTCTCGCGAAGTTCGTCCGGTACGCCTTCCCGCCCCTGTTCGAGCCGTTGCAGGGGGTCTACGGCGTTACGAACGCCGAAATCGGGCTGGCATACACTGGTTTCATGTTGGCGTACGCCGCGATGCAGTTTCCCTCCGGCGCGCTCGCGGATCGGTTCGGCTCCGTTCGCGTCATCGCCACCGGAAGCCTGCTGGCCGCGCTGGCCGCGCTCGCGCTGGTCATCGAGTCACCCTTTGGCGTCCTCGTCGGGGCGATGATCCTCATGGGCGCGGGAACTGGGGCACACAAGACCGTCGCGATCCGCTTGCTCTCACGACTGTATCCCGCCAGAACGGGCCGGGCGCTCGGAACGATGGACACTATCGGGACGTTTGCGGGGGTGGCCGCGCCGGCAATCGTCGTCGCCGTTCTCGCCGGGCCCTCGCTGTTCGGCGAGGGATGGCGAACAGTCTTTCTCGTGGCGGGGGTCGCAGGGGTCGCTGGAACGGTCGCGTTCACCGTGCGAGTCTCTGATCCCACGGCGGGCCGGACTGGCGGGTCGAGCGGAACGGTTCGGGAGTACCTCGGACTCTTTCGGAATCCGCGCCTGCTCGCGTTCGTCCTCGTGACGGTACTGTTCGGCTTTACGTACAACGGTGTCGTCGCCTTCCTGCCGCTGTATCTCACCAGCGAAGCGGGGCTGACGACGGCGACCGCGGGACTGCTGTTTGGCGCACTGTTCGCCGCGAGTATCGTACAGATCGTCTCGGGAACGCTCAGTGATCGGCTCGGGGAGCTACCAGTCATCGTCGCCACGCTTGCACTGGCGACGGCCGCCCTCGTCGCGCTGGTCGTCCTGACGCCGACTGGCCGGCCGGTCCTGCTCGGCGTGGTTGTCGTTGCAGTTGGCCTCGGCTCGCACGGCTTTCGCCCGGTGCGTGGGGCCTACTGGATGTCCGTCCTCCCCGAGTCGCTGGCCGGCGGCAGTCTCGGCGTGGTCCGCACGCTTCTGATGGGCTCGGGCGCGCTCGCCCCGGCCGCGGTCGGCGTCCTCTCGGAGTCGATCGGTTTTGTCCCGACGTTCTGGCTCCTGACGGCGACGATCGGCTGCTCGACGGTGCTTGCGGGGATGTTACTGGCCACGCACGGGGACTCGACCCCCCGGCGTTGATACTTGTAGGTGACGTGGTATTCCGTATGGCAGCGACGCTCTCACAGCCGACGATCCTGCTGCCGGTCGAGGTAGATGACCTAACGACGCCACCCGGCGCACTCGTGGAGCTGTTGCGTCCTCACCGTGTGATCGTCCTCGGCTACGGGACGGTCCCGGACCAGACACCGACCGAGCAGTACGAGGCGGAGGTTGGCGACACCGCGCGCGAGCGGATCGACGCGCTCGTCGACGAGTTCGACGGTCATACCGATGTCGTGTCGACGACAGTGTTCACCAAAAACCGGTTACAGACGATAGATCGTGTAGCCGAGGAGTATGGAGCCGACGCGGTGGTGACGCCAGGGCAAATCGACGATGGGGTGACCGAGGTACTCGTCCCGATCAAGGGCGATCCGAACATCGCACGCATCGTGGGCTTTGCCGGGCGGTTGCTCGAAAACAGCGAGGCATCGATTACCGCCTTCCACGTCGCCGATTCCGACGCCGACGAGGCCCGCGCCGAGTTCCTGTTGCGTGGAGCCTGCGACAAGCTCCGGGAGCTCGGCGTCGACCCGGATCGCGTGAACTGGCGTCAGGAACGGTCCGGCTCCGCGGCGAAAACGATCGCGGCGACCGCCGACACGTACGACCTGCTCGTCGTCGGGGAATCGGAACCCTCGCTTCGGCGGCGGATCCTCGGCGGCGTCACCGGCCGGGTCAGCGACCGGACGACCAGCCCGACGCTCGTTGTCAGACGCCGGTGAGAACAGTCCGGAAATCAGTCGCGGTGGCCCCAGCGTTTGCCGTCCTCGTCGTAGCGGGCCTCCGAAATGCGGTTGTGCTGGTCGTCGCTGAGCGAAACGTCGACCGCACCGACGTTCTCGTCGAGCTGATCGACGGTGCGCGCGCCGACGATGGGGACGCAGGTGAACTTCTCCTGGTCCATGAGCCAGCGTAGCGAGATCTGCGCGGGCGTCGCTCCGACCTCCTCGGCGACGGCCCGGATCTCGTCGAGTACCTTCCAGCCCCGATCGGAGACGTAGAAGTCGTCGAACCGCGGGTCGATAGCACCGCGAGAGCCTTCGGGGGCCTCGATACCGTCGTCGGTGCGCTCGTACTTGCCCGTCAAGAACCCGCCCGCCAGCGGCGAGTACGGACAGACCGCGATGTCCTGATCGGCGCAGACGTCCAGATAGTCCACCACGTCGTCGCGATAGGCCGCGTGAAAGAGCGGTTGTGTCACGTCGAACCGTTCGAGCCCCTCGACGTCGCTCTTCCAGAGGGCCTTCGTGAGCTTCCAGGCGGCCATCGTCGACGCCCCGATGTAGTGGACCTTGCCCTCGCGCACGAGATCGTTGAGGGTCCGCAGGGTCTCTTCGATCCTCGTATCGTCGTCGAAGCGGTGGATGTAGTACAGATCCAGATAGTCGGTGCCGAGCCGATCCAGCGTCCCCTCGATCTGTGCTCGGATGTGTTTGCGTCCGAGCCCCGAGTCGTTCGGGCCGGGTTCGCCGTCGCCGTCGTAGGGGAAGTAGACCTTCGAGGCGAGGACGAAGTCGTCGCGGTCGTAGTCGTCGAGCCACTCCCCGATCCACTGTTCGCTTTTCCCGTTCGGGTTGCCGTAGACGTTCGCGGTGTCGATGAAGTTGACCCCGCGCTCGGCGGCGGCGTCGAGCAGTTCGTGGGCCTCCTCCTTGGTCGTCTCGACGGTCCCATCGGTGTCACGGCCGAAGCGCCACGTACCGAGACAGAGCTGTGAGACTGACGTGCCGGTCGAACCGAGCTGTGTGTACTCCATACGACCGCATCTCCCTCGCCGAGGGAGTTAATCGGTTGGGTAGCGGTCAGCTGGTACGTGGGACCGTGGAACCGTCCTGACCGGCAGAAAACATATCCGACGATCCGATCACCGATACCCATGGTCGCCCCTGAATACGTGCCGGAGGTGAGTCGATAATGACGGCGGGCCGTCGGCAGGTCCTCACCGCGAGCGCTCTGGCTCTCCTCGCTGGCTGTCTTGACGATGAAACACCAACAGGGGATGAAAACAATACTGAGGAGACTGACCTCAACGAAGACGAGAATGAACCCGATGAGGAACCGCCGGAAAATGAGTATCTGTATCTGAACGCGTGGATCATAGAGGATCAACCATCATCTATCGATCCGATTCCATCGGACGACGATCGGGTCAACGGCGTTGGCCTCTTTGCCGAAGCGTTCGAAAAACTTTCCGACGAGGAGTACGACCGAGGGACTGTCCGAAGTGCTGAATTCGGTGAGTTCGAGGCGGTTTCTACCGGCGAAATCAGTGTAATGAGCGAGGATGGGAAAGCGACACAGGAGGCCTACGAGGATCTTCCAGAACAGAGTTCCGAAGAGCTTCCAACGACGCCCTATCTCGAACACGAGGGGGAAGTCATTAGCGTTCATCTTACCGTTTTGAGAGAAGAATAGTATCATCGAATAGTATGTTTATTTACGGGACTTCTCGACGATCCCTTCGAGTTCGTCCGCGTCCTCCTCCGGGAGCGTTCCGAATCCCTCAGGCCAATCGGCGGTCGCGTCGTTCAGTATGCGATCCACGAGGACGTCTTCCCGGATGCCGATGGTCTCTGTCCCCATAGCTTGTGTCTGTATATACAAACACAACACTACTGGTGGCGGCTCACTCCCCGAGAAACGCGTTCAGTTCCTGGAACTCCTCTCTCGACAGAATTACGTGCGTCTCGAACGCGTCGAACCGCTCGAAGTCGTCGTCGATCGTCAGCACCGTGTTAACGCCTTCCTCGATGGCGACCTGTGCGTAGTAGCCATCCCAGCCGCCGACGTTGGTGGTCCGGGAGCGGTCGAAGCCGCCACGGACCGTCGCCTCCGGCAGTCGGTCACACCAGTGGATCCGCCGGGCGTCCATGAAGTTCTCCAGCAGTCGGGCGGCTTCTGCGTTCGTCCGCCCGTAGTGGGTCGTCAGCACGGCATGGGCACCGAACAGCGCCGGGTAGGGGACGACGGCGTCGATTTTGCCCGCGATCGCGTCGTGGACGTACGAGAGCGCGGCGTCGCGGACTGGCACGTCGGTGTGTGCCAGCGCAATCACACCGACATCGAACAGGTATGGCCCACCGCCGTCGGTCATCGATCCCCCTCGCGCGCGCCACGGTCCACGGCCTCCCGGTGCCGACGGGCGCTCGGGGCCACATCGTCAAGCGGCTGCAGGTCGCTTTCCGCACCGGTCTCTCCAACGAGTCGCTCCATTCGGTCGATGACCTGTTCGGGCTCGGGTTCCGGTTCGACGACCGCTTTCCCGTCCTCCTCACGGATGTCGACCTCCGTACCGGGCCCGATACCGAGCCGCTCGCGGAGCTTCTTTGGAAGGACGATCCGTCCTTTCGAGTCGACTTGTGCCATAGTCCCACTTTGAGTGGGAAACGTATAACAGTTTTTCCCAGTCCGTGTCGTGCCACAGAGATTAGTCGGCGCAGCGACAACCCCAAACCATGACACTCACTGTCGCGGGCTTCGGCCTCGGCGGCCTCGGTCAGCTAGAACTCCAGCTGTTCGCCGACATGGACGGCGTCGACGTGATTGCCGGTGCCGACCCGTCGGGGAGCGCCCGAAAGACGTTCGCAAGCGAGTTCGACGTCCCGGCGTACGAGACGACCGACGAACTCCTCAACGAGCACGCGCCGGATATCGTGAACATCGCCTCGATCCATTCAGTCCACCACGAGCAGGTACTACAGGCCCTCGATATCGGGGCACACGTCCACGTCGAGAAGCCGATGACCACGACCGTCGAGGACGCCGTCGCGCTCGTTGACGCCGCCGCTGAGTCGGGACAGCTGGTGCAGGTGGGCTACCAGCGCCATTTCGATCCACGGTTTCGTGAACTCCGCGAGCGCGTCGACGCGGGCGTGGTCGGGACGCCCCACTTCGTCGACGCCCACCTCGAACAGGGCTGGACCGACTATACGAACACGTGGCGCGGCGACCCCGAGCTATCCGGCGGTGGCTTCCTCTACGATTCGGGCTCACACCTGCTCGACGTCCTGCTGTGGACGCTCGACGCCGAGCCGGTGTCGGTGAGCGCCACCGTGGACGAACGCGACACGGGCGTGGACATCAACAGCGCGCTGTCCGTGGAGCTGGATCGGGATGGCGACCACATCGTCGCGAGCGTGGGCCTCGTGGGCGACGGCCCGTCGACGCCCGCCGTCGGGGATTCCCTGGAGGTGTACGGGACCGGTGGGCGGCTGGCCTACACCGGCGACGGTCTGACGACAACCGAATCGGGTGGCGAGACGGAGCCGATCACGGTCGAAGGCGAGACAGATTTCGTCACCCTGACCGAGGCGAAGCTCGGGAATCTGATCGACGCGATCCGCGGCAAAGCGGAACTCGCCGTGCCGCCAGAGCACGGTCTGCAGGCCATCGCGCTCACCGAAGCGGCGGCGCTGTCGGCCGACCTGGGCGAGCGCGTCGACGTGCAGGCGCTGATAGCGGACGCGAAGCCCCCGTAGACCGATCACCACCAGACGACGTCTGGCGAACACACCGAGCGCTACCCATCAGGTCGCCACCGGCCGCCGATTTCGTCGCGAGGGTAATCCTGATACGTACCGTTTAGATACGTGGTGACGCGACCGTCCTCCTCGCTGAGTGTGATTGCCCACAGGACGTTCTCCCGAAGCGATGTTTCCAGCGCACTCATGTGTTTGGTGCCCATCCAGTCGGGGTAGCTGAGCTGTTCGACCTCCGGAACCTCCGCTGGACTGGGGCTCCGGACACGCACCATCTGTCGCTGGATCGTCCCATCTCCGGTCACGATGACCGCCCCATCCCGACTGAATGCGACATCCTCGGCCGCCCTTCGAAACGCCTCACGCGAGTTCAGGACGACTTTGCACCGGTCGACCGGCCACACGTTCTCCCCCAGGGAGTCGGTGTACGCCTCGAAGTCGGTTTCGGCGACGACCAGAAAATACAGACTTGGCCCACTCACATACTGCTCGTCCCACTGTTCGAAGCCGATGCTCAACGACTCGGCGACGTACCGAATCTGGTCCATAAGCTCCTGGCTGGTCGCGTACTTGGCCAACACCCGGTCGATTTCTTCCATGGGCTCATGTAGCATAACGACCACATATGATTAAATGCTGTTTCGTCCGGGCTCCGACGATGCTGGGCGGACAGGTGTCTACTGGGAAGCCCGAGACGGACAAGGGTCCGTCAACACAGGAGGGAATATAACCGGTTTGAAAATAGTCCCGGGCGGATTCGAACCGCCGTCATAGGCTCCAAAGGCCCATATGATTGGCCACTACACCACGGGACTGCAGGTTGTTTGTTCCCCATACCTCGTGGCTTTACAGAGCTGCTCACTGCGGGGGCTTCCCAGCATGATATCGTCTCCGTTTGCATAATAGTCTTACTTTTTGCGGACTCGTGTTCTGCTGGCGGAAACGTGTCGGATGAGACCCGAGCCCTTTTGAACAATGGCGCCGGACTCCATAGCGTGAATCTGGAAGGCGTGATCGTCGATACCGAGGAGCCACGGACGATCACGACGGACCACGGTGAAAGCGAGCTCGCGGAGCTATCGGTCCAGCGTGATACGGACAGTGATCCGGTCACTGTGACGCTCTGGGGCAAGTGGGCCGAGACCGGCGAGTACGTCGAGGGGGGAATGGAGATCGTCATCACGGATGCAACGCGGAACGACTACGACGGCGAGGAGGGGTACGCGACAACCGGCGATTCTTACGTGATCGTTGAGCCCACTTTCCTCGTGAACGTGACCGATATCCGCTCGTGGGTACAGTGTCCACGGATGTACTATCTGAACAAGATCTCGGCGATCCCGCTGAACTACCCGGTGGTGAAAGGGACGATCGTCCACGAGGTGTTCGGCGACTTGCTGCGTGGTCGTGAACTCGACAACGCTATCGAAGACCGGGTCGAAGAAGTCGGACTCGAACTCGGCTTACTGGGGAAGGATGCTGACGAGGTAAGTGAGGATGTACGCGGGAACGCGGCGGCAATCGACGGCTGGCTCAGTCAGGGCACACTCACGGACGAAGACAACTGGCGTAGCGAACAGTTGTTGATCAGCAGGCGGTTCGGCATCAAGGGGCGGGCCGACGCGATTCGCCGCGGGATGCCCGTCGAGTTGAAGACGGGCAAAAACACGCGACGTGATCCGCGGTTTCAGGATAAGATTCAGGCTGCTGCCTACGCGCTGTTGCTCCGTGAGAAGGGCGTCCCGGCTGACACCGGGACGTTGCTATACACGAAAAATACAACCCTCGACCGGTCAGAGGCGACCGGCGATCTCTCTCCGGCCAAAGAGTTCTCGATCGGAAAGGGGTTGTGTGACTACGTAGTTCGTGAGCGGAATCGACTGGCGGCGATGGAACACGGAATGGCCGTACCGACGGGCTACGAGGCCGACGCAAACTGCGAGTCGTGTTTCGAGCAAGACACTTGCATGGTGGTCTCCGGGCGGCTGAACCAGGAGTCGAAGGCTGGACAGATCGGCCGAGCGGTACCGGAAGAGGAGCGCGAGTACTTCGAGCGGTTTTACGAGTGGCTGGAGGAGGAACGGCGAGAGACACATCTGGAATACGCCAAGCTCTGGGAGCAGACCCCCGGAGAGCGGGCAGACGACGACCGGGCGTTGATCGAGCTCGAACCAACCGACCGGATCGAACTGCCGGGCGGTCGGTGGGAATTACACGCCAAGCGCACCGGCGGCGCAGTCTCGAAACTTCGGGAAGGTGATGTCGTCCTCGCGAGTGACGGGGACCCGATCGAGGGCCACTCCGAACTTGCCCGGATCGAACGGCTCGACCCGGACCGGATCGTCGTGACGGCGGACGAGCCGGTTGCGTTCACGCGCCTGGACGTGTACCCCTCCGAACTTGGCGTCGACCGGATGGTAACAGCACTCCACGATACGGTTCTCAAGGGGAGCGAGCGGCGGAAAGACGTCCTGTTCGGCCGTGCGGAGCCGGCCTTCGGAACGACCGACGAGACGTTTATCGACAACAACGCGGCCCAGAACGAGGCGGTCGAGAAAGCGGTCACTGCGGAGGATCTGGCGCTGATTCATGGCCCACCTGGGACGGGGAAAACCTACACCATCGCCCGGACGATCCGTGCACTGGTCGACCGGGGCGAGCGCGTGTTGCTGTCGGCGTTTACCAACCGTGCGGTCGATAACGCGCTCGAAGCGCTGCGCGATCAGGGCTACGAGGACGCCGTGCGCGTCGGGACAGAAAGCGGCGTCCGCGAGGACATGCTGGATCTGCGACTGGAGTCCCGCGGCGACCCGGAGAAACGAGTTGCGGAGCTTGTCGACGCTCAGGTCGTGGCCGCGACGACGGCGACCTGTGGTTCTCGTGAGCTCCGCGAACAGGAGTTCGATGTCGCGGTCGTCGACGAGGCGTCCCAGCTAACCGAGCCCAACACGCTCGCGGCCATCAACAGGGCGGATCGGTTCGTACTCGTCGGGGACCATCACCAGCTACCGCCGGTCGTGCGGAGCGAGAACGGTCTCTCGACGTCGCTGTTCGAGCGGATGCACGACGACCATCCTCACGCCTCGGTACTGCTCACTCGACAGTACCGAATGGCACAGCGTATTCAGGCATTCGCTTCCCGGGAGTTCTACGACGGCCAGTTACGACCCGCCAACGGAGAGGTAGCTGGCCGACGGATCACGGAGCTTGACGGCGTCGATACCGACCAGTTGTCGAACGCACTGCATCAGCGGGTGACGCTATTCGATGTCCCGGGCGACGGCGGGCATCACACTGATGTCGAGGAAGCCGAGCGTGTTAGCGAGGTCGTCGAGGAGTTCCGCAAAGCAGGCGTAGACCCCGATCGAATTGCGGTAATCGCCCCCTTCCGGGCACAGGTCGCAGAGATCGAGCGTCGAGCCCCTGAGGCGGTCGCCGTCGACACGGTCGATCGGTTTCAGGGATCGAGCAAGGATGTCGTGGTGGTCTCGTTCGTCGCGAGCGGAAGCCTCGACGGGCCGATCTTCGAGGATTACCGTCGGATCAACGTTGCACTCACGCGTGCAAAGCGATCACTCGTGCTGATCGGCGACGCGAAAGCACTGCGGACAGACGAGCGATATGCTCGGATGGTCGACTGGGCGAAAAAGTAGGGCTGCCGTCAGTTCTCGGACTTGTCGTCGTGCCAGTCGCCGACGTTCTGGGCGACGTACTCCTTGCCACCCCAGCCGAAGGCGATACCAACGGCGAGCGCAAACGCCAGACCGAGTGCGAGCACGAACGTCTCGCCAAAGGTGTAGAGGATACCGACGCTGACACCCATCGTGTCCAGCCCGATGATGATCACGACGAAGTACAGCAGGGTTTTCGTCACATCGGCGAAGACATCGGGAAACCCGGTCTTCCGTGCCGTTGTCGACTCGCGGACCGAATTCACTGCGAACCCGGACACGTAGAACCCGACGATGAGGACGATCAGACCCCCGAGGAACGCCGGTACGTAGGATACGGCACCCTCGATCCACTGGGTCAGAACAGTAAAGCCGATGTGATCCAGCGCAGCAAACACTGCGACCAGGAAGATATAGTACTTGACGAGGAGTCCGACGGCTGCGGCAGCAGCTCCGTTGCGGTCACCGAAGAGTACCCCCAGAGGTGTCTCCTCGACTTTCGAGTCGAAGTTCGCTCGTAGCGAGACCCGTTCGACGACATCGCCAACTTTCCCGGCAACGAACCAGCCAATCGCCAGAATGACCAGCGCGACGAACACTTCGGAGAGAATCCCGAGCGCTTCGAGTATTGCCCCCTGAAGCGCGTCGCTAAGCTGGCTGCCGAACCCATTTTCGGCCGTAAGCGGCTGTGGCAACACGTGCATTATTGATCCTCGCTGTCCGAACTGTACTGGTTATCCAGTTCTGCTATGTATCTACGTCTTGGCATACAGTGGTCAGTGTGCAGGTCAATTATTTATAATCTCCCATATTGTCCATACTTTCAACAACGATATCCGATGAAATGACGGGGATGTCAGCCAAACCTCCTCAAGTAGGATGGCTTTTGCCGTCCGGTGCCGTACTCAAGTCCATGAGTTACGAACAGCTTCACGACAGCTGGGTCGTCTGGGCCGACGAGCCCGAAGGCCGGACCGTTCTCGCGTATCGTCCCGACGTGTTTGACGGTGACCAATTTGCAGCCGAGTGTCTTCCCACAATCTATCTCACACGGGGGCGTCCATCACGACGACCCGCTGGACACGATCCAATCGAGTCGGGAGAACGGTGGACAGTCGTGCTGTATCTGGAACCGGAAGTCGACGGTGGCGAGGAGCAGTTCGACGACCGGGCTGCAGCAGTGGAGTATGCGATCGAGCTGGCCGAGGAGTTTGCGACCGGTGAGATCGATTATCGTGAGCTGTATCAGGTCCCTCGAGAAGCTTACTTCGGGAAACTGGACGAACTAACTGCCGAGTGAACACAGTACCAGTGCGGGACCCTTAACCTCCTTCCCACGCTACTACCTGTCATGAGCAAGGTTACGCTGATCGGAACCCGGCTGGCCTCCGAGGGGCAGGAGTTCGTCTTCGAGGGGGAGGCAAGCGGCTGCGCGGGCTGTCCGTACCGGAGTCAGTGCCTCGGCCTCTCGGTCGGCACCAAGTATCGGGTAACGGACGTACGGGAAAACGCGCAGGTGCTTGAGTGTGCAGTTCACGATGCTGGCGTGCAGGCAGTCGAAGTCGAACCGGCCTCCGTTCCGGCAAACGTCTCCTCGCGAAACGCCTATGCGGGCTCGAAAGTCTCGCTCGAAGGTCCCTGCCCGCATACCGAGTGTCCGAGCCACGTGTACTGTGAACCGGACGGCGCTTCGTTCGACGAGGAACACCGAATCCAGTCGGTCATCGGCGAGCCGCCACACGACCACTGCGAACTGGGTCGCGGCCTGACCCTCGTGGAGTTCGCCGCCGACGAGTAGCTCACAGCCGGTAACACTCACGTCAGCGGGTACTCAAGTCCGTTCGCTACGTACTAGTTTCTGATGACGACTAAAACACCGGGAATCCATCACGTAACCTGTGTCGCGGGTGACCCGCAGCAAAACCTCGACTTCTGGGTCGAAACGCTTGGCCTGCGGCTGGTCAAGCGTTCGATCAATCAGGACGACCCCGAGACGTATCACTTCTTTTTCGCCGATGCGGAGGGGACGCCTGGAACGAGCATGACGTTTTTTCCGTGGGAGGATCTCTCGCAGGGTCGTGTCGGCTCCGGACAGGTCGCCCGAACCGCATTCCGCGTTCCCGAAGGAAGTCTCGACTACTGGGAGGATCGCTTCGATAAATACGGCGTGGAGTATGACGAACGGCTCGACCGATTCGGCGAAACCGTCCTGCCGTTTCGTGACCCGGACGGACTCCCCGTCGAGCTCGTCGCAGTATCGATTCCTGCTGACGACCCGACGGTTCCGTGGACCGAGTTCGTCCCCGAAGATGCAGCAATTCGGGGCTTTCATTCGGTAACGCTGTGGGTAGCCGACCCGATGCCGACCGAATCACTGCTCCGGTCCATGGGGCTCGAAGCAGTCGGAACCGAACAGGCCCAGGGGGACGTCTCGGGCGACGAGCGCACCCGGTTCGCCGCGAACGGTCCGGTCGGGACGTACGTCGACGTGCTGCCGACAATCGAGGCCGGACGACAGGGCCACGGCACCGTCCATCACGTTGCGTTTCAGACGCCGACTGACGAGGACCAGCAAGCGATGCGATCGGCCGTCCAGTCCGAGGGACTCCGGCCGACACAGCGTATCGACCGTCACTGGTTCCGCTCGGTCTATTTCCGTGAATCGAACGGTGTGCTCTTCGAGCTCGCGACGACCGGGCCAGGCTACGACAGCGACGAACCGCTTGATTCGCTTGGCGAACGGCTCGTCCTGCCGGGACAGTTCGAAGACCGGCGCGAAGGGATCGAGGCTGCGTTACCCGACATAACGGTACCCCGGGCCGACTAGTCGGCATCAGGAGCTGGCCGACGAAGCACCCTGGTTCTTATTGCTGCTGGGTTGGAGGCTGAATGATCCGTTGTCGTTGAGCCACGTACCCGAGCATCGACTCATACCCATCCGCCGAGAGCAGTACCGGGTAGAACGACTCGTCGGCGACCACGTCGCCCAGCTCACTGCTGGCAAACGTTGTCCCGTACTCGATGTGCTCGAAGTTGTCCACGTACACCTCGTACTCGAAGTCGGTCGTTTTTGGAATCTGTTTTATGAGTCGATACACCGGCGTCTCCGCGGCGGTGTCTTCCTCGATCGGGTCGACACCGAACTCCGCACCGAGATCAGCGGCTGTCTCCGGAGCGAGAACGTCCATTGCACGCAGATAGGCGAGTGTCAGTCGGAGCGCGGCAGCGGCCGCCTCGTCGCTCCCCTGTAACCCACACTCGACCTCGATTGTCCGCACCGCGGCGAACAGCCGCCCCTGAATAAAATCGCCGGTGTCGACGACTGATTCGACTGGAAGCGCGGTCGCAAGCCGTTCGACGAGCGGGTCGACCCGGTCGACAACCATGAACGGTTCCGGATGCGACTTCGTGGAGTGTAACGATAGGACCGTGCAGCCTGCAAGCAGCTCTGCGAGGTCGTATGCAAGATTCGATTCGTAGGCGTCTGCCGTGGGATCGCCAGGAAACGCCCGGTTGAGATCCGTATCGACGTATCTGACGCCCGCTTCGAGGGCTCGCTCGTTGACGATGACCAGCAGGACGGGCCGGTCGACGGGCGGTGAAGCCTCCACGAGCCGGTTGATTGCGGAGACACCGCCCGGCTCGTCGCCGTGGATACCGGCGACGACTGCGACGGTGGGTGTTCCCTCTCCGAGTTGCTCGACGCGCATGAAAATGGGTTCGTCCGGGTACGGTTATCCTGTTCGATTTTCGGATGGGTATTATATCACCGCCGTTCGGCGGTATACGGCTTAGGGTCTTCGAGCGGTAACTGTAGCCTGCTGGCAAACTGCCAGCATCGATACGACGAGTGCTCGACTGCCGATCCGCCACGTTCGTTCTCCCTCAACCGCCGGACCGGAACTGGGCATTCCGGACCGGCACGCTCTCTCCATATCCTCGGTAGCATCGCTACCCGTCTGCCGGCAGCGGCCCATCGTACTCGTCCGGAACATACCGACAGAGGGGGTCGCTGGCGAGGGGATTGCCAGTTGTGGCGAAGGCTCGTGAGCGACTGCCACCACAGACGGCCCGATACGGACACGCACCGCACTTCCCGGTTAACGCGTCCGGATCCCGGAGTTGCTCGAAGAGGTCGGCGGTCCGATAGAGATCGACGACCGAGTGGTCCCGGACGTTGCCTGCCGACTTCGGGAGGAAGCCGAATGGGAACAGTTCGCCGGTGTGACTGACGAATGCGAACCCGTCGCCGGCTGTGATACCCATCGACCGACTTCGGCTACCCGTCACGTCGCCGCCATCGTCCAGTTCCCGTCGCTGCAGTCCGACTCGTCGATACTGCGGCGCTTCGGTTGTCTTGACCCCGAAGGGCTCTTCATCCGCGACGGCCTGTAGCCATTCCATCACTGCTTCCGACCGGTCCGGACTGATCGGTGAAAGCTCCACACCGCGGCCAACCGGGACGAGGAAAAAGACGCTCCAGAGGACTGCACCGAGCTCCCCGACGACCTCCCGAAGATCGGGCAAATGCCCGACTGTTCGCTGGCAGACGGTCGAGTTGACTTGCAGTGGGATTCCGGCGTCCGTCGCCATCCGTGCGGCCTTGACAGTGTCCGTGTAGCTCCCCGCCTCGCCGCGGAACGAATCGTGTGTTTCCGGGGATGGGCCGTCGATACTCACCGCCATGCGCCGGAGACCAGCCTTGGCAAGAGCGTCGATCCGCTCTCTGGTCAACGATGAAGTTCCACTCGGTGTCAGTGTGACGTTCAGGCCAATCTCGGTCCCGTACTCGACCAGTTCGATCAGGTCCTCGCGCTTGAGCGGGTCACCACCGGAGAAGACGACGAGCTGACCCTCGCCGAACTCGCGAGCGTCGTCGAGCATCGACTTTGCCTCGGCAGTGGTCAGTTCGTCGGGATGCCGATCCGGGACTGCATCTGCTCGACAGTGATCGCAGGCGAGATCACAGGCCTGTGTCAGTTCCCAGATCAGTACGAGCGGCCGTTGGTCGGTATGTATCTGCATGGATCGGTGTTCCGCCCCGAAGTTAGCGGCCGTACTCCCGACGGAGAGATGTACCACGATGCCAATTCCCGACATCTGAAAACCGGCACGGGGAATTTATACTGGTGTCACCGACCGGGCGGTATGACCGAGGGATCCACACAGGTGGAGAAAGCGTCACGTGCGCGGGTTGGTGACGAACAGCGTGGCGATGACCTGACGGAGTGGGAAGTGTTTCTCCGGGACGACGAGGACGCCACAATGAGCCACGTCGGGAGTGTGAGTGCCCCAACAGCCGAGACCGCCCACGAGCACGCCAGTAAACTGTTCGGCTGGTTTGCAAGCGATGTCTGGATCTGTCCGGCCGATGAGATGCACCGATTCTCAACCCACTCACTCGGCTCGAAAGCCGACGACGCGACGCCGGAGGACGGAACCGAGTCGCGAACCCACGAGTTCTGAGATGATATCGATCAGCAAACTCCTCTGTGATCTGGGTGCCGAAGGCGACGGGCTCCGCTATGACGCCGCCGACGAGTCCGACAAGCCACAGATCACCGAGGAGAAACAGCGACGACCCGTCGTCGTCTGGAACACGACCAAACAGTGCAATCTGTACTGCTCGCACTGCTACGCGGGCGCGGAGTCGGCTGCTGCAGCCGGGGAGTTAACGACCGAGGAGGGCAAGGACCTGCTCGACGACCTCGCCGAGTACGGTGCGCCAGTCGTCCTCTTTTCGGGCGGCGAACCGATGGTACGCGAGGACCTGACGGAGCTAGTATCGTATGCCGACGATCAGGGGATCCGCCCGGTGCTCTCGACGAACGGGACGCTGCTCAACCGGGACCGAGCACGCGAACTGCGCGATGCAGGACTGAAGTACGCGGGCGTTTCGGTCGACGGCCTCCCGGAACGGAACGATCGGTTCCGCGGGCAAGAAGGTGCGTTCGAGGCGGCGCTTAACGGGATCCACGCCTGTCGGGATGTGGGTCTGAAGACCGGGCTGCGGTACACGATCACCGAAATGAACGCGCCCGATCTGGAAGGGGTCGTCGACCTGCTCAGCGACGAAGGCGTCGACCGGTTCTGTTTCTATCATCTCGACTACGGCGGACGTGGTGCGGAGATCAGTGACGTCGACCTCACACCCGAGAAGCGTCGCGAGGCGGTTCGACGGCTCTGTGACATGACCCGAGAGTATCACGAGCGCGGCGAAGAGATCGAGACGCTGCTGGTCGGTAACTACGCCGACGCCGGATTCCTCGTGGAGTACGCACGTGACGAACTCGGTGCTGCTCAGGCCGAGCGGATCTACCGTTACCTGCGGCGCAACGGCGGCGATCCCGCCGGCGAGCGCGTCGCTGACATCGATTATCAGGGGAACGTCCACCTCACGCAGTTCTGGCAAGGGTACAGTCTCGGCAACGTCCGCGACCGGCCATTCGGCGCGATCTGGGAGGACGACTCGAACCCGCTTTTGGCCCGGCTGCGAAACCGTACGGACCACCTGAAAGGACGCTGTGCGGACTGTCAATATCAGGAGATCTGTCGTGGCGGCTCCCGCCTTCGTGCCCTGGCAATCCACGACGATCCGTTCGCGCCGGACCCGCAGTGTTACCTGACGTCTGAAGAACGGGAATCGTCGTCCGGTTTCTCACCGACCACGTCCGACTGAGCAACGAATTCGCTCTTTTGCTCGATCGGTTCGACCGAAACTCGTTCACCAGCCACCCCGTCGAAGACGAGCAGGTCCTCGACCGGAATCGAGATCGTACGGGAGTCGCCGACGCTCGGAGGATCCGATCGACACTGGACGACGAGTGTCTCATTGCTACCAGTATGGCACATGAGGTCGTATCGCGTCCCGCGATCGATCACACGACGAACGCTCACCCTGATGCTGAGTTCAGCGCTCGTACCCGGCTCCTCTGGAGGCCCCGACTCGGCGTGTGTCCGATTCAGCGAGAAAGAGCGGGGACGGGCATGGACGGTCACTTCGGTTCCGGGTGCGGTTCCATCGGGCCTCTGAACCGGTACCGATTCTCCGGCGACCGAGAGTGTCGCCGGATCCGTCCCGTCGACGCTCCCATCGAGACTGTTCGTTCGCCCGAGAAACTCGGATACGAAGGCGCTCGGGGGCGCTTCGTAGAGCTCTCGGGGCTGGCCGATCCCTGCAACCTGCCCATCGTGCATGACAACCAACCGATCGGCGAGCGCCATCGCTTCCTCCTGATCGTGTGTAACGAACACAGTCGTCACGCCGGTTTCGCGCTGGATCCGACCGATCTCGTCGCGAAGTCGCGTTCGGAGCTTTCGATCCAGCGCGGCGAGGGGCTCATCGAGCAACAGGATGTCAGGCTGGGGTGCGAGCGCTCTTGCAAGCTCGACACGACGCTTTTGACCGCCGCTTAGCTCGTCGGGATACGCCCCGTGTCGGCTGTCGAGACCGACGAGGTCGAGATACTCGTCGACACGAGCCGCACGCTGACCGGCCGAGAGGTCACTCGGTTCGAGCCCGTAGCCCACGTTCTCCGCGACGGTCATGTGCGGAAATAACGTGGACTGCTGGAAGACGATCCCCACCCGTCGGCGCTCCGGCGGTCGGTCGGTGACGTCCTCCCCGCGCAGCCTCACGGATCCCGCAGTCGGCGTGACGTGGCCAGCAATCGCCTGGACGAGCGTCGTCTTGCCACAGCCGCTTGGGCCGAGTAGGCCGACCAGTTCATCGGAGTCGACTGCGAGCGAAACATCGTCTACCGCACGTTCATCGCCGTAGCGTTTCGAGAGCCGCTCGATAGCGAGTGTCATCGGTCGACCACCGTGGGGACACGGCCCACATACTGTACTGCCCCGAGGACGACAAGCGTGATTCCAAAGAGCGCGAGCGCGAGCGGCAGGATGGCGTCGATTCCACCGGCGATGAACTCGACCCAGATCCGCGTCGGCATGGTCCGGGGGTTGTACGCGACCATCATCGTCGCGCCGAACTCACCGATAGCGCGCGCGAAGGTGAGGACGACACCGGCGACGATCGCCCCACGGGCAAGTGGCAGTGAGATGTTCCAGAACGTTGTGAGCGGTCCGTGGCCGAGCGACCGTGAGGACTGTTCGAGCCGCTCGTCGATGGCGGCAAAGCCAGACCGGGCAGTGATAACGACAAATGGGGCGGCGACGAACGTCTGCGCCAGTACGACGCCGATCAGACTATCGGTCAACGGTACACCAGCCGCGGTAGCGGCGGCACCGATGGGCGTGAACCGACCGACGGCAGTTAGAAGCATTGCACCGCCGACCACTGGTGGAACGACCAGTGGCAGTATCACGAGTGCCTCTACGAGACGCTTGCCGGGGAACGATCGCCGGGCGAGGACGTACGCGAGTGGGACGCCAGACACCGTGGCGATTAGCGTAGCAACAGGGGCGGTGAGCAACGAGTTCCGGATCGCCGTTCGTGCTTCCGGCGTGGTGAGTCCGCTGACGATATCGACAGACCCGGTGCGAAGGAGAAAGGCGACAAACGGTACTGCAAAGTAGACGACGAGCAGCCCACCGAGGAGCGCTGGAACGAGCAACCCCGATGAGCGATTATCCGCCCGGAGGGCAGCTACGTCGGGCACCGTCACAGCTCGATCACCGCAGGGACGGCGCCTGCCCGTCGTGGAAGCGACTCACCGACTGTCAGCCCGGCAGCGTCCAGCAGGCCGGGGTTATCGACGAGGAACTGGACCAGTTTGTGTCCCGCTTCGTCGGAATCCGCCGCGTCGTTGACTGTCACGTTGTAGAGTACTGGACGCCCCACCGCGGTGTACCCCTCCTCGTCCGTCGTGAACTCGACCGTCGCGTAGTGGTCCGCCAGCTCCGGATCGGCGAAGTTGTACGCCGGTGGAAATTCGAGAAACGGGAGCCCGTGGTCCAGAGCCATATTCCGATAGACGACCGAGCCTGCCCGTGATCCTGTTTCGACCCCGGCCATCATCTGGGGTTCTTCCGGTTCCTGATAGGTCAGGTCCATCATTTGGTCCCTGAATCCGTCGATGTCGTGTTCGCGCTCGGCTAACTCGAATGCCTGTACGGCCCGGTAGCCAAGCGGATCGAGATTGGGATCGCCGATCGAGAGGTCCCCTTCGTCAGTGTCGAGAGCGACCTCGTACCACGGTTTTCCGGCGTCGAGTCGCTCGCCAAACGACGTCTCGGGGTTGTAGCCGATACCGACGCTGTTGGCTGCGAACTCGACATCCCAGTCAGTGTGCTCGGTGTAGAGCCGATCGCGGAGCAGTGTCGCATCGGCGCTGACGATCACGTCGGGATGTTTCGTGCCATCCTCGATCATCCGCATCACGGCGTTAGTCCCGTAGTATTCACCGTGGATATCGATCCCCGTCTGTTCGCTAAACGCCGGTCCGACGTGATCCTCGAACGTCCGGGCGAGGCTTCCCGCGGAGAGCACGCGAACGCTCTCCGAGCCACGACCCAGACAACCCGTCACCGACGCCGAGGCGAGAGTCCCGCCGGTAACGGCAAGCACGTCGCGGCGGGTTGTCCTCCGCTGTGTGCGCTCGACCGGAGTCTCCATTGAATTGATCTAGCCCCGATACCACTATATAAGTATTCTCTGTTCCCAAGTTTGTAGAATGAAACTGGTATTGGTTACTATGTCGAGAGTGGACCCATCTCACGGCACCAATTGACAGCTGTCGAAACCATCGGAGGTTACGGCAGGTCGGTTTCCGTGCGCCGAGCTTCCGGAGAGACAAAACACAGGCTCGAGGAGATCGAACCCTGATCGGGTCCGAACTCCTCGTCGGGATAGCATAACTCCTACTGTTGTCGGAGTTCAACATGCGACCATGATGGGGGAGCCAGCGCGGGGAACTGAGACGATACCCAACTGCTGGCCGACTCTCCGTAACCACTATGACACAGACGAAACTCACCGTTACGCTACCGGACGGGACGTGGATCAAGGATATCTCTTCGGCGCTCCCGGAGGCACGCTTTCGTGTGCTGGCAGCGATGCCCGGCGACGGGCACGGGTTCGGTATCGTTCGGATCTCCGGTGACGACACTGCTGGCGTGCTAGAACGGATGAGCGATCACGAGGCCCTCACAGCAGTCGAACTCCTACAGGGCTCCGAAGAGCAAGTGCTCGTGCAGTTCGAGACGACGCGTCCCCTGCTCCTGTTTTCGGCGAGGGAGTCGGGTGTCCCGATCGAGCTCCCCATCGACATCGAGGCCGGTATTGCGACAGTCGAGATAACGGCGTCGCCGGATCGGCTGTCACTTCTCAGCGACCAACTCGAAGCGTTCGGGCTGGAGTTCGAGGTAGAATACGTACAGCCCCGCGCCGACGACGAACAGTTGCTCACGGACCGTCAACAGGAACTGATCGGGGAAGCAGTGTCGAGAGGCTACTACGACACGCCACGGGAGTGTTCGATGACCGAGTTAGCTGATGCAGCCGGGATTGCCAAGTCGACCTGCAGCGAAACGTTACATCGAGCAGAGGGCCGAATCATCAAGCAGTTCGTTTCGGAACTGGCTAACAAGCACGCGTCGGACTCCGTCCACACTCCCTCTCGGTACTCGTAGCCATCTCGTTCTCAGTGTCTGAGAATATTGATACTGATTAATAATGTTTGTCTCGGATGATCCGGTAGAGAGGAAATATCATGAGTACTGTCAACACGCAAATGCACGCAGTGCCCAGGAACGATGTGGGGACTCACGGGTCACTCTCACACGGGTGATCATCGATGGATGCAGTTTCGGCCGTTATCATCGGCGCACACACCGTGATTTTCGCCTTCGGTGGCGCAATAACCGTGTTTGCCTATCGGGCATTCGCCAGAACCGGATCGAAACAACTCAAGGCACTGGCAGTTGGCTTCGGGATCATGACGGCCGGGACACTCCTCGGCATCGGTAGCTTTCAGATCGGGGTACTTGCGTTGCAGTACGCAGTTGCGGTCCAGAGTCTGGCGATCGCGGTTGGGTTCGTCACGTTGGCATACTCGCTACAGACGAGTCCCTCATCGGCGACACCGACCGGCTACACGACGAAGTAGACTGGTCCAGGTCCGGCCGGTTGCTTTTATATCCCGTGGGAAATAAGACACCGACGTATGTCCGATCACGATCACGGCTTCTTTACTGCCAGCGTCCACGCAGGACAGGAGCCCGACGAGTCGACTGGTGCGAGAGCGCCGCCAATCTATCAGACAACATCCTACGTATTCGACGACGCGGAACACGCCGCGTCGCTGTTTGCCCTCGAAGAACCCGGCAACATCTACAGCCGGATCATGAACCCGACAAACGGGATGCTCGAAGGGCGACTCGCCGAACTCGAGGGAGGCATTGCCGCCATCGCGACCTCCAGCGGGATGGCGGCGCTCGATCTCGCGACGTTTACGCTCGCCTCGGCGGGCGACAACATCGTCACATCGTCGTCGCTGTACGGCGGGACCTACACCTACTTCACTCACACCGCACCACGCCGGAACGTCGAAGCGCGCTTCGTGGATACACTCGATTACGACGCGTACGCGGAAGCGATCGACGAGGATACCGCGTACGTCCATCTGGAGACGATCGGCAACCCGGCGCTCGTCACGCCCGACATCGAACGGATCGCTGAGATCGCCCACGATAACGGTGCGCCACTGTTCGTCGACAACACCTTTGCGACGCCGTATCTCTGTAATCCGATCGAACACGGTGCGGATCTGATCTGGGAGTCGACCACGAAGTGGATCCACGGCTCCGGTTCGACGATCGGCGGCATCCTGATCGATGCCGGAACGTTCGACTGGGATGCGGAGAGCTACCCCGAGATAGCGGCCGAGAACCCAGCCTATCACGGAATGAACTTCAAGGAAACCTTTGGGGATGCCGCCTTCGCGTACACTGCCCGTGCCAGAGCGCTTCGTGATCTCGGGAACCAGCAAGCTCCCTTCGACGCCTGGGTGACACTGCAGAAGCTAGAGACCCTGCCGTTGCGCGTCCAGCGCCACTGTGACAACGCCATGGCCGTCGCGGAGTATCTCGACGATCACGACGAAGTCGCGTGGGTCAACTATCCGGGGCTCGACCATCACGAGACCCACGAGGAAGCAACCGAGTATCTCGACGGTGGCTACGGTGGGATGATCACGTTTGGCCTCGAAGACGGGAAGGAGGCGGGCAGAACGCTCGTCGAATCGACGGAACTCGCCAGCCTGCTCGCAAACGTCGGCGACGCAAAGACGCTCATCATCCACCCCGCCAGTACGACGCACCAGCAGCTAACTGAGGAAGAACAACTCGCCAGCGGAACGACGCCGGATCTGGTTCGGATTTCGGTCGGACTGGAAGATGTCGAGGATATAATCGCCGATCTCGATCAGGCGATCGAGACGGCGACATCGTAACGGCCACCAGCCATTATTTCGGTTTCACAAAACTATTTTTCCCGAACGATAATTGATTGCGCAAAATCCGAAACCATTATGGGTGGCCCACCCCACCGTACGGATGAAAGAGGTACATATCAATGGCTACGCTTCAACTCAACAATCTGCACGCGAAAGTGGCGGAAGAAGACGGCGAGAAGATCCTCGATGGCGTCGATCTCGAGGTTAACTCCGGCGAGATCCATGCCCTGATGGGTCCCAACGGGAGTGGGAAGTCGACCACAGCGAAGGTCATCGCTGGCCACCCGGCCTACGAGGTAACCGAAGGCGAAGTCCTCCTTCACCTCGAAGAGGGCGAGTTTGGTGACGAAATCGAGATCGACGAGGACGATCGAACCTGGAACCTTCTCGATCTCGAGCCCAACGAGCGCGCCGCGCTCGGTATCTTCCTTGGCTTCCAGTATCCCGCGGAAATCGAGGGTGTGACAATGACGAACTTCCTCCGAACCGCGCTCAACGCAAAGATCGAGGAGCGTGAGGAACTGTTCGAGGAAGAGGGTGAAGACGCGGACGCGGAAGACGACGAAGGGTACGAGAGCTCCCCGATGGAAGGTCCCGAAGACGAGGGCGAGATCGGCGTCGCCGAGTTTCAGGAGATCCTTCAGGAGAAGATGGAGCAGCTCGAAATGGACGAGAAGTTCGCCCACCGGTACCTCAACGCCGGATTCTCCGGCGGCGAAAAGAAGCAAAACGAGGTCCTTCAGGCTGCGATCCTCGAGCCCTCGGTCGCCGTCCTCGACGAGATCGACTCCGGGCTCGACATCGACCGTCTGCAGGACGTCTCGAACGGAATCAACGCACTGCGCGACGAGCAGGGCACCGGCATCCTCCAGATCACCCACTACCAGCGGATCCTCGACTACGTCGAGCCCGACCACGTCCACGTTATGCTGGACGGCCAGATCGCCAAGAGCGGCGATGCCGAACTCGCCGAGAAACTCGAAGACGAGGGCTACGACTGGGTCCGCGAGCAGGTCTACGAGACCGCGTAACCGAATTCAGCTAGAAGTAGGCCTATAAACAACCAGACGTAATTCAACATCATGAGCTCAGATCAAGACCACCTCAAAGAGACCAACACCGAAGACCGCTTTGCGTTCAAGAACGAACACAAAGCAGCAGTTACCGCGGAGAAAGGCCTGAACGAAGAGACGATCAGGCTGATGTCCGAGGACAAGGACGAACCCGACTGGATGCTCGAGCGCCGCCTGCGTTCGCTCGAGGTGTTCCAGGAGATGCCGATGCCGACCGACTGGCCGGCGATGCCCGACCTTTCCGAGGTCGACATCAACAAGATCGTCCCCTACATTCGTCCCGACGTCGAACTCCGTGAAGGCACCGACGACTGGGAGAACCTGCCGGACGAAATCAAGGATACGTTCGACAAACTCGGCATCCCGGAAGCCGAGAAGGAGGCGCTCTCGGGCGTCGGCGCACAGTACGAGTCCGAGGTCGTCTACCAGAATATGAAAGAACAGTGGGAGGACAAGGGTGTCATCTTCATGAACATGGACCGCGCGGTCCAGGAACACCCCGAGATCGTCAAGGAGTACTTCATGACCTCCTGTGTCCCCCCGAGCGACAACAAGTTCGCCGCGCTGCACGGCGCAGTCTGGTCCGGCGGCTCGTTCGTCTACGTCCCCGAGGACGTGCAAGTCGAGATGCCAGTTCAGGCGTACTTCCGCATGAACAGCGAAGGGATGGGCCAGTTCGAGCACACGCTCATCGTGGCCGAGGAAGGAAGCGAGGTCCACTATATCGAGGGCTGTTCGGCACCGAAGTATTCCCAATTCAACCTCCACTCCGGCGGCGTCGAAGTGTTCGTCAAGGAGGACGCCCACGTCCAGTACTCGACCGTCCAGAACTGGTCGCGAAGCACGTACAACCTCAACACGAAACGCGCTATCGTCGAGGAGAACGGAACGATGGAGTGGATTTCCGGCTCCATGGGCTCGAAGGCGACCATGCTGTATCCCTCTTCGATTCTCAAAGGTCGCGGCGCGACGGACAACCACATCACCATCGCCTTCGCTGGCGAGGGACAGGACATCGACACCGGGGCAAAGGTCTACCACAACGCCCCCGACACGAAGTCGACGATCGAGTCCAAGTCCATCGCCAAGGATGGCGGCCGCACCAACTACCGCGGGCTCGTCCAGATCGCCGACGGTGCGGAAGACTCCTCGACCGCCGTGGAGTGTGACGCCCTGATGTTCGACAACGAGTCGACCAGCGACACGATGCCGTACATGGAGATCGAGGAGTCGAAGGTCAACGTCGCCCACGAGGCGACTGTCGGGAAGATCGGTGACGAGGATATCTTCTATCTGCAGTCGCGCGGTCTCGACGACGACGACGCCAAACAGATGATCGTCTCGGGCTTCATCGAGCCGATCACGGAGGAACTGCCGATCGAGTATGCAGTCGAGCTCAACCGACTCATCGAGCTCGAGATGGAGGGGTCGCTCGGATAACATGTCTACGCAGGTACACGCCACAATCGACGAAAGCACCGTACGCCAGATCTCCGACGAACTCGACGAGCCCGACTGGCTTCTCGAGACGCGTCTCGACGCCCTCGCGGCGCTCGATGACCTCGCGATGCCGTCGGTCATCCGCACGCCAGGTCGCACCTGGACGAACCTGAGCGATCTCGACTACGAGACGCTCGTCGATCCACTGAACGCCGCTGAAACGAAAGATCAGGTCGGCCCCGACGAGGTCGACGTACTCTCGTGGAGCGAGGCGCTCGACGAACACGAGGAGCTGCTCGAAGAGCAGTTCGGCTCGATCGTCGACCCACAGGAAAACTACCTCACTGCCCTCTCGACGGCACTTTTCAGCACCGGGACCGTCGTCTACGTGCCCGAGGGTGTCGACGCAGAAGACGTGAAGATCCGGACAGAGATGAACAGCCGGTCGCTGTTCAATTACACGCTCGTCGTCGCGGAGGAATCCTCCTCGGTGACGATCCTCGAACGCCAGTCCACTGGCGAAGACGTAGAGGGCGAGCGCTACTACAGCGGCATCGTCGAGATCGATGCAGCCGAGAATGCGCAGGTTCAGTACGGCTCGCTCCAGAACCTCTCGGAGGAGACGTACAACTTCACGCTCAAGCGTGGCGACGCCGGGACGTACAGCAAGATCAACTGGATCGAGGGCAACATCGGTTCCCGCCTGACGAAGACCGAGGTCTCGACCGAGCTCAACGGTGACTCCTCGGAGTCCCAGATCGTCGGTGCCTTCTTCGGGCACAACGACCAGCACTTCGACCTCGATGTCAAGGTCTGGCACCGCGCCGAACACACCACGGCCGATCTCGTCACCCGTGGCGTCATCGACGACGTCGCCCGAACGGTCTACGAGGGTGTCCAGGACGTGGGTCGCGACGCGTGGGACACCAGCTCCTACCAGCGTGAAAACACGCTGATGCTGTCTGACGAGAGCGAGGCCGACGCCTCGCCGAAGCTGATCATCAACAACCACGACACCGAAGCCAGCCACTCCGCGACGGTCGGACAGGTCGATGCCGAAGAGCTCCTGTACATGACCTCGCGTGGCATCGACGAGCAGCAGGCCAAGGATATGCTCGTCGAGGGCTTTTTCGTCCCGGTGCTCGAAGAGGTCGCGGTCGACGAACTCCGCGAGGACCTCCGCGCGAACGTCAAAGAGCGACTGGAGAACTGAGCCGAAATCGGTAGCTGATCTTTTCGGACTGTGCGCCCAGCGACAGTAGCCTCACTCGATAGCTGATCTTTTCGGACTGTGCGCCCAGCGACAGTAGCCTCACTCGATAGGTTGTTCGTCGGTCGCTTCCTCGGCAGCGTCGACGATCTCCGTGTCGGCTTCGTCTCCCGAACGTGGTTGCCGAACCCTGATCACCGGCAACATAAACCGGTCCGCGATCTTCTGGCTCGTCTGTCCGAACAGGAACGTCGTCACTGATGGGTCGGATTCGCCGAGCACGATGGCGTCGTACTGGTCGGCGATCTCGGCAATCCGAGCGAGCGGTTTCCCGGAGGTTTCGATCCGGCTCTCGATCCGATCGGCCGTGACGCCGATATCTTCGAGGACTGTCTGTGTCTCATCGAGTAACGCCGCGCCATCGAGTTCGTTTTCGGGCGTCGACACGTGGAGTAACGTCACTTCTATCCCTGTATCGGCGAGAAGTCCCCCGACGACGTCGACGATCTGATCGAGAATCACGTCACCCCGAATCGGCACCAGCACGGACTCCATCTCGGTGGCCGGATTGAGTGCCATCGTCGCGTCAGCGTCGACTTCATCCGCAATCCGATCGATAGATTGGTCGACATCCTGTGTGAACACCATTCGCTTTTTAACGCTCGCCCCGACAGCCTCGAACTGTTTGGACAGATCGTCAAGCCGCTTCTGTGCCCGTTCCTCGAACTGTTCGCGGGCCTGTCCGGGTGCTGTCTGCTCCGGGAGGACGTGATACCCGACCAGTATCACGCGAGCATTGGCCAACAGTTCGACGACGCCCTGTTCGATGCCTTCACCTTCGAGTACGCGGACTGGAACGATGATTGTGGGTTTCATAGTACACCTTTGAGTCGTACTTCACGTGCGTAATAGCGATGCCATGCGACCGCAGCAACCATGATGACGACCCCGACCGCGATCGACCATCTTCCCATAAACAGGATCAGGCCGAAACTCGCGACAGCACCGACTGCCGGGAGGACTGGATAGCCGGGCATCCGGTAGTCCGGATCGTACCAGTCCGGCGGGTTCCGCCGGAGGACGATCAACGCAATACAGATCAGCCCGTACATGACCAAGTGGAGGAAGGAGGCGACCTCTGCGAGCAGTTCTACTTGCCCGGTTGCTGTGAGAACCACGATCGGCCCGCCGGCGAGCGCCAGCGCGATATGAGGGGTCCCGTACCGGAGGTTGATCTCGCGTGCCTTTGCCGGGAGGAGGGCGTCCTTACTGAGCGCGTAGATAGCCCGCGATGAGCTGAGGATCGACGCGTTAGCGGAAGAAAACGTTGCCAGCAGGCCGGCCAGCAGGATTGCAACGGCCCCGCCAGTACCGAAGAACTCCCGTCCGACCTCTACCATCGCGGTCTCGCCGAAGCCATCTAAGGCCTCGCTCCCCAGGGTGCTCGTCGCGACGAAGATCGTCACCACATAAAAGACGGTGACGATCAGCACCGACCCGACCATCGCAAGTGGAAGGTTTCGTGACGGCGATTTGATCTCCCCGGCGACGGTCGCGATCTGCGCAAAGCCGAGATAGGATGTAAAGACCAGTGCCGCAGTCGTCAGGATCGCTAACTGGCCTTCCGGAGCAAAGGTCTCCGGAGTCGACTCCGCGCCGAAGACCCCGACCGCGTCGAGCGAACCGTACGTCAGGAAAATGGACAGGATCAAAAGTAAGAATCCGACGATGAGGTTCTGGAGTTTGGCAGCGTTCTCCGTTCCGGTCGCACTGAGAACCGTCAGAATGATACCGAAGGCGACGCCGAGGCCAATACTCGCGGAACCCGGCAACGAGATACCGACTTCGGCTAACGCCGCGCCAGCGTACTCACCGAAGCCGACGAGATAGAAGGCCGATGCAAACACCAGTCCGAGCCAGAGACTGATCCCGACGATTGCGCCGTACACCGAGCCCAGCCCGCGGGAGATGAAATAGTAGCCGCCGCCGCTTCTGGGCATCGCCGTCGCAAGCTCCGAGGCGGGGAGCGCAACCAGCAGTGCAACGACGCCGCCGATAGCAAACGACAGCGCGGCGGCGGGGCCGGCTTCACCGGCCGCAATCCCAGGGAAGACGAAGATCCCCGCCCCGATCATCGTCCCGACACCGATCGACAGTCCGCCGACGAGGCCGATCGTCCGCTCCAGTTCGGTATCCTCGTGGACGGTCGTCTCTTCGGTTAGTTCGACGTCGTCGACGGCGGGTGGATCCGTCTCGTCTGCACTACCGTGGTCCACGGTCCTGTCCATACTGGGAGAGGTTCGCTCAGCAATATTAAAAACGGGGGTAACCGGCCAATCGAATTTATTGGTGTTCCGACAGTACAGATCCAGCGAGAGTCACTACCCCGTGCTCAAAAGCAGCACAGAGAAGGAGAGTTAAGTAGACCGGCGCCTGATCGATGTGTATGAGCCTCGGCCAGCGGGTCTCGTCCGACCACCAGCTTGCCCGACTGTTACAGATCGGGATCGTGCTGGAGGAGGTCGTCGAGGCGCGCGCACAATCCCATCTCGAATCGCTCTCGGCCGACGAACGCGCGACTCTCGACGACTCGATCGAACACCTCCTCGAACACTCGGCAGAGGAATCAGCCGATCACCGGAAGCGGCTGGAAGCACTCGTCAACGAGCTCGACGCGGAGACGGTGGCGTACGACGAGATCGAGCTACTGGTTCGCGAGCACTACGCACAGAACCAGCCGGAGGATTTCGACGACGTGCTCTACGATCAGCTCTGTAACGAAGAGACCGCCTACAAGTTCTACGACGATCTGATCGAGGCGATCGAGGGGAGCGACACCGCGTATGCGATCGATCGTGAGCGGGTGCTCTCGACACTTCGGGAGATCCGCGCCGAAGAGGAAGAGGGAGTCGAGATGGTGACCCGAGTCATGGAGGAACGCGAATGAACACCGCAGATCAGTATCTGAAGACGATCTACCTCGCACAGACGATCGAAGACGGCCCGGCATCGACCGGCCAGCTCGCGGAGATGTTAGACGTCAGTCCCGCCAGCGTCAACGAGATGATCGGCAAGCTAGAGGAGCGCGGACTGGCCGATCACGAGAAGTACAAGGGAGTCCAGCTCACCGATGAGGGGATCGGTCGCGCGCGAGACGCCGTCCAGACGTACTGTATTATCGAGCGCTTTCTCGCGAACGTGCTGGAAGTGAAGAACTATCGCGAGGAAGCCCGGGCTCTGGAGAGCGTGATCGACGACACCGTCGCCGAGCGACTGGATACGATCATCGACCGTCCGGCGGAGTGTCCGGACTGCTTCGATCCCGAGGCCGACCAATGTGAATGTCTGGTCGTCGAACTGGACGCACAGGCTGACTAATCCTTCACGTAGAGCTTCTCGCCGAGCAGCGTCGCGAGGTTCACGTCGTCGGTCGTGACGGCCACGTACGGACGCTCCACTGGCCCGAAGACGTCGACAACACGTCCGACCGTGTCGAGCGATTCGTCGATTACCATGTTACCGATCGAGGGCTCGAACTCGCCCGAGACCCGAGCGATTGCCAGCCCCTGTGCCGTTCGCTCGACAGTGCCAAGTCGTTGCATCAGTCCCGCATCGTCGAGACGTACGCCGCGACGGCCTGGACGACGTCGTTTTTCGAATCTTCACTGTCCTTTACCAGCACGCGTCCCCGTGGCGTATAGTGGTTGCGCGGATACGCAACGTCCCGTTCGATTTTGGCGTCGTAGCCGACCTGCTGGACGGCCTGTGCGATCTCGTCGACCGTCGGCTCTTCGACTGCAAGGTCCTGTGGGACGCGCCGCCCGTTCGATCGGGAAAGCTCCGCATCGAGGTAGGCGGGCCAGATGACGTTCTCGACCATACTCGACAGTGAGCGGTCTGTGCCTAAAAAGGTCGTTTTCTCGACTGCCGCTATCGGTGCCGCAGCGCAACGACCGATAGGAGTGCAGCGAGCGCAGCAGCGATACCGAAGCCGGGGAGCGCGTCCGGTTCGGCATCGTCGACCGCGTCGTCACTCGC
>LFFM01000170.1_pt1 | contig 41874 bp, 36 predicted proteins | sample 643131 | NCBI WGS metagenome assembly LFFM01 (sample SAMN03777445, study PRJNA286221) | soda lake metagenome | biome: soda lake; feature: Kulunda steppe; material: water; isolation source: sample Tc-Br brine of Tanatar trona crystallizer | place: Russia: Kulunda steppe | collected 2011-07 | reverse complement strand
CTGGACACCGCCATCGATCTCCTGGCCGAGGAGATTACCGGTGATTTCGTTTCCTTTGCCGGTACCTCTGAAGAGGAAAGTTTTTTTACCACCCCCCGAAACGCTATCAAAATGCGCCTGCCCTGGATGGTCGGCAATGTCTTCCTCAACCTCGGAGCTGTAGCTGTCATCAGCAGTTTTGAAGATACCATTGCCCAGGTCGCCATTCTGGCTGCTTTCCTCCCAATGATCACCGACATGGGTGGAAACGTCGGCATCCAGGCCCTCTCGGTTTCCATCCGCAGCATGGCTCTGGGAGAGGTCCAGCCCGGCGAGATTGCCAGAGAGGTGAAAAAGGAAGCCCTGATCGGAGTCTTTAACGGAGCTGTGCTGGGCATTCTCTTTGCCCTGCTGGCCTACCTGCTGGAAAGAAATCCCCTGATTGGCCTGGTAGCAGGGATGGCCCTCGGCGTCAATGTCCTGGTAGCCGGTGTTGTCGGCGGCACGCTGCCCTTTATCATCAAAAAGCTGGGCAGAGATCCTGCCATGATGACCGGACCCTTCTTAACCACCATCACCGACATAACCGGTGTTACCATCTATCTCGGACTCAGCACCCTGCTTCTACTGCAGATTTTGGGGTAAAAAACCTGGTAAGTGGTGGTTCTCTATATCCTGGCTATCCAGCAATAATCAAAGTATTTAAACCCCCTGTATCTTTAATAATGCTATTATTTCCCCAAAAAATTCTTTCTGTATCTCTCTGGTGGATTCTGCTTAGCCAGTCTGATGCAGCTATTTTTAGTTTAGATAAAATACAATATTACTGGCAAATCAGCAAAGAGTAGTGGCTCTTAATGAAAAGCGGCCAGACTCTTTTCAGATAAATATATCAAATTACCGAGGAGGGAGAATATGGAATCAATTCTAATAGTCTATAAATCAAAGACAGGATTTAAAAAAGATATGTAGAATGGATTGCTGAATCAATTGCCTGTCAAACAGTGCCCTTTGACCGAATAGATAATTTTGATTTGAGCAAATTCGATATCATTATTTATGGAGCTGGTATGCACGCTGGCCGGGTACAGGGATTGGAGAAATTTAAAAAGAAAGTATTAAGCCCATGGTTGACTGCTTGAAGCAGTTGATAAATAAGACTTCAAGAGTTTAAAATTATAGAGAAGGAATAGCTGTGATTTTGATCGGTATTTTGGGCATACCTGGTGCTTTCATCTTTAATGGAATAAGCTTTCTTATCTCCGGCATTTCTGAGCTATTTATAGAAATCCCACCGGTTGAAGTGTCCGCCAATACACCAACATTTTTGCAAGATTTTAGATTCGGCTTAAAATTCATTAAAGAAAGAGAAGAGATTATGGCCCTCTTCATTGTGTCTCTGTTTTTGAATTTTTTATTTAGTGGATTGTTTGCTGTTGGACTGCCTTATATTTACAACCAGATTCTCGAAGTAGACAGTATGATGTTCGGCCTGGCTAAATCAGTCTTTCCCATAGGAGCCATACTGGGATCCGTGCTGATAAACTACTATTTGATCAAAAATTATCGCAGTTTCATAGCTAAATGTATCTTCGTGCAGAGTTTTCTGCTGATGACTCTGGGACTGCCAATCAGCCCTCTGGCTTTAAATGGCCTTTCAATTATAAATATCTATCTCATCTTACTGGTAATTCTGTTTACCATCGGTGTTATAAATGCTCTTTGCAATATTCCGGTAATCACTCTGTTCCAGAAAATGATTCCGGACAGTTTGCGAGGGCGTCTTTTCGGTCTCCTGGGAACATTCAGCCAGGGGCTGGTACCTGTTTCTATGGGGCTGGTGGGAATAATCATGGATAATATTTCTCCTTTCTCGCTGTTCATTATGGCGGGAATCATGTCCATGATTCTCTCTTACTCCATAGTTAAGATACCTGCTTTCGAATATTTCGAGCAGAAAGACTCCGGCGTAGCCTCCGCCAGTGTGAGTAAAGTTCAGTAGTGATCCCCCCCTCTGGTCATGAATATGGAGTTGAATTAAGATGAGTTATAAAACACCAGGAGAAACAGAGGCGATTATAACCCTGCAGGGATTGAAGGCTGAGCAGCTGCCGGAACGAGTTGAAGGGAGGCCTTATAGATTAGAATTTTTATCACCGGAGAGTGCTCTTCTTGTAATAAACTCAGTTCCCGGTGAGATTAACAATGATTATTTCAACTTTTTGCAGGAATACTTGAAAGAATTAAAGCAAATTAACAATCTATCCACGGCAGGATAGAAAAAGACTTAGCCGAGAACTTCGCATAAAGATCTATAGCTGTTTAAAAAAAGTAAAATTTGGATGGTAACCGGTACCCTAGCTTCTTTGAATGATAAGTAATGTTGAATTTAAAAAGCCCCTGCTAAATGCAGGGACCTGATGTTCTTTTATTGATTCAAAATATTTTCTACCACTCTTTTAAGTTGTGGAATTTTGTCTTTTACAACATTCCAAACGATTTCTAGATCTACTCCAAAATATACTTCAGGATTTCGAATATTTAGCACTTCCTAAAATCTCTGATTTAAGCTCTTCTTTTAAACTGTCTTTAATAACCAGATCAACGTTTTTATTTAAATTATCTTCTAAATAAAATTTTAAGTCCATATAATTATCAAAGGTTTTCTGACCTGGCTTAAACTCAACAAGGAGGTCGATATCACTCTTCCTGGCAGCCTGATCTTTTGCATACGAACCAAACAGAGCTATATTCTTGACTCCATACTTATGCAAAACATCTATATTCTGCTGAAGAAATTCTATGATTTCCTGGCCTGTCATATTAATAGCCTCCTGTTTTTTTTTATATTTCTATCATTTGATTTTATTATATTATAATTGTGGTATTTCAAAACCTTTTCTTCGTTTCTCCTGTGCCCGGGCAATTGGGAGCTGCCGCTGCTAGTTTCAGCAGCTCACTTTCTTTTCCCGACCAGAACAAACCAGAAATGATAATATTAGTACCCAGCAGCCAGCTATACCTCGGGATATAAATCCTTAACTAGCTTCTCCCGGGCTTCCTCGATCAGCTGCTCGACCTCTTCTTTGCTTAAATCCTTCTTTCCAGCTTCCTCCTGAAGCTCTTCCAGAAGATAAGAAAATGCTGATGTCTTGCTTAGTGTTAGACAAAGCTCTCCCTCGATCTCTTTCAGCTCAAATTTGACTTTATCGCCGGGCTTAATATTCAATTTTTTCCGGAACTTCTTGGGTATGGTAACCTGGCCCTTACTCGTAACATTTCTGGTTTCAGCTGCGGCACTCATTTTTGCTACCTCCTTAAAGTAATACTGTAATACTTATTACATATTTATTATATCTAATTTCAGGCCATACTGCAAACGTTGTTTTGTTTGTCAGCTGGAAGGTTTTAAACCGGCTCAAAGGGGATTTGGCCTTTATTGGTTTTTATTTAATTAGGGTGTGGTTTGCTGGTTTACACCATATTGCTAATCAGGATAATCCGGAAAAGTTCAATGAAGTTATGGAATCCTTTCCTGGGAAAACAGAATAAACCTATAGTCAAATAAATAGATATATGGTATAATTGATTTAAATTAACAAAAATATCAAACATATGAATTATCTAAAACTTAAATCTGCATCTCTCTGGTGGATTCTGCTTACCCAGTCTGATGCAGCTATTTTTAGTTTAGATAAAATATTACTGGCAAATCAGCAAAGAGTAGTGGCTCTTAATGAAAAGTAGCCAGACTCTTATCAGATAAATATATAAAATTATCGAGGAGGGAGAATATGGAATCAACTTTAATAGTCTATAAATCAAAGACAGGATTTACAAAAAGATATGTAGAATGGATTGCTGAATCAATTGCCTGTCAAACAGTGCCCTTTGACCGAATAGATAATATTGATTTGAGCAAATTCAATATCATTATTTATGGAGCTGGTATGCACGCTGGCCGGGTACAGGGATTGGAAAAATTCAAAAAGAAAGTACTGATCTTAGGGGGCAAAAAGATTGTTGTCTTTGCCACAGGAGCAGCTCCTGATACCGAGGAAATTATTACAAAAATAAAGGCCGATAATTTTTCGGATGATGAGCTAGATGACATTAAGTTTTTTTATTTTCAGAGTGGGATAAATTATGAAAAAATGGGGTTACTTGATAAAACAATAATGAAAACTTATAGCAAAGTATTAGAACTGAAAAATAACAAATCAGATATAGAAACAGGAACTGGTGAAGCTATTTCAAGTTCTTATGATTCTTCTAATAAAGAAAGTATTAAGCCCATGGTTGACTACTTGAAGCAGTTGATAAATAAGACTACAAGAGTATAAAACTATAGAGAAGGAATAGCTGTGATTTTGACAATACGCTTTTGTAAATGGGGGGGATGATATGTTTTTAAGAATTGTCTATATTTTACTGGCTTTACTTGTAATAAGCACAGTTTACCATCAGATACGTAAAAGGATTGAAATTAAGAAGAATCCAGCTCCTGGTGAAATGATCACTGTAGGTGACGGCCGGATGCATATTTATGGTAAAGGAGAAGGTTCACCTGCAATAATATTTACCTGTGGTAATGGTATGGGCTTTACCCTGGGAAATTATTATCCTGTCTTTTCCTCGCTGTCCCAGAAAACCAGAGTTATTGCCTATGATCGTTTTGGGTATGGATGGAGTGATTCTACTTCAAGGCCAAGGACTATGAAACAGATTAATGAAGACCTTTATGAATTACTTGAAAAATCCCGGGAAACAGGTCCCTTTGTGCTGGTGGGTCATTCCCTGGGAGCCACTGAAGCAGTGCAATTTGCAAAACGCTATCCGGAATTAGTATCAGGGATAGTCACCCTGGATGGTACTTCCCCAGCTTTCTATCAGGACAGAAAAAACCTCCTATTCCAGAATAGCGCTGCTTCCCTTGCGGCAAGGTTTTTAAGTGTAACTGGATTATTAAGGATTTTAACCAGCCTTAATCTATTTTCCACTGCAGGGATATCAAGCCCAGAAGAAATAGTTAAACTAACTAACATGATGACATATAACAGGGTCTACAGTAATGAGGCTGTTGCAGAAGTAAAAGCTTTGATAAATAACGATGAAGAACAGGGAAGTCTTGGAGATATTCCGCTATTAGTTCTGACAGCAGATAACCTAAAGATGAAAAAGAAGCAGCCCGAGACATATAATCATTTTGCAGACAGCCAAAAAGAGCTTTCAACCCTGTCCCAAAATAGCAAACAAAAGATAATAGAAAATGCTGACCATTTTTTTCCGATTAAAAAGCCTGAAATTGTCATTGAAGAACTGAAGGATTTTTTTGATAAAATTGAGGCAGATATACCGGCAGCCTCATCATCACAGCCGCACAGTTGAGCTTGAAATATGAATATAATATGGAGGTTTTTACAGTGAAACTACATGGTTTGATAGATACAGTTTCAATATCACTGGGCTCACTTTTTATAAAGAAATATTTTCGAGAGGATTTAGCTGGCAGGCCTTTGGAGGATCATCTAAATTTCGTTAATCTTAAAATACCTGAGCTGTCATTTGCAAATTGTGAAGGCGATTATCAGGTTGAGGCCAGTACTCTGGCCGGTGATCTTGATGCCCTCTTTCGTATAGCTCAGTGGAAGGGAAGCGATTGCCCCACTATTATTTATCATCATGGCGCCTCGGAAACTCCTTTTGATTTTGGCTTTAAGAAAATATTTCCCTATAGAAAAGAGGAGATTTTAGCCAATTTGATTCTAGTCAGGGCACCCTTTCATCTGTCCAGAAAGGAATACAGTGAAAATATTGTGACCCTGGATAATTTTTTGGCCATGGTTGCTACCTCAGTACAACTGATTGAAGAGTTAGTCTTACGGTTTAAAAGCGAGAACTGTCAGGATATTAATATTGCAGGAACAAGTTTAGGTGGTTATGTAAGTAATTTTCATCATATCTTTTTTAATTCGGCTGATAGGTATTTTCCAGTTATGGCTGGAGCAAACTTTTATGATACTCTCTTTGAATCTATTTACAGTCGAGGAGTTGTAAAAACCAGTACAGAAGAAAGAAAGCAGCTCAGGGAACTTCTGGACTTTTCTCAAGAGTTTTCAGCCTGCGATAACAGCAATGTCTATCCATTGCTGGCTAAAAACGATCGAATTGTCAGATATGATGTGCAAAAAGCGTCCTATGGCGACTGTCCGGTAGCAACCTTTGATAAAGGCCATGTAACCGGGGCTATAGCCGCAGCTGCGATCAGGAATCATATATTTGCTAATATTTAAAACTTATATTTTCAAAATAGCAGGGGGATAAATTTTGAGGGGGTATTTATAATGCTGGAAATAGTATTAGAAAATTTTAATCAGGAGAAACATGATGCTGAGAAAGTGGCTGATCTGATTTTTCGTACGGACCCGGATTTAAATCCTCTCGTTTTTGGACGAAAGGGTAGAGAAGTAATTGAACAGCTTTTAACCATGGGGGATAATTATTTTAGTTATCCCAATACAAGCTGTGTTATCTCTGATGATAAATTAGCAGGTGTAGTTGTTGGTTTTCCTCTGACAGAAAAAGAAAGGTTAGACAAGAGTTCCGGTAAGGCTTTTATGAAAACCATGGGTGTGGCAACAGTAATAAGGAAGATTCCATTTATGCTAAAACTTAATAAAATTGTTGCTGGAGATATGGATGAAGATGGCTATTATATCAATCAACTAATTGTAGATCCAGATTTTCAGGGAAAAGGTCTGGGCACTGAAATTATAAAGAGGCTGGCTTTGGAGCATGGTAAATTATATTTGCATGTCAATACAGAAAATAAAGGAGCGGTTAGATTTTATAAGAATAATGGCTTCAATGAGAAATTTACCGGCTCTATGAAATACCATGGTATAACTTATACTGAATCTCTGATGGAAAAGCAGTGATTTTTATATCCTGTATAAGCAATATTAAATAGTTTAAGCATTAAGGAGTGAGTTAATGGTAACCAGGAGAAGATATAAGCTGCTGGCTGATTTTGCCAGGGTGAATCAATTTTTAGCTGATAATTATAATCTGGAAACTCTAAATAGCTATTTATTGCCGCAATTTTTTGAATATGCTCATACTCATCCCTATTTCAAACATAAATACACTCATCGATTTGGTTTGTGGGAGGATGGAGAAAAGCTTGTTGGTTTAACCTGCTATGAGATGGAGTTAGGTGAATGTTTTTTAAGCACAGAAGAAGGGTATAATTATCTGTTACCTGATATTTTAAAATATGCAGAAAAGGAATTATCTGCTCTAGAAAATGGGAAAAGCCTTTTAAGTGTCTGGATAACAGATAAGGAAAAGGCAAAACAAGAACTTCTAGTCAAAAAGGGATATAAAAAAGTACATTCAGAACCGGTAAGGATTTTTCCCTATGATAAAAATTTTCGTGAAATCTTTCTGCCTCCGGGATTTTCAATTTTTTCATTAGAAGAGGAAAATGATATAGCAAAGATAAATGCCTGTCTCTGGAAAGGATTTAATCACGGACCGAACCCTGATGATGATAATGATGGTAGACTGCTTATGCAGAGTGGCCCAAATTTCAGAAAAGATCTAACTACAATAATTAAAGCTCCAGGAGGAGAATATGCCTGCTATGCAGGAATGTGGTTTGATCAGCAGAATAAATATGCTTATCTGGAACCTTTAGCCACAGTTCCCGAGCACCGGGGGAAGGGTCTGGCAACAGCTGCCGTAACAGTGGCAATGAGAAAGACAAAGGAGCTGGGGGCAGAATACTGCTTTGGGGGAGTCCCAGAATTCTATAAATCTCTCGGATTTGAGACAATATGTTTTAGAGAGATGTGGGAGAAAGTGCTTGGCTGATATTTTTATTGCTTAATTATTAATTAGACGCTCTACTATACCAGTTTTAGCAGGTTTCTCCTGGTTTTGCTGGGGGTGAGATTTGACACCAGGTGTGATGAACTGTTGATAGTTAAAGGCTTATTTAGCTGTGAATATTAGTTTAGTAAACAGGAGGAGAACAAATGGAAAGTAAAACGAACTCAATCTGGAAAAAGCTAATTCCTTAGAACACATTAGTCTGAACTTTACCCAGATCGTTGGAACTATACCGGGCTCTGTGCTGATAAACTACTACATTATCAAGAATTATCGTAGTTTCATAGCTAAATGTATTTTTGTCCAGAGCTTTTTCTTGTTTAGGATGTGAAGTTATGAAAAAGATAGGAATCAAACGAATTATTTTGTTTTTTACTATTATATTAATCACTGGAATAGTGGTTTTATTTATGCTGCCAGTGAATTATCCAGTAGAGCCAAATTATATTCAAAGTAATTTTGAGGAAATAGATCCTTATCAATCAATTACTAAGGAAGAAATGATTTCTGATATAGAATTTTTTGTAGATAGATTGCTTGATATTCATCCAGACCCCTATCGTTTTGTTACTGAGGAGGAGTTTATTAATAAAGTAAATGAAGTTATAAATAAAATTGAAACGGCTTCTCATGAAGACATATTGGTTTTAGATTTTTTTCGTTATGTTAAAGAGATAAATGCTATTCTTCGTGATGAGCATATTACTTTTAGATTACCTAATTTTAATCATGAAAAAATATTTCCTTATAGAGTCAGGATATATGAAGGAACACCATATATTTTATTACCAGAAGATGATGGGAAGCAGCAATTTTATGAGTTAATTGCTGTTAATGGTCTGTATGTTCAGGATATTATCTCAACCCTGTTGAAATATCAAAATAGTGCCTTAGAGCACAGGCAAAGGCGTGGGGTTGAACAGGATTTCTTTTATTTAAGCTATTACTTTGACTGGGATGATAACTATAAAATTGTTTATTTAGATGAAGATGAGAAGGAAAGAGAGAAAGCATTTAATGGTATTGCTTCAGGAAATGGCAGGAGGGATGAGTTTGTTCCTTTTAGTAAAAAATATTTGCAGGGAAAGGGATATCAAGTACCTCTGCTTCAGTTGAATAGTTTTTTTGGTTTTAATATAAATGAATATCGAGATTTTATAGATGACTTTTTTGTGCAAAACCATGAACAGGATTATTTAATTATTGATTTAAGGCAAAATGGTGGTGGTAATGCTGAATTAGGACATTATGTGCTAAATTATCTTACAGATGAGTCATATACAACATATCATCAATTTCAATATAAAATTAGTAATACCTTATTAAATAAATTTCGTTATGATGTTGAGTCTGAATATTATCAAATGGGGATTCCTAACTTATTTTGGAGTTTACCTTTATATCGCTTTGATCCTGAACATGGATCTTTACTTAAGAATATTTTTTCTGCAGAAGTTGGTTCTTTGGTAACAGAAGGTCCTTTTAAAGTAACACCTCCCCAAAGTAATTATAAATTTAAAGGGGATGTTTATCTATTAATTGGAAACTATACAGGATCAGCAGCTATAGATATGGCAGCTGCCTTTAAATATAATAATTTTGGCACTGTCGTTGGGCAGGAAACCAGTCATCCTCATTCCTACTTTGGCAATACCGGGCAAAGTGCTTATGAAATGCCAAACTCAGGAATTATTTTTGCTATTCCGATAACCTTTAGTCTGTCTGCTAAAGGTTATGATGACCAAAGAGGAGTAATGCCTGATATAGAGATTAAATACAGTTTAGAGGATTATCTGGATAGTTATGTTGACCTGGAAATTGAATATTTAAAACAGTTAATCTGGGAGTAATGTCAGCCTTTGCGGCTAAAGGTAACGGCTGGTGTGAAATTACTTCCAGTTCCCGGGATATTGATTAATGTTCAAGCTGAAACCTGCACAGTCCTGATACGGAGGGGGAAACTGTCATTTAATTTAAGTTGAGCTCAGGGAATACTCCATAGGAGGTAAAATTATGCAGAATAACAGGATTAAGAAGCTTAAAACTTTTAATTTATCAATGGGATTTTTGCATTTAATCCAGGCGATTTTAATGGTATGGCTCAGCACTGATTTTACTATTTCTCTAACCAGTTCCTATATCATGGGACCTCCCGGGACGGAGCTAATAGGGACTGAAGTTTTAACTGACCTCAGGCTGGGTATCCTTGTGGCCCTTTTCATGTTTTTATCTTCAATTGCTCATTTTTCAGTATCCACCTTTGGCTTCGGCTGGTACAAGAAAAATTTGCAGAATCACATAAATCGGGCCCGCTGGATTGAATACTCTCTGAGCAGCTCTCTCATGATTGTTATTATTGCTGCCCTGGTTGGAATCACAGATATTAGCTTTTTAGTAGTCCTCTTTCTGGTCAATGCCTCCATGATATTTTTCGGCTGGCTTATGGAAACATACAATCAACTGACAGATAAAGTAGTCTGGACTCCTTTTATTTTTGGCTGTATTGCTGGTATTGCTCCCTGGATAGCCATAGTTATCAGATTTCTCACAGCTGTTTCCCGTTCCCCGGTTGATGTTCCCGGCTTTGTTATAGCAATAATTGTTTCTCTTTTCATCTTCTTCAATATCTTTGCCCTCAATCAGTTTCTTCAGTATAAAAAGACCGGCCCCTGGCAGGATTACCTTTTTGGAGAGAAGATGTATATTGTATTAAGCCTTGTAGCAAAATCGGCTCTGGCCTGGCAGGTATTCTCCGGGACGTTGATGTAAAAACAATAGTTTAGAAGATCCACCTGCTTATAACCCGAAGGAACTGAATGTTGCCGACGGGATAAATCTGGCAGCGGAGGCATTAATTTTTCCAGGCGAACAAAATTCTATGGGGAGCATGAACAGTAATAATCAAATTTATCTAACAACCACAATAAGTTTTTGAAAGGTTTTTAGATTGCTCCTCCAGCAGCAAAGCCTGGAAAATAGAAAAATCGTCAAAGGGGATTTGATCAACAGTGGATATTACTGAATTGTTAAGATATGCGGGAAAGCCAGAAATATTTACCAGATCTGATGCTGAATTCTGGGATGATCCTCATATTTCCCGAAAAATGCTTGAAGCCCATCTAAATCCGGAATTAGCTGCTGCCAGCAGAAGTCATAGAACTATTGAGGATTCGGTTAACTGGCTGACAGAGAAGATATTACCGGAGAGAGATATTAAAATTCTTGATCTGGGCTGCGGTCCGGGCTTATACACATATCGCCTGGCCAGGCTGGGCTATTCCCTTACTGGTATAGATTATTCCCGAAATTCTCTAAATTATGCCCGGAGATTTGCCCGGAAGGAGAATCTGGAGATTGAATATAAGAATCAAAACTATCTTACCATAGATTATAAGGAAGAATTTGATGTTATTTTGTTGATTTACTGTGATTTGGGCGCTTTAACAGATAAAGAGAGAGATATCCTGCTTGGGAGGATACACCAGTCTTTAAAACCAAGCGGTCTCTTTATTTTTGATGTATTTACTGATAAAAATAGAGATGAAAACAGCACAGGCAGATCCTGGGAGATTGAAAAAAATGGGTTTTGGAGCCCCAGTCCCTATCTTGCCCTGACAGAAACCTTTCTTTACCCGGATAGAGACACTTTTCTAGATCAAACTATCGTCATGACCGATGAGGGAAAAATAGATGTTTACAGAATATATGACCACTTTTATACTAAAGCTACGATAACAGAACTTCTGGATAGCCAGGGCTTCAAAAACCATGCTTACTATTCTGATCTTACAGGCAGTGACTATAATCAGAGTTCGGAAACCATTGCTCTGATCACCCATAAATAATCGAGGTGCAGCATAGTGAACAGAGAAAATGGTCCGTACCGGGTTCCACCCGATAATTCGACAATTTCCCCCTAAGGCCTCAACCTAGCAGTGACATTATTGCAGGCTGCTGAAAGAACACTGCCAGGTAGTTGAGATATCTCTGTCAAGTAGCTGAATGATCTTTGTCAAAAACTGAATGAACTCTGCCAGGCAGCTGAATGAGCTCTGCCAGGCAGTTGAAAGAGTTCTGCGGCACAAGCTTGATATTGCAACAGGGAAATTGACATATTAGACTCTGAAACATATTGGACTACGGGAGGATGTTATTTTTGAAAAAAGCTATAGTAATAGGAGCCTCTTCAGGGATAGGAAAAGAAGTGGCAGAGCTTTTATCGCGAGATAATTATATTGTTGGTTTGGTTAGCAGAAGAACAGAACTACTGCAGGATGTGCAAGAAAAATTGCCGGGAGAATCATATATAAAAAGTTTTGATGTTTCTGCTAAGGACAGCAAAGATCATTTGCAGGACCTGATTCGAGAAATGAATGGAGTGGATTTAATTATTATTAGTGCTGGTTGTGGATTCATTAATTTCGACCTGGATTATAGAAAAGAGAGAAAAACAATTGAGGTAAATGTCCTTGGTTTTACTGCTATGGTTAATGTTGCCTACAATTACTTTAATGAAAAGGGCAGAGGACATATAGTGGGCATTTCCTCGATTGGTGCCATCAGAGGTGGACATGATTCACCTGCCTATTATGCCTCAAAAGCATATGTTTCAAATTATCTGGAGGGTCTAAGAATTAAGGCAAAGAAAGCAAAAATACCATTATATATTACTGAGATTAAACCAGGTTTTGTGGACACTGATATGGCAAAGGGAGAAGGGCTCTTCTGGATAGCGCCACCAGAAAAGGCTGCCCTGCAGATATATAATGCAATCGGTAGTAAGAAAAAACATGCTTATATCACCAGGCGCTGGAGATTGATAGCCTGGCTGCTCAAAGTGATTCCTGATTTTCTGTATCAAAAAATATAAAAAAGTGGATAACTCAGGACCAGGAGGACATCCGGTGAAACTTTCAATCATCAAAAACGATTTAAAAAGAAATAAAACTATTAATATCACCCTGCTCTTATTTATCATCCTTTCAGCATTTCTGATCTCACTGGGGACCATGATTCCGATCCAGCTTTTCAGTTCCATTAATAACATGTATGAAATAGCCAGACCGCCTCACTTTATGCAGATGCATATCGGTGATCTCAACCAGTCGGAGATCGATGAATTTGCCGGTGAAATAGATTATCTGGAAGCCTGGCAGACCGTCGAGATGGTAAAGATTTTCGGAGATAATATCTGGATAACAGGCGCTGACGGTTCCAGCTTTTCCCTGGCAGACAGCCTTATTGATAACTACTGGGTTAAACAAAATGCTGAATATGATGTCCTCCTCGATCTCGATAATATGCCTCTATATCCCGAAAGAGGCGAAGTTGCAGCGCCTCTGATACTGCTTAATCGTTATAATATAGAGATAGGAGATAGAATAACAGTCAGCTTAACTTTAACACCAAAAAGCCAATTTTGACCGATTTTGAAGGGTCAACCCCCTAAGATTCCCGTAATCATAGGGTCGGGTTTTCCACCCCTTCTGAAAACATGGTGCCAAATGTGGATAACTTTATTCGGACACTTTTGTCAAGCATTTTTTGTTTAATTAAGTTAATTTTTTAAAAATAAAAAAAGTTTTTCATATTTACTAAAAACTTGTAGTCAAGTAAAAAGATATATGATATAATTAGTTCGATTAAAAAAGATAAATATGATTATTGAATAGCATTTGGGGTTGAGATCTGGTTGAGTGCTTAGTAAATTGTGGATTTGAATTTGACTAATAGGAAATTAAAGTGATGCAGTTATATCGGAGGTGAAATCATTGTCTGAAATAAATAGTTGGAAAATATTTTTCGATAATTATGCTCCTCATTATATGGAAGAGAGTTTTACGCAGAATACTATTGAAGAAGTTGATTTTATAGAAGAAGAGTTTAAACTACCTAAAAAAGCTGCAATTATTGATGTAGGATGTGGAACAGGTAGACATGTTCTAGAGCTGGCAAGAAGGGGATATAAAGTTACAGGTTTAGATATCTCAGCCAGAATGTTAGATGAAGGCAGAAAAGTAAGTGAGGCCGAGAATTTAGAGGTGAATTTCATTCAGGCTAATGCTGTTAACTTTACTTTAATTGATAAATTTGCTGCCTGTATTTGTTTATGTGAAGGGGCATTTGGTTTGCTATCAATGCATGAAAAACCCTTTGTCAGAGATCAAAAAATTTTAGGTAATATTTATTCGGTGCTTAAACCGGGAGCAAAATTTATTCTGACGGCTTTAAATGGCTTAAAAAAAATAAGGGAATTTTCAGAAGAAGACGTTGAAAAGGGAAGGTTTGATCCAATTGACATAGTAGAGATTTATTCCTTATCTGAGATGCTGGAAGAAGCTCCAGAAGGAATCACAATAAAAGAAAAGGGATTTTTAGCATCAGAATTAAAAATGATGCTGGAAAAAGCAGGATTTAGAGTAGAAAATATTTATGGGGGAACAGCGGGAAGCTGGAAAAGGGAGCGACTAAAGATGGATGAAATGGAAGTGATGATTATAAGCCATAAGGAGAATTAGCAGTTGCACTGACGAAGTTAGCTTTTATAAGCATAATTATAGGCTGGTTGATACATGGAACTGCCAACACATTGATGGCATTAATTGTTGCTTTGTGAATTGTGACTTAATAAAGGGAGGGTAGTTGTAATGTATTTTAATAGCAGTCAGGGCAATATATATTATCAGGAATATGGTGCTAACAAAAGATGCCCACCATATTGCTAACCAGGATAATCCAAAAAAGTTTAATGAAATTATAGAATCCTTTATTGAGAAAATAGAATAAACCTATAGTCAAATAAATATTTGAAAAATAGTGACAAAACGCTTGGAGATTTTCCGCTGTTAGTTCTGACAGCAGATAATTTAAAGATGAAAAAGAAACAGCCCGAGACATATAATTATTTCGCAAACAGCCAAAAAGAGCTATTAACCCTGTCCAAAAATAGCAGACAAAAAATAATAGAAAATGCCGATCATTTTGCTGGCCGCTGGCAGCAGTTACTGGCTCCTGGCCCTTCCTGGCTTTATATTTTTGTATCTCTGGCAACTTAGAGATATCACCTATCCCAGAAAAGTAATTACTTCTGATGACGAAATCCTTTTAATAATGACATCGGGAAGAGAATATAAACTGGAAAAGAATAATGTAGAAATTGAAATACAGGATTCTGCTATAGCTTTAGATTTTGATGATGCCGGAACAATCAGGAAATTAAGAATCTCCAGGAAACAGCTCTCGCCTGAACTTCTGGAAATATTTAGCGCTAAAATTACCAGTACCGGTCAAAGTGAGCACTCTACAGAGTGAAAAATTAAACTGCCAATCAATAAAGTATTAATAGCTTCAAATAACGGGGGAATTACAGGAGGAAAACATATGACAGATAAAACGAATTCAATCTGGAAAAACAAAAATTTCTTATTATTATATATTGGAGGTTTAGTTTCACGGTTGGGCAGTGGTATTCATAATATAGCTCTGGTGTGGTTTATCCTGGAGTTAACCGGAAGTGGAACTGCAACGGGAACTATACTTTTGCTGTCTACTCTGCCGGCTGTCCTCATTGGTCCTTTTGGAGGTCTGCTGGCTGACCGGGTTAACCGAAAACTTCTTATCGTAGGCAATGATTTTTTCCGAGGAGTTATAGTTTTGGGTCTGGGACTGTTAATTTATAATGGCAGCAGCAGTTTTTTGCTGCTGGGAGGAGCGACTGTCCTGATTTCTATCAGCGGATCATTTTTCAACCCGGCCGTCAGTGCGGTTTTTCCAAACTTAGTTACAGAGGAGAACTTAGAAAAAGCCAATTCTTTAGAGCATATCAGCTTGAATTTTACCCAGATCGTCGGAGCCATACTGGGTGGGATTTTGATCGGTATATTGGGTATACCTGGAGCTTTCATCTTTAATGGAATTAGTTTTCTTATTTCCGGCATTTCTGAGCTATTTATCGAAATTCCACCGATTGAAGTTTCCACCGAAACACCAACATTTTTGCAGGATTTTAAATTTGGCTTAAAATTTATTAAAGAAAGAAAAGAGATTATGGCTCTCTTCATCGTGTCTCTGTTTTTGAATTTCTTATTTAGTGGATTGTTTGCTGTTGGACTGCCTTATATTTACAATCAGATTCTTGAAGTAGATAGTATGATGTTTGGCCTGGCTAAATCAGTCTTTCCCATAGGAGCCATTCTAGGATCAGTGCTGATAAACTACTATATAATCAAAAATTATCGTAGTTTCATAGCTAAATGTATTTTCATGCAGAGTTTTCTGCTGATGACTCTGGGGCTGCCAATCAGCCCTCTAGCTTTAAATGGCCTTTCAATTATAAATATCTATCTTATCTTACTGGTAATTCTGTTTACCATCGGTGTTATAAATGCTCTTTCCAATATTCCGGTAATCACTCTGTTCCAGAAAATGATTCCGGACAGTTTACGGGGGCGTCTTTTTGGTCTTTTGGGAACATTCAGCCAGGGGCTGGTACCTGTTTCTATGGGGTTGGTGGGAATAATACTGGATAATATTTCTCCTTTTTCGCTGTTCATTATGGCGGGAATCATGTCCATGATTCTTTCTTACTCCATAGTTAAGATACCTGCTTTTGAATATTTCGAGCAGAAAGACCCCGGGGTAGTTTCCGCTAGTGCGAGTAAAGCTCAGCAGTGATTAATATAGGAAGTTATTTGAAAAAATTGAATCCAGAAATGACTTCCAAATAAATGCTGCGAATTAAATAAGAATAAAACAATAGTATGGAGTTGAATTAAAATGAGAAAGAATATGTTGCAAAAAGTTTGGATCTCTTTAATTTTTGCATTTATATTATTTTCTATTCCAGTTCAGGCTATTTCTCCTGAGGAAATAGAAGCTGATCTTCTTCATATGAGGGAGTTATTAGAAGAGGTCCATCCCAATCTTTACCATACTACTTCAGAAGAAGTAGTGGAATCTTTTCAGACAGATTTGATAGGTCAGCTATATGAAAAGGAGGAGTATACATTCCTTGAAGCTTATAAAAAATTGGCTTCTCTGGCTGCTCTGTTTCGGGATGGTCATACCCAGGTATATTTTCCCCAGAAAGAGTGGGATAATTATCTTGCAGCTGGAGGCAGAATTTTCCCTTTAAGGGTGCAACTTGCAGATGAAAATTTAATTTTAGAAAATATCCTGGCTGAAAAAAAGCTTCCTGAAGGGTCAGAACTTTTATCTATTAATGGGATACCGGCTAATAAGCTCAAAACGGAGATGTTATCTACACTCAGCTATGAGAGTAGAGCTTTTGGAGCCAGGCTTTTGACCAATAATTTTAGCCGTTTACTCTGGGCACTATTTGAAATCGAAGGCCCATTTAAAATCAGTTATAGAACACCAGGAGAAACAGAAGAGAAGATAACCCTGCAGGGATTTAAGGCTGAACAGCTATCGGAGCGAGGTGAATTGGAGCCTTATAGATTGGAATTTTTATCACCAGAGAGTGCTCTTCTTGTAATAAACTCAGTTCCCGGTGAGATTAACGATGATTATTTCGACTTTTTGCAGGAATCATTTAAAGAGATCAAAGAGAAAGAAATTGAATATCTTTTAATAGATATGAGAAATAATGGGGGTGGTTCTACCCATCAGTTCAATGAAGTCTATCACTATTTAAGCGACACCCCTTACCGTTCATATTCTCGGGTTTATACCCGTTTTTCCAGACCCGTACTTGCCAAATATCATCCCTGGTACAGGCAGTTATATTTTGGTTTGCTCAGTCTTATCAGGAGAGATGACGTGTTTATGTTTGAATCTGATTTACGGCATCCGCCGGAAAATGATTATCGTTTTACAGGTCAAACTTATCTTTTAGTGGGTCCTGCGACTTTTTCGGCTGCTGCAGGTTTTGCTGCCCTGTGTCAGGATTATGGAGCTGCCCTGATAGTAGGGAAGGAAACAGGAGGATTACCTACCAGTTATGGGGATTCTTTTTTCTTCGACCTCCCCCAAACCGGTTTGAGAGCTCGTTCATCTTATAAATATTTCATTCGTCCAAGTGGTGAAAAGTCCGATAGAGGGGTTATCCCTGACTGGGAAATCGATATAGACGAGGATTTTGCAGAAATATTTGAAAGAGGAGGTGACATTAACAAATAAAAGTGAAATTAAGTATAAATCATATATCAGAATATTTCAATATAATAGAGGTGATTTAATGAAAAATGTGATTGCTAAGCTTGAAAATCACCCATAAATAATTAAAACCAATCATGGAAAGGAAGCATAAATATGGATAACCTTACTAACACTGAAGCCTTTATACTTGTTATATTTTTTCTATTTGCCCTATTGGGATTTATGAAAACAGAAATTTTATTGGAAATGCAGAAGAAAGTATATAAAGTTATAGGAGTAAAATATGAATACAGCAAGAGAACTATATTTTTATTGCGAGGAGTTATGATCTTTGCAATAATAATGATAATTTTCATTGTATTTATTCTTTAAAAGAGAAAATGTATGAAAAAATAGAACCATCCTAATTGCTGGTTTTTGAACATGAGACTGAGTTATGAATTAACTTAAAATTAGGTAGAGGTGAAGTCAAATGAAAACTTTGGTTTTCGGTGCAGGACCTTTAGGAACATTAATGGCGGCTCGCCTTCACGAAGCTGGAGAGGATGTTACTCTTTTAGCTAGAGGCAGAAGATATGATGATCTTAAAAAATTTGGGGCTGTTATCAATATCGAGGGTACAGATATTGAAGAAGTTGAAAGAGTTAAGCTAGTTGACACCTTTGACCCCGAGGATCACTATGATCTGGTTATTATTGTTATGCGAAAAAATCAGGCCGATCAAATAATTCCAGATCTAGCTCAAAATAAGAATGTACCCACTTATCTGTTTATGGGTAATAATGCTGAAGGTCCTGAAAAATTAATTGATTCCCTGGGTGAAAATCGAGTTATGCTGGGGTTTCCCTATCCGGGAGGTCACAGAGAAGATCCTAAAGTCGTTGTCCTTAAAATTGATGAGAAAAAACAATATAAAATTCCAATTGGTGAGGTTGACGGAAAGATAAGGCCTAGAACAGAAGAGGTAGCAGAATTGCTAAGAAAAATGCGAGGATATAAAGTTGAAATAAGGAAAGATATGGTTCCCTGGCTCAAATATCATGCTGCAATGCTAATGTCAGGTTTTGTGCCAGCAATTTACGCTGCAGATATAGACATGAAGAAATTGGGTAATGATAAAGAATTATTATATGATGCCATGAAAGCAACTAAAGAGTCACTTAAAGCTCTTCGGGTCTCAGGAATACCACCAAGTCCAAAGGCAGTTAAAATATTCGCCTATATACCAAATTTTCTGATGGTAGCTCTAATCGGATGGATGATGAGAAAAGAATTTGCCAAATCAAGTGTTGAAGGACATCCCAGAGATGCAAAGGATGAAATGGAGTATATCTATAAAGAACTGATTGGAAATATAGATAGGGATAAGATTAAAACCCCGGCTATGGATAAGCTTGCTAAGTATTACGACCAGGAGGATATATTATCTTCTTGTAGGAATACTTGAAAGAATTAAAGCAAATTAATAATCTGTCCAGGGCAGATATAAAAATAATATGGAGGTTTTTACTGTGAAGCTACATGGCTTGATAGATACAGTATCAATATCACTGGGCTCACTTTTTATTAAGAAATATTTTCGAGAAGATTTAGCTGGCAGGCCACTGGAGGATCATCTAAATTTTATTAATCTTAAAGTGTCTGAGTTGTCATTGGCAAATTGTGAAGGCGATTATCAGGTTGAAGCTAGTACTCTGGCCGGTGATCTTGATGCCCTCTTTCGTATAGCTCAATGGAAGGGAAGCGATTGCCCTACTATTATTTATCATCATGGCGCCTCGGAAACCCCATTTGATTTTGGCTTTAAGAAAATATTTCCCTATAAAAAAGAGGAGATTTTAGCCAATTTGATTCTGGTCAGGGCACCCTTTCATCTATCCAGAAAGGAATACAGTGAAAATATTGTGACCCTGGATAATTTTTTGGCCATGGTTGCCACCTCAGTACAACTGATTGAAGAGTTAGTCTTACGGTTTAAAAGCGAGAACTGTCAGGATATTAATATTGCAGGAACAAGTTTAGGTGGTTATGTAAGTAATTTTCATCATATCTTTTTTAATTCAGCTGACAGGTATTTTCCAGTTATGGCTGGAGCAAACTTTTATGATACTATTTTTGAATCTATTTATAGTCGGGGAGTTGTAAAAACCAGTACAGAAGAAAGAAAGCAGCTCAGGGAACTCCTGGATTTTTCTCAAGAGTTTTCAGCCTGCGATAACAGCAATGTCTATCCATTGCTGGCTAAAAACGATCGAATTGTCAGATATGATGTGCAAAAAAAGTCCTATGGCGATTGTCCGGTAGCAACCTTTGATAAAGGTCATGTAACTGGAGCTATAGCCGCTGCTGCCATCAGGGATCATATATTTGGCAATATTTAAATCTTATATATCACTATATCAGGGAGATAATTATTTTAGCTATTCCAATATAAACTGCGTTATCTCTGATGACAAAGCAGTATTTATATCAAAAATTGAGGTGACTTTAATGGTTAATTTGCCTGCTGTTATTGGAGGCTTTCTAGGCCTATATTTATACAAAAGACAAAGGAGCTGGGGGCAGAATACTGTTTTGGTGGAGTCCCAGAATTTTATAAATCTCTTGGATTTGAGACAGTATGTTTTAGAGAAAAGTGGGAGAAAGTACGCAGTTTTAAATTTACAGGACTATAATTAGCTCTAGGATTGATTTATTATGGAAAAAACTTTAAAAAATATCCCTTTTATATTTAAAATAGGTTATGGTACGGGAAACCTGGGTAGTGGTTTGATATTTCAATCGATGAACACTTATCTGGTTTTTTATGCTACGGCCGTACTCAATCTGCCTGGAGTTTTAGTTGGCATAGCAGTTAGCTTAAGTATAATCATAGATGGCATATCTGACCCGGTGATGGGTTATATTTCAGATAGGACTTACATGAAAACTTTGGGCCGGAGGCATCTTTATCTCTTGATAGGAACTTTTTTCACTGCTCTTATAAATTATTTTCTCTGGATTATAGATCCTGCTCTGCCCCTGGCGGTAAAATTTATCTGGCTTTTTATAGCAGTTATACTGGTAAAACTTTTACTTACAGTTTTTAGCACACCCTATGTAGCTTTGGGGGCTGAACTTTCCAGCGATTATAATGAGCGGACCTCAATTCAGGCTGTTAGAACAGTATTTTTTATTTTAGGAGTATTATTTGCCAGCGGTCTCAGTCTATATCTGTTTTTTAATCCCACAGCTGAATATCCTTTAGGCCAGTTAAATCCTGCTGCTTATCGAAATTTAGGGCTGGCCTCTTCTACCCTGATGTTGGTTTTTGGACTTACTTGTTTTTTTGCTACTTTCAAATTTATTCCCCAGCTTTACAAAATAGAGCAGAAGAATTCAATATCCAGTCAGGCTAATATCGTTCATAGAACCAGCCGTATAATAAAGGATTTTTCGACTGCAATTGAAAATTATGATTATCGCTGTCTGGTGCTAGGTTATCTTTTTACTAATCTGACCGTGGCGCTTTTTACAGCCATAGGATTACATGTATTTACCTACACATTTAATATGAATAACAATGAAATTGCCATTATAATTGGACTGCAATTTTTGTTCAGCATTTTTTCTCAGCCCGTATGGGTGGAAATCTCTCGCAAAATTGATAAAAGGCCTTCGGTTATTCTGGGAATAGCTCTCTCTATTTTAAGTGGCCTTTATTTTTTGCTGGCAGTTTTTTACCGGGATTATATTGTTCAGCACTATCTTCTGTTATTACCCTATTCACTACTGGCAGGTTTTGGTACCGGAGGGCTTTTTTCTTTACCAGGCTCTATGGTAGCTGATATTATAGATGTGGAAGAATTGAAAACTGGGCTAAGGCTGGAAGGAATTTATTATGGATGTTTTACTTTTGCCTACAAAACTTCACAATCGGTGGCTATTCTGCTACTGGGTTTATTGCTGGATATAATATCCTTTGATGCTACCAGCGAAGTGCAACCAGAAGCAATCAGATTTATCCTGGGGTTTACTCTTGCCCTTGGGGGAATATTTTTTATGCTTTTGGCCTGGTATTTTTATCGGCATTATCGTCTTGACAGTCAGGTAATCAATAAAATTCAGGCTAAAATTAGGCAAGATAAGGATTTGTAAGATTAACTACACAGATATGAAGCCATAATCAAAGGAGGCATTAACGCGATTTATGCAGATGCATATCGGTGCTCTCAACCAGTCGGAAATTGATGAATTTGCCGGTAAAAAGAATTATCCAGAAAGTGATGATTTAGTAGAAAGAGAAAACAAAATAAATAAATGGCTTAAATTTAATGGTTTTTAAAAATGTTCGGTGACGAATTCCATCCGTAAATTTGTCAATATTAGCTATTCACCCTGAAGAGTTAAAAACTATAAATCATATTATCCTCCGAAAAATTTAATGTTATTCCAGTTTTATCCTCATATCATAAATAGGCCATCTCTAAAAAATAATTTTAATTGTTTTCAACCTGGTACTGGCCTCTAATATAACTTTGTTTATTAAATTCTCCATTAATTTTTAACTGGCTGAATTTAATAGGGAGGCTAACAGCAAAATAAAAATTAGGACTATCCTGTACTTGAAAGTGTAAATGAGGCTCACTTGAATAACCGGAATTACCACATCTGGCTATTTTTTCCCCTTTAGCCACTTTATCTCCTTCCTCTACCATAATACTGCCTGGAACCAAATGGGCTAATAAAGAATACTCCTTAGGGGCATGTTTAATAATCACATGATTACCTCTAATATCTGTAGTTAAAAAGTTTAGCAGAAAAACTCTTCTAAGATTTTTGAATTCTGTCATTCCATCTTTTACTTTTACTACTTCACCCTCGGCAGGAGAGAGCATAGGCTTTTGGTAGCAATAATAATCCTGCAATTCCCTTCCTTCATCTTCGTAACTTAAATCTTTTTCACTGGTAATTATAAAGTCATAGGCATACCTTTGGGTAAAGTCATCCCAGGAATGAGAATGTTTTTTCGTTACTCCCCCCTTAAAAACTTGCCATTCTTGAGAGAAAGGCAGCTGATAATCAACCTCTTGTTCAAAATTATTAACCGAAGGAACATTTCCTTTATACCTTATAATTGCAATAAAGTTACCCAATAATCCCAAAAATGACTGTATTAAAATAAAAGGATTAATAAAGGAAACCAGAGAAGCAAATAAATATTTTAGTGCCTCAAAATTATCAACAGATGACCGTTCTTCTGGCGAATCATCTTCTGACTCTGCAAAACCTAGTTCTACCCATAATTTAATTATTACTGCTAAAAAGGCACTAATTAATAACAAGGGGTCAAAAAATAAACTCCCTAATAAATAAAAGGAAATACCCATAATACTCAATATCTTAGCTTCAACTTTCCCCTTAATCCAGGGCAGATAAAAGGAAGTTATTATAAATATGGATAGAAAAACAAATTGATATGCCTGTAAAATCAAAAATGTAGAGAGTGCTAATAGTAAAGCACTTATGTTATTGATGAAATATAGTAGCTCATTTAATTTGCTTTTCTTTATCATTCCCAATATTCCGCCTTTCTTTGCTTGTATTTTTTTCTGTCAGCTGGACTCTGGCTACTTGCTTAATCTATTCCATAAGTTCAGAAATTTTTTCTGCAATATACTCTGTCTGATCCAGGTGAACATAGTGGCCGGCATCTAATATAAAACTTTGCTCTGAATTAGCTTTTAATGTATCCTGCCATTTTTCCTCTGCTTCACCGGAAATAAAGGAATAAAAAGGAACACTGGCTCTTGGCCTTTCGAGAATAAGCTGGCTATTTTCATCTAAACTGCGGTACTCTTCCCACATATTTTTAGTCATAATACGCCGCATAAATAATGTGCAGGCCATTTCTATTTCCTCAGGCTCCAGCTTTCCTTTTTGAATTGCCGGAAAGTTATCCTGACAGACATTTTCCTGCTGGCGCATAAGACCGGTTCTTGCCAAAAATGTAACTACCCTGGAGAGAGGATTATCTCTATACTCATCTTGTTCGTAATATTCTGGGATTAGAGGGTCTAAACCAAAGATTCTTTCGACTTCTGCTGGGTAGTTTTGGGCCCAGTAGATAGCTTCCATACCTGCTAAGGAATGAGGAATTAGATTATAAGGACCTGCAAATCCAGCAGTCTCTAAGACAGTTCTTGTTTCTGCCAGAACTGTTGGTAAATCTCTTGCTGTAGAGGTAATATCACTCCAACCATAACCAGGTCGCTCTATTATAATAATCTGATGATCCTGGGATAATTTTTCGAAAAGAGGTTTAAAATCATAATAGGGCGAACTTGTGCCAAGTCCGGACATAAAGACTAATGTGTCATCTCCCTGGCCTTCTGCATAAACATGTATTTTACCTTCGTTTATTTCAATCATCTCACCTGGAGCAGGAAATTTTTCTTTTTCTTCAGCAATTAAGTCTCTGTGCTCAAGATAACTACTAATAACAACAAAAGAAACTAACATCAATAAAATTAAGGGGACTAAAACTATGATTCTTTTAAATATTTTTTTCATGTACTACCACTCCATTCTTATTATTTATTCCTGTTTTATTTTTTTAAACAACAGGTTACTTGCTATTTTTATATATGAGTTGTATAATATATAACAAGTCTAATATAAGCCTGAGTAAAAGTCAAGCAATATGGCTAATTTTTTCAGATTATTTTTAGGAATTATTTTTGAGGCTGTGTTATATTGAAGCATAATTTAAAGAAAATATCACAACAGGAGGATTTCTTATGTCTCTAAAATTTGGTATTTTAGGTTTGCTTACCTATGAAGATATGTCTGGCTATGATATTAATAAGTTATTCAAAAATTCTTTGGAATTTTTCTGGAAAGCCCATCAAAGTCAAATATATAGAGAATTGGATAAGCTGAAAGAAAAGGGCTTAGTTGAGTCGCAAATTGTTAAACAGCAGGACAAACCTGATAAAAAGTTATTTTCAATTACAGAGGCCGGGAAAGAGAAACTTGTTAATTGGGTCAATGAGTATTTTGTCAAGGATGAATTTAAAACTAGAAATTCATTTTTGATGAGAATATTTTTTAGTTCTCTAGGTGATGAAGAAAAACTGCAAAAAGGATTAAAGGAATATATAAAGTTTAATAAAGCTTACTTGCAGGATATTAAAGAGACGGAAGAAAAGGTCGTTAAAGATAAAACGGTGTCTAATGACAATCCCCAGGTCTACTGGTACATGACCATGAAAAAAGGTTATTATGAATGCAAGGCTAATATTGAATGGGCAGAAGACATTTTAAAGATGATTAAAGCGAAGGGTTAAGGTGAATATTCTTTTTTAAATTGTACTGTACATTTTAAGTTGTTATTTTATTAACGAGAAAAGATTAAAAAAATTATCCAAAATACCTTGACAGTTAAAAATATATATAATATAATCAGATTAATCTCCGGGAACGTTCCCGGTACCACTCCCGAAGATTTGCAAAATTAAGTAAAAATAAAGCGAGGCCTATATAATGAAAAACAATGTGGATATATACACAATAGCTGAATATGCAGGGGTTTCCAAGAGCACTGTCTCTAGAGTTTTAAATAATAAAGATGATGTCAGTGAAGCTACTAGAAAAAAAGTCATTGATGTAATTAATAATTTAAATTATAAACCAAATAGCTCAGCAAAGGGTCTGGCCAGTCAAAGAACTAAAACAATTGGCCTGGTGGTTTCGGAAATTACCAATTCATTTTTCTCCATGTTTGTTAAAGGTGCTGAAGATAAAGCCATGGAAGAAAATTATAATATAATGCTGGCCAATAGTAACTGGATAGTAGAAGAGGAACTTAAGTGTATTAGAATATTTGAAGAGGGTAGAGTCGATGGTATTTTAAAGATCAGTGGTGGAGGCGATGAGTTATTAGATCAATACTTAAATAATCTGGCCAATAAGGATATGCCCTTAATCATTGTAGATAGAAAACTGGATAATGACAATATACCGAAAGTTAATGTTAATAATATTGCAGGAGCCTATAAGGGAACAAAATATTTGCTGGAATTAGGCCACAGAAACATTGCCTTTGTTAAAGGAGACAATATAGCTGCTTCAGATGCTTCTGTTGATAGAGTGAAAGGTTATAAAAAAGCTTTGATAGAAAATAATATAGATTATCAGGTAATTGAGCCCGGCTTTTTTAATAGGGAAGATGCTTATAAAGCAACAGAAAAAATAATGAAAAATCACCCAGAGGTTACTGCTATCTTTTATGCTTCAGATATGATGGCAGTAGGAGGGCTTAAAGCCTTAAAGAATGCAGGGCTTAAAGTACCAGAAGATATTTCCATTCTGGGCTTTGACGATATTGAACTTGCTTCAATTATAGATCCGGCACTTTCGACTTTAAGGCAGCCCAGGTATCAAATGGGTTATATCGGTATGGAAAAGTTGATAGATAAATTAGAAGGAAGACCTAAAGAAGTTTATGCTGAAGATATAATATTTGAATTGGAGCTAATTGAACGTGATTCGACTGCTCAGGTTAAAAAATAGTCTAAAAATATTATTCCGTCTCTAAAATATATTTAGTAAGCATTTTTTTCGGGGATGGAATATATTTATTAATTTTTTCGGGAGCACTCCCGAAAAAAATAGATTATGAACTTATTAGTAAACAAGACAGAAATAATTAACACCAAAAAATTTCAAGGGGGATTATAATGTTTTCAAGAAAAAGCTTGTTATTGACAGTGATGGCATTTGTAATGGCAGCTTCATTATTATTGGGTGGAAGTCCAGAAATTATGGCCGAGGATGTAACTACAATCACAGTAGCAGCATTCCCAGATCAGGATTCCGGCTTTGAGGCAATCCTTGATGATTTTCATGAAAAGCATCCTCATATTAGAGTAGAATTAGAAGTAGCTGATTTTGACGATCATCATCAGACATTATTAACTAGAATTGCTGCTGGTTCAAACGTTCCAGATGTAGCTAATGTAGAAATTGCCTTTGTCGGTGACTTTGTTAACAGAGGTGGCTTTGAAAATTTAACTGCTGAGCCATATAATGCAGGCAGGTTTGAAGAAGATATTATTGGATATAAGTGGGCCCAGGGAACCAATGACGACACAGGCAACTTAATTGCAATGCCTTTAGATATTTCCCCGGGTACAATGTTCTATCGTAGAGATCGTTTAGATGAATTAGGTGTAGATATTGACGATTTAAATACCATGGAAGACTGGATAGAGGTTGGAGAAGAATTTGTAGCTGAGGGTGACGACAGATGGTTATTTGCTGATGCAGCTTCAGTTTATGAGATGATAAGAAGATCTGGAGACCATCAATTCTTTGACGATGATGGCGAACCAATTATCACTTCAGATAAATTTGTTAGAGCTTTTGAAATGGCCAAAGAAGTTAGAGATAGAGGTTTAGATGGACAGATTGGTGAATGGTCAAATGAATGGTTCTCAACTTTTGAAGAAGGTACTGCTTTAGTTCATACTTCCGGTGCCTGGTTAGGTGGCCATATTCAGAACTGGATGGCTCCTGAAACTGCCGGCAAATGGGGAGTAACCAATCTGCCAGATGATATGTATATAAACTGGGGTGGATCTTTTGTAGCTATTCCTGAAGATGCAGAGAATAAAGAAGAAGCCTGGGAGTTTATCAAATATGTAACTACTAACGTTGAGCCACAGATAAAACAGTTTGAAGCAGCTAATATATTCCCTTCATTGCTTGATGCCTTTGATGATGACATCTTTGAAGTTTCCTCAGACTTTTATGGAGGCCAGAATGTTAGAGAGCTCTGGTTGGATGCTGCCAGACAAATCCCTGAAGTAAACACCAATAGATATGATAATATTGCTGAAGATATCGTCGGTGATGCCCTAACAGAAGTACTGGAAGAAGATAAAGATATCATGCAGGCCTTAGAAGATGCTGAAGAATTGCTAAGAAGAAGAATGAGATAAATAAAATAATATTAAGAAAGGGGCTGATTTTTAGCCCCTTTCTTATAGCTTATCAGGACCGCATATTTTGCTAGGAGGAAAAACATGAAATACGATAAAAACTCAGGGATTACTGATAGATTGAGATTAAATAAAAAAGTAGCTCCTTATGTTTTCATTTCCCCATTTTTTATTTTATTTTTGATATTTGGCCTCTTCCCAATTTTATATTCTTTCTTTTTGAGTTTTAATTCCTGGGATGGAATAGGCCAGATGAGTTTTGTAGGCTTGGATAACTATGCTTATATTTTAACAGACGATTGGTTCTGGGATTCAGTGAGAAGCACTATAATTATTTTTGTTTTAACAACAATACCCCAGCATCTCTTTGCTTTAACTTTAGCCTTTATTTTAAACTCAACTTTTGTAAAATTTAAAGACTTCTTTAGAACCTCTTATTTTCTGCCCTATATAACTTCTGCAGTGGCTATAGCTATAATCTTTGATGTTCTTTTAGGCCATCGTTCAGGCCTTATAAATGCATTCCTAATCTGGGCCAATCAGTTGCCGCCAGTGGAATTTCTCTTTCAGACCTTTAATTTTGATCTGCCGGCCAGGTGGTTAGGTGAACCTAGATTGATTAGATTTTCAATTGCAGGACTACTTACCTGGAGATTTACCGGCTGGAATATGTTAATCTATTTTGCTGGACTCCAGACAATTCCAAAAAGTCTCTATGAAGCAGCCAGAGTGGATGGAGCTAGCATCAGGCAGGTTTTTACAAAGATAACTCTGCCATTATTGAAGCCAGTTATTTTCTTTGGTGTTACCATGTCAATAATTGGAAACTTACAACTCTTTGAAGAACCCTTTGTTCTGGTTGGAGCTGATGGTGGTACAGGGCGAGCAGGAATGACCACTGCCATGTATTTATTCAGGACTGGTTTCCACTGGAGACAGTTTGGCGAAGGTAGTGCTATGGCTTATGTGCTCTGTATATTTATAATAATTTTAAGCTTGGTCAATAAAAAGTTATTCTCTGGTGGTGGCTTAAATGAATTACGGCAATAAACTAGAATCAAATACACAGCAGAAGGCCATTAATATCATAAAAAAAGTAATATTATATTCTTTTTTAGTAGCTGGAGTTATAGTGACCTTTGTTCCATTTCTTTACATGTTTTTATTAGCTACCAGATCCAGAGCAGAGATATTTTCATCTATTTTTTCACTGGCTCCAGGTCAGTCTTTTATGGACAATTATCAAATTTTAATAAGCAATGTACCTATCTGGAGAAACCTATTTAATAGTATATTTATATCAACTACAGCAACTATTTTAACAGTGTTTTTCTGTTCCCTAGGAGGCTATGGTTTCTCAAAATATAACTTTAAATTTAAAGATACATTATTCTTTTCAATGTTAGCAACAATGATGATCCCGGGTCTATTATCAATAATACCCTGGTTTATAATGATGAACTTCTTTGGCTGGATAGACACCTTTTATCCAATGATAATACCAGGAATAGCCAATCCCTTTGGAATCTTTTTAATGACTCAGTTTATGAATACAATTCCCTATGATGTTATAGATGCTGCCAGGATTGACGGCTGTGGAGAGTTTGAGATTTTTCTCAGGATAATTTTACCTATGAGTAAATCAGGAATCGGGGCCCTATCAGTTTTAACATTTTTAGGCTCCTGGAACGTTTTAATGCAGCCACTCTTAATTCTTCAGAGCAGGCATATGTGGACTCTGCCTGTTGCCCTGACAAGACTGGCAGACCAGGCCGGTATCGACCATGGTGCAGCTATGGTGGGAGTTATAATAGCAATAGCACCAATTTTAATTGCATATATGATCGGTTCTAAATCAATCCTTAAAGGAGTAATGGAAGGTGCAACCAAGGGATAAACAAATTATAAAAATATTAATTGTTGAAATATAGTCATAATACCTATTAATTAATGAAAGCAGGTTAATAAGATGAGATATGAAGGTAAATGGAATTTCACTGGAGAAAAGGGAGAATTCAAGCTGAACCATCCGGATAAATATAATTATCTATATTTTCCCTTAGCAAATGAAGCAGGTATGATGTCAGCTATTACACCTCGTCTTCATGGAGATATTAAGACCGGTCAGAATACCTTTGCTATGCGTCCTGTTTCTTTAGAGGACTTACACAACACTAAATCAGCGAGGAATTTTTGGGTATATACTGATAAGAATAATATCTGGTCGGCAACTGGTAATTCAGCCCTGCAGTTTTCTCAAAAATTTTCAGAGGAAGAATCTGAAAAAGCTAAAATTGAGGCAGGATTCCTCTGGCATAAAGTTACCAGAGATAATTTAGATCTGGGCTTAAAATCAGAAATTGTTAATTTTGTTCCTGCCAATGCTGCTACAGTTGAATTAATGGAAGTTAAAATAACTAATACAGGGAATAAACCAATTACTTTTACTCCAACAGCTGCTGTACCAATTTACGGCCGTTCGGCTGATAATTTAAGGGACCATCGGCATGTAACCTCTCTTCTCAATAGAATAGAAACAACGGATCACGGTGTAATTCTTAAGCCGACTCTCTCCTTTGACGAAAGGGGACATAAGGTTAATGATGTTTCCTATGGCGTAATGGGAGGGACAGCTACAGGGGAAAAACCTGAAGGCTTTTTCCCAGTAGTGGAAGACTTTATTGGGCGCGGGGGTAACCTTGAATGGCCAGAGACAATAATAAAAAACTCCAATGATTATCTGGAAGCTGGAGAATCAATTGCTGGCTATGAGGCTATTGGAGCCCTCAGGTTTGCTGATATAACGCTGCATCCAGGGGAGAAAAGCTCATATTACTTAGCCATAGTTATAGACGAAGAGGGTGAAAATATAACAGAAATTGCCAGCAAATATTGTAATCAGGAAGCCTTTAATGAATATTTAGAAGAAAACAAAGATTTCTGGCAGCAAAAATTAGATACCGTGCAGATTGAAACCGGCGATAGTGAATATGATAATTGGATGAAGTGGGTTACTTTACAACCTGTTTTGAGGAGAATTTTTGGCTGCTCCTTTTTGCCCAGCCATGATTACGGCCGGGGAGGAAGAGGCTGGAGGGATCTCTGGCAGGACTGTCTGGCGCTCTTATTTATGGAACCAGAACCAGTGAGAGAGTTATTATATAATAATTTTGCTGGAGTTAGAATAGATGGAACAAATGCAACTATTATAGGAACTGAATCCGGTGCCTTTAAGGCAGATAGAAATAACATTAGGCGGGTCTGGATGGATCATGGGGCCTGGCCATTTCTAACAACCAAACTTTATATTGATCAATCAGGGGATCTGGAGTTTCTTCTTAGAGATCAAAGTTATTTTTCTTCCGGCAACAATTTACTGGATAAGAAGGGTAACATCTATCGGGGTAATATTATTGAACATTTTCTTGTTCAGCATTTAACCCATTTCTTCGAAGTCGGAGAAAATAATAATTTTCTCTTAAAAAATGGTGATTGGAATGATGGTTTAGATATGGCTACAGATAAGGGAGAAAGTGTTGCCTTTACAGCTCTTTATGGAGGAAATCTTCTGGAACTGGCCAGTATTTTAAAAAGTCTACAGGAAAAAGAAGCGGTGGATAATATTGAACTTGCAGAAGAACTGTTAATTTTACTGGATACAATCAACAGTGAACCGAATTATAACTCTTATGATTATAAACATAAGATTTTAAATCAATACCGCCAAAGTTGTCAGGATGGAATTTCAGGCCAGAAAAATAATGTTGCCATCAATGATTTAGTCGACGATTTAGAGACCAAGGGTAACTGGATAATAGAGCATCTTAATCAAAATGAATGGCTTGAAAATAAAAGAGGCTACAATTGGTATAATGGTTATTACGATAATGATGGCCAGAAGCTTGAAGGTGACCATCCAGAAGGTACCAGAATGACCCTGACAGGTCAGGTATTTCCGATTATGGCTGGAATGCCTGCTGATGAACAAATAGAAAAAATTATAAAAGCAGTTGATTATTATTTAAAAGATGAATCAGTCGGTGGTTACCGTTTGAATACAGATTTTAATGAGCTTAAAACTAATCTGGGCCGATTATTTGGTTTTGCCTATGGTCATAAAGAAAATGGAGCCATGTTTAGCCATATGGCAGTTATGTACAGCAATGCCCTTTATAAACAGGGGTATGCTCAGGCAGCCTTTGAAGTAATAGATTCTATCTATCAGCATTGTAGAGATTTTGCAACCAGTAGAATATATCCCGGAATTCCCGAGTATATAAATCAACGGGGCAGGGGCATGTATCATTATCTGACTGGAAGTGCCAGTTGGCTGCTTCTGACAGTGATCACAGAGGTTTTTGGTGTCAGAGGTCAATTAGGTGATTTAGTATTGGATCCTAAATTAAACCCCTCTCAATTCGATAAGGCCGGCCGAGCTAAAATAGGAACAATATTTGCCGATAAATTTTTAGAAATAAATTATCTTAATAAAAATAATTTAGCTCCCGAAAAGTATGAGATTAAAAATATAAAATTAAATGAAGAACCAGTTGCTTATAAACTCCAGGATGGCTATGCAGTTATTGCAAGAGAGGTCATAGACAAACTTGATAACAAAAATAATCAAATGAAGGTAGTTTTAAATTAAAATCAATTAAAAGAGGAAAGTAATATTATAGATTTTAATCATAACATATTTGTAATTAAACTCTAAAATGAATAGAGCTACAGGTCAGCTGATAATTATGGGGGCTAACCTGTAGCTGTTTTAAATTTGCTTTCAGGAGGCTATAAGAATGATAGAAGAATATCAGTTAAATGATCAGGGACACTTTATTATCAAAAACTATCAGAACAAAAAAACCTTTGCCAGCTTTCTTCCGGGAATAGCGGGAAAATTAGGTATTCCAGTCTGGGCTTTTTATGTAAATAGAGGCCAGGGAATTGCCAGCTTTGGTTCTAAAAATAAAAATAATGCAATTATGGAATTTTATCCGGCCAATAAATCCTATCAGAATGTTACCACTAAAGGTTTTCGGACTTTTTTTAAATTTAAAGATAAAAATACCGAAAATTTTTATGAACCTTTCAGGAACTTACATGACCATATAAAAACAAAAATGATTATTGCCCCTCACTCCCTGACTCTTAGAGAAATAAATCAGGAGTTAAAACTTAAAACAGAGGTGAGATATTTTGTTCTACCCCAGGAAAACTTTGGCAGCTTAATCAGGAGAGTTGTAGTTAAAAATCTTTCCAATCAGGCCCGGAGTTTGGAAATCTTAGACGGGATGCCAGTCTTAGTACCCTATGGAATTGAACATGGAGCTTTAAAAGAGGTCAGCCAGACAATCTCTGCCTGGTCAAAGGTCTATAGTTTTAAAGAGAAAACTCCATTTTATCGCCTCAGGGCTTCTGCTGAAGATGAAGCAGAGATAAAAAAGATGACAGCCGGTAATTTTTATTTTGCCTTTACAGATGACCCTGAAAGCACTCAACTTTTAACTCCACTGGTTGATAGAGATATAATTTTTGCTGAAAAAACCGATCTGGAAGAACCACTGGGCTTTAAAAGAGAAGAACTTGCAGATTATCAGGGAGAACAGATTCTAGAAAACAGGTTTCCGGCTGCCATGGCAGCGGCCAACTTAAATATTAAACCTGGAGAAACAGCAGAAGTCAACTCAATTTACGGTCACCTGGCCGATCAATCTAGATTGCCTGAAATCAAAGCTCAGGTTATGGCTGCCAATTACTTAAATAATAAGGAAGCAGAGACAGAAAGCATTCATAAATTTTATGGTGACAATATCTTTACAGTTAGCGGTAACTCCAAACTAGATGCCTATAGCAACCAGACATTTTTAGATAATCTCTTAAGAGGTGGCTTTCCAATAACACTGGGTAATGAGGCCAATAAGACTACTTATCATATCTTCTCCCGAAAACATGGTGATTTAGAAAGAGATTATAACGACTTCTTATTAGAGCCAACATACTATTCTCAGGGAAATGGTAATTTCCGTGATGTCAATCAGAATAGACGTACTGATATCTTCTTTAATCCAGAAGTTAAAAGAGATAATATTAAAACCTTTGCTAATTTGATTCAGGCAGATGGCTATAATCCTCTGGTTATTGAAGGCAGTAAATTTATAGTTGAAAGTCAAGAGGTAATAGAAAAAATAGCAGCAGAGTTAAAGACAGCAGACAGTTCTGGTTTTCTTGAAAGACTTGAAAAGCCCTTTACCCCGGGACAAATTGCAGCCTTTATTGAAAATTATGAGCTTGAATTAAATCAGGATCTAGAAACCTTTATCGACCTGGTTATTGCCAATGCATCATCCTGGACAGAAGCTAAGTTTGGAGAGGGTTACTGGATAGACCACTGGACCTATAATTTAGATCTCATCGAAAACTATCTGGCAGTCTATCCTGATAAGGAATATGAACTACTTATTGCTGACCGGAATTATACCTTCTATGACAGTCATGTAAAGGTATTGCCAAGGTCAAAAAAGTATCAGCTATCAGAGAATGGCCCCCGTCAGTATGATGCCCTTAAAGAAGATGAAGAGAAAAAGAAGGAAATAGAAACAAGAGAGAAATTCCCCTATTATTTAAGAACTAAATCCGGTGAAATTTATTATACAGATTTAACTACCAAACTAATAACCCTGATTATTAATAAAATTTCAAGTCTGGACCCGGCAGGTACAGGTATCGAGATGGAGGCCAATAAACCAGGCTGGTATGATGCCTTAAATGGATTGCCAGGAATTTTTGGCTCTTCAATTGCAGAGACCATGGAGCTATTGAGGCTTGTCGAATTTCTGGCTGAAAAGCTCAAAAACCTGTCCAATCGGCTGGACTTTATTAAACTCCCGGAAGAGTTAGCCGAATTTTTCCAGGAGATAGACCAGCTTTTACAGCAGTGGAAGGATGACCAGAATAACTTCAGCTACTGGCAGAAAGCAAGTGCAGCCAGAGAGAAATATCGCGATAGAGTTTTTGGAAATTTCACAGGTAAAGAAAACAAGATTAAGCTCAATCATCTCCAGAACTTCTTAGCCTTAGCTCAGGATAAGTTAACTATTGCAGTTGAAAAAGCCAGGGAAGATACTGGTTTATACACAATGTATTACTCCTATGAGGCCGTTACTTATGAAGAGACTGGAGAGCTATCAGAGAAAGGTCTGCCGTTACTGGAAGTAAAGGAATTCAGACAGCACAGACTACCAGCATTTTTAGAGGGACAGGTCAGAGCTATGAAAATTTTAAAATCTAAAGATCAGGCCAGGCAACTCCATGAAAGCGTTCAGGCTAGCGAACTTTTTGATCAATCTCTTAAAATGTACCGGGTTAACGAAAGCCTTTCAGATCAATCCTATGAAATAGGCAGAGCCAGGGCCTTCAGTCCAGGTTGGCTGGAAAATGGCTCGATCTGGCTCCATATGGAATATAAATATCTATTAGAGCTTATTAAAGCTGGTTTATATGAAGATTATTACCAATCAATAGAAGACGCTCTGGTGCCCTTCCAGGATCCAGAAAGATATGGTCGGAGTATCCTGGAGAATAGCTCCTTTATCTTAAGTAGCCTAAATAATGATAAGAAAAACCATGGCCGGGGTTATATAGCCAGATTGAGCGGTTCAACTGCTGAATATCTCCATATCTGGTCATTAATGGCCTTCGGCCCGAAACCCTTTAAATTCCAGAAGGGTGAACTTATTTATTCTCCAGAGCCAGCCTTAAGAGCAGATCTCTTTACAGAAAAGAGCAAAAATGTAAGGCTCCAGGTCTTAGAGACTGAATCAAAAGAAATAGAGATCCCTGCAAATGCCTTTGCCCACCGTTTTTTGGGTCATAGTTTAGTTGTTTATCATAATCCAGAACAAAAAGACACCTTTGGCCCTGACAAAGCTGAAATAATAGGTTATAAAATTACAACTGAAGAGGGCCGAGAGCTTGAAGTTGATGGGGATGAAATCAGAGGAGAAATGGCCCACAGGATAAGAAATAGAGAGATTCAACAGATAGATATTTATTTGAATTAAGCCAGGAATTAAAATGAGGTGATAACAATGTCTAAATCTATTAAGGTTATTGAAACAGCAAAGAATACAGATGCCAGACTGACTGAACAGGAAAAGTTGCAATTTAAAGATTTTAAAGAGGTTAATAATAAGCCTGTTCTGGAGCTTGATAACACAAAGAAATACCAGCAGATTTTAGGTTTTGGCGGTGCCTTTACAGAAGCTGCCGCCCATACCCTGTCACAGATATCTCCAGAGTTGAGGCAAGAAGTTATCGAAAGTTATTTTAACCAGGATACAGGTCTCGGCTATTCAATGGGCCGGGTCCATATCCATAGCTGTGACTTTGCCCTGGAAAATTACACCTATGTTGATGATGGCGATGAAAACCTTGAGACCTTTGATATTTCCAGAGATAAAGATAAGATAATCCCCTTAATCAAGGATGCTACAGCCGAAAGAGGCGATAATCTTAAAATTCTGGCCTCTCCCTGGAGCCCGCCGTCCTGGATGAAGACAAATAATCAGATGAACAATGGGGGCAAACTTCTTCCAGAATACCGTGAGACCTGGGCTGAATACTTTACTAAATTTATTAAAGCTTATCAGGAGAATGGTATTGACATCTGGGGAATCACAGTTCAAAATGAACCAGAAGCTGTTCAGACCTGGGATTCCTGCATTTATACTCCAGAAGAAGAGCGGGACTTTGTCAAATATTATCTGGGGCCGATTATGGAAAGGGAAGGATTAGAAGATGTAAAGATCTTAATCTGTGATCATAACCGGGACATAATAGTTAAGAGGGCATCAGCTGTTTTATCAGATAAAGAAGCTGCCAGTTATGTCTGGGGTACCGGTTTTCACTGGTATGTCAGTGAAGAATTTGAAAACGTCGGTAGAGTTCACGAACTCTATCCAGATAAAAATCTTCTTTTTACAGAGGGCTGTCAGGAAGGCGGAGTCAAATTGGGAGAATGGTTTACCGGTGAGAGGTACGGTCGAAATATGATTGGTGATCTAAATAACTGGACTAGAGGATATCTGGACTGGAATTTGGTTTTAAATGAGATTGGTGGTCCCAACCATGTTGGCAACTACTGCGATGCCCCGATAATTGCCGATACTAAAGAAGGTAAACTCCATTATAATAGCTCATACTACTATATTGGCCACTTCAGCAAATACATTAAACCAGGGGCCAGGAGAATTTCCTGGGAAACAGAGCTGGATGAGTTAGACATTATAGCCTTTGAAAACCCTGATGGTAGCATCGTTTTAGTAGTTATGAATGAAACTGATAGAGAACAGGAATTTATTTTGCAGCAGGCTGATTCAGGTGCAGAAATTAAAAGCCAGGCCCATTCCATTAAGACCCTTATAATCTAACTTAAAATTAAAAATGAAAATAAGTTTTAACCCTAAGTTTTAGCCCTTTAAACAAAATCTAAAAAAGGAGTTGAACACTTTGAGTAAAATCAAAGCAAAGTCTCTAAAAAATTATATAGTTACAGGCACATGTATACTGTCAATGGCCTTCCTTTTTGCCTTCAGCTTAACAGCAATTGTTCAGGCAGATAATTTATTGGGTAATGAAGATTTCAACCAGGAAATTTACAGGGCAGATGATGATTTAGAAGAAGAAGGAACCGGCAACTTTGATACTCTAAACAACTGGCTCTTCCTGGAAAATGGCGGCCAGGCAACAGCAGTAGTAGTTGATGAAAGTTTTAAAGTAGATATCAGTGATGGCGGCGGAACTTCCTATGCAGTCCAGCTGCTTCAGGCCCCCTTAACTATTGAAGAGGGCTATCGCTATCGGGTGAGCTTTGAGGCCAGGGCTTCAAAGGAAAGAGATATGGAAATCAAAATTGGTGGAACAGGTGGTAGAAGCTGGGCCCCCTATAATCCTGGCGAAGGTGATACCTATGGTATGTTATTTGATCTGACAGAAGAAATGACAGCCTATGAATTCGATTTTGTCATGAATGAAGAGACTGATGACCTGGCCAGATTTGAATTCCAGTTAGGTTTGGACGATGGAACTATCTGGATCGATAACGTAGAGATAGAGCAGGTGGAACAGGTTGAAGAAGTCGATAGAACAGAACCAGAACCTGATACAGAATGGGTCTATGATGACGAATTCTTCTTTATCTTTAATGTCGCAGTCGGTGGACACTGGCCAGGTTATCCAGATGAAACCACTGAATTTCCAACCAGAATGGAAGTAGACTATATCAGAGTATTCGATCAGGACGGCAATCTAGAATGGGAAGACCAGTTTGATGGTGGTGAAATTAATGAAGATTACTGGACCTTTGAAGTCGGTAACGGTCATGAACAGGGGATTCCTGGCTGGGGTAATGAAGAACTGCAGTATTATACAGAGGGCGAAAATTCCTGGATAGAAGATGACAGACTTATAATCGAAGCCAGGGAAGAAGAAAGATCTGATGAATTTGGCAGCTATGATTATACATCAACCAGAATGATCACTCAGAGCAAAGCCAGCATGGAATATGGACGTGTTGAAATCAGTACTAAACTACCTGATGGCGGACAGGGAGTCTGGCCAGCACTCTGGATGTTAGGCGAAGATATCGATGAAGTTGGTTGGCCCCAGTGTGGTGAAATAGACATCATGGAATTTTTAGGGCAAAACCCAGATGAAGTTCACGGAACAGTCCATGGCCCGGGCCATTATGCCGGAGATGGAATAGGAAGTAATTACATCCTGCCAGAAGGCGACTTCACCGAAGAGTTCAATACATTTATCCTGGAGTGGGAAGAAGATGAGATGCGCTGGTATGTCAATGATGATAAAGATCCCTTCCATAGAATAATCAGAACAGAAGCTGGCGGAGTAGAGGCAGCCAACTAAATTAAAAAATAATTATAATACCAGCCAGAATTATAGCAGAATAACAACTATTTCTATTGTAAAGTTATATGCAATTGTTTATAATATAATTAATCTGGAAAAGATTAAACTAAAGGAGATTTAGCTATGTCAAATAATAATAACAAGAAATATCACCCTCTGGCTGGTAATAAGAAAGGTAAAAGTTTTATCAATGCACCTGGAACAAAATTGTTTATAATTACAACAGTTTTTATTCTTATAGTCTTGTTTTTTTCTCCAATTACTGCTGCCTTTTCTAATTTTGAGAAAGAAGCTGCCAGGGTAAACCTGGAGAATCTTCGCGAGGAGTATGATTTGCAGCAACTTGATTCAGACCATGAGCTCGCTATGATTTTAACAGATTTACAAGAAATAGTCGGGCAAGAGAAACCCGAACTGGATTTTACACTTCACTTTGCTGAAACCGATGTAATTAATGGGCTATATGTTGGTGATGGAAATATTGTTCTTTTTTCTGGTCTGGTAGAGATGTTAAATCGAGACGAAAAAGCAGCCTTAATAGCTCATGAAATGGGTCATGGAGTGGAAGGGCATTTAGATGAGAAGTTTCAAAGGAATATTGGTTTCACCTTAGGAAGGCTTATTCTTGATAATATAATTGGCGAAGATATAGCCTCAGGAAGGCTTTATCGTATTTTTGTCAATACAACTTTGCGGTTAATGGATCGAGGTTTTTCTCGAGAGCAGGAAAGAGAGGCTGATCTCTTTGCCGTTGAGCTTTTACATGAAAGTGAATATTACGATGTTCAAGGGATGATTGGGCTGCTGGAAAAACTGGTTGATTTGCGGGGCAATAGACCCCCTCAATTATTAGAAATCTTTAATAGCCATCCTGATCCCGAGGAGCGATTGGAATATTCTCAAGAAAAAATTACCGAATTAGCAGAGTAATGCTCAATTATATAATGTAAAGGAGGAAAGCATGAAGAAGAATGATGCCAAAACCGCAGTGTTGTTGCTTGGAGCTATGGGCTTTTGGGTTATGGGAGATAATTATGCGGCTGCCCCTATGTTAGTCGATATTGCTCAGGATTTTAGCCTGGAAATTGGTACAACAGCTATGGTAGTGGTATCTTACATGATTCCCTTTGGACTTTTTACCTTTATTTTTGGACCTCTGGGAGATAGGTATGGAAAATTAAGAATTATCACAGTAGCCTCTTTTGGCACAGCTATATTTAGTAGTTTAGGGGCCTTTGCCTTCAGCTTTCCTTCACTTTTGATTGTTAGAGCTATTAATGGAGGTTTTGCTGCTGCTATTTTGCCGGTTTCAGTCTCCTATATTGGTGATGTTTTTCATGAACCCAGGGCCGAGATGAATGCTATTGGCCAGATGATGGGTATGTTTTTTCTAGGAGCGGCTGCTGCCACAGCAATTGGAGGAGGGCTTTCCTTTCTCGGTTCCTGGCGACTTGTCTATTTAACCTATGGCATTGCAGAGTTAATCATTGTTATTCTAATTATCAAAGTCTTGCATCTAGATGAAGGTACAGTTGAAGAACTTAGTTTTTCTCAGGCTTACAGCAATGCTTTCAGTCGTCCTTTGTTACTTAAAACGGTAGTGTTGCTTTTTCTAGTTGGTTTTGCTGTATTTGGCAGCTTTACTTATTTGGGAGATTTTTTCGTGGAAATGACTGGTTATAACATCCTGGTGGTGGGGTTAATATTGACCCTTTTTGGTCTGGCAGCCTTTGCAGGTGGACGTAAAGTAGGAAACATGAGACAGTTACTGGGCCCCAGGCTTTTCTTGTTGGCCGGTTTTGTAGGGCTTATCTCCTGGTTGCCGCTGGGTTTTTGGCCTGGTTTAGCTTTCGCCGTACCAGCTCTTATTGGTTTTGGCCTGGCCTTTGTAATTTTGCAATCCACCATACTTGTTACTGCCCAAAAGCAGATGCCCCAGCAGCGTGGTACAGTAATGTCTCTGGCTTCTTTTAATATGTTTGTGGGAGGAGGAACCGGTGTAGCCATAAATAGACTGCTGCTAAATCACTGGGGTTATCAAGGTATTTATTTAGTAGCCGGCTTAGCAATTTTAGTAGTGGGATTTTTCATTTATAGAGTAATTAATATTTTGGGAGAGATTTAAAAGATTAATTAACGGCTAAAAACCTCTTGAATTTAAAAGGAGGGTTATTATTTTTATGAAGAAAATAGACATAGCTAAATACTTAGAAAAATATGATGATACTTCCGGACTCTATCCCGAGCAGCTACAAGAGATTGGCCTTCAGTATCACAATAAAGGTTATTTAACCCGGGATGAACTTTACGAACTTGCCCATCTAAATTCAACCCGTAGCTCTTATCATGTCAATAAAAATCCTGCCTTGAGGGTGGAGAAGGTCACTGGGGCAGCTTATAAACTTAAGGATGATTTCTGCCGTTTAGCTTTATACATAAGTTTAAAGGGGATAGGCACTCCCACTGCTTCGGCTATTCTTACCAGCCTTGATGATCAAAGCCATTGTGTCATTGATACCCGGGTCTGGGCTACTCTCTGGCGTTTAGGTTATTTTGAAGAAGAAAAGGAGCGTTTTCAACCTGAGGATTACCTTGAAATCATCAAAATAGTGCGTCAGATGTCAGCTGAAGTTGATTTTACCCCGGCAGAAATTGGCTACGCTCTTTTTGCCTATGATGCTGTTCATAGAGAGGGGAACCTTCATTGACCCGCATTATTTTGCCATCATTTTTGTTGATTTTAAGAGCTAAAATTGAAAAAAAGTGACTTGGCTTAGTTGGTTTAAACTCCTAAAAATTCTTTTTTAATCTCTTTGTCGCTGGCAAAATTTTCGCTGCTATCCTGGTAAACTAGCTTACCTTTTTCTATTATATAAACTAAATCAGCTACTTCGGTGATAAATTTTGCTTTCTGCTCAACCCAAAAAATTGTCAAGCCCTCACTCCTTAATGTTTGTATCATTTTCATAACTTT
>LFFM01000169.1_pt1 | contig 41947 bp, 26 predicted proteins | sample 643131 | NCBI WGS metagenome assembly LFFM01 (sample SAMN03777445, study PRJNA286221) | soda lake metagenome | biome: soda lake; feature: Kulunda steppe; material: water; isolation source: sample Tc-Br brine of Tanatar trona crystallizer | place: Russia: Kulunda steppe | collected 2011-07 | reverse complement strand
GATTCCGGGACATCGTCGATGATGGTCTCCAGAATTTCGTCGGTTTCGATCCCTTCGGCTTCGCCCTCGAAATTCAGAATGATGCGGTGTCGAAGGGCGGGCACGGCGGTATGTCGGATATCGCCGCAGGAGACGTTGAATCGGCCCTCCATCAGGGCCCGAACCCGGGCGGTCGAAAGCATGGCCTGAGCGCCGCGCGGCGAGGAGCCGACGCGGGCGTATTGCTCTGTGATGGCCGGCGCCGACTCGTGGTTCGGATGGGTGGCCTGTAAAATCCGCAGCGCGTAATCCTGGACGTGGCGGGCCACCGGAACCTGTCGGACCAGCTCGCGCATCTGGAGGATGCGGTCGCGGTCGACGGCGCGCTCGACGTCGGGCGTGGTTTCGGTGGTGGTGCGGTCCATGATGTCGTGGAGTTCGCCGAGATCTGGGAATTCGACGTTGAGTTTGAACATGAATCGATCGAGCTGGGCCTCCGGAAGCGGGTAGGTGCCCTCCATCTCCAGCGGATTCTGAGTGGCCAACACGAAAAACGGCGGATCGAGCTGGTGGGTTTCGTTGCCGATGGTCACGCTCTTTTCCTGCATGGCCTCCAGCATCGCCGACTGGGTCTTGGGGGTTGCCCGGTTGATCTCGTCGGCGAGGACGATGTGAGAGAAGATGGGACCCGGCTCGAATCGAAAATGTTTGGAGCCCGTACCATCTTCGACGATGACTGTGGCGCCCAGGATATCGGAGGGCATCAAATCGGGGGTGAATTGGATGCGCGAGAAGTCGAGCCCCAGGGCGTCGGTGAGGCTGCGGACGAGCATCGTTTTGCCCAGGCCGGGGACGCCCTCGAGCAACACATTGCCGTCGGCGAGCAAGACCATGATGACGCCGTCGATGACGTCGCGGTGGCCGACGATCATCTGCCCGATTTGCTCGCGGATTTTGCCGGTGTCATCGCGAAAGGCGTCGACTCGTTGTTCGGGAGAGGTGTCGTCGGTCACAGTCATGGGTTGGCCGGGTCGGTAGTCGAGATGGGGTGAGTACGCGGGGTCAGTGGGTCTGGGGTCGGATCAACTCGAAGTAGCGCTCGATGTAGTAGCGATAGCCGTCGGGAACCTCGTCGCGCTCCATGACCTCTTCGGCGACGTCTTCGTAGTCGCCGTAGACGTCCTGGTAGTCGGTGGTGGCAAAGCCCTCTTCGGCGGCGCTTTGAACGACCTCCGAGCGGGACGGTCCCTCCTGGCCGTCGACGCCATCCAGTTGTTCGTCGCGGTGTTGAAAGTCGATGTCGTCTTCGTCGCCGTCGACGCCGTCATCGAGTCCGCCATCGCCGTCTCCGGAGCCGAATTCGGCGTCGTCGGGATCGAGGTCGTCGGGCCCATCGCTTTCGGCGCCTTCGTCGCCCGGTCCGGCGGGCATCTGTTGGCCATCGTCGTCGGAGTCTGGCTGCTGGCCTTCGGCATCGGAGTCGTCGCCGCGAGCGCGGTCGAGGAAATCCTCCATTTGTTCGGCGCGCTGGCTGTCGTCTTCGCGATCGCCGCGAGCCATGCTGTCGCGCATATCCTCGAGTTGTTCGCGGGCCTGTTCACGCTGCTGTTGTTGCTGGCGCTGTTGCTCGACGTCTTCCAGTTGTTCGGCGGCGTCATCGAGTTGTCGACCGGCGGGATTTCGATAATCGGGACCGTGGTCGTCTTGCTCTTCCGGTTGTTGCGGTGGGTCGCCGCCGTCGGGCTGCTGGTCGGCGACCGGAGGGGGTTGTTGTTGATCCTGGGGTTGCTCGCCGTCGTCCGGCTGTTGTGGCTCCTGTTGGTCGTCCTGCCCCGGATCGTCCTGCCCCGGATCGTCCTGCCCCGGATCATCGGCTCCGTCGCCGGCCTCTGGTGGCTCGTCGCGCAGGTCGTCGGCGGCGTCGTCGAGTTCGCGGGATAATTGGTCGAGCTGCCGTTCCGAGGAGGAATCCTCAAAATTGTCGAGATTGTCGGCGGCGTCATCCATGGCCTGGCGGGCATCATCCAATAATTGCTCTTGTTCGGGCGATAGATCGCCGTCGAATTGGTCGGCCAGGTCTTCAAATTGGTCGCTGTGCTCGTCGTATAACTCCTGGAGTCGATCCCGGTGGCCGTCGATGTGGTCGGCGAAGTCGTCGAGGACGTCGGCGAGGCGTTGGGCCTCGTCGGCGCTCAACTCTTCGTCGTCGAGACGTTCGGCAAGCTCGGAGAGTTCGTCGGCGGCGCGTTGAAAGTCGCCGTCGTCGAGGGCGTCCATGGCGGCCTGAAGCTCGGGGTTCTCCTCCATGGCCTGGTCGTGGTCGTCACCGCTCTGACGGGCGGCTTCGGCGAGGGCGTCGCTCAATGTATCGAGGTTTTGGGCGGTCGTGTCTTCGCCGAGGTGGTCGTCGAGAAGTTCGTCGACGCGTTCGGCGAATTCGCGATCGGAGATTTCGCGATGTTCGACGGCGTCCAGAAGCTCTTCGATGTCGTCGGCCAGCTGTTGGAGTTCGCCGTCGGGATCGTCACCGAGTTCGTCGCGGAATTGGCGGAGCCGCTCGCGCTCGAGGGTCACCGTGGTGTCGTCCAGGACCCGATCGTGTTGGGCGTCGAAGCCCTTCGGAAGCGGTTCTTCGTGGTCGGGCATCGGCATCACGGCAATGGAGACGACGGCGGCGGTGACCAGGGCCAACAACAGGGTATCCGGCGGTCGGCGCCAGGGCGCGGCGTGGCGCGGTTCGACGTCGTCGATGTGGCGGATGGCGTCGTCGATCTGGGCGCGGATAAAGCGGCGGTTGGCGTCGCTGAGGTCGTCGCGCTGGGCCAGCGAAAGGGCGGTCGAGAGGCGGTCGTTGAGACCGTGGGAGCGGTCGAGTTGGCGTGCGGCGCCGATGGTGTCCACCGGCTGGAGTGCGCGGTAGGCGACGGCGGCGATTGCCGCCAGGAACGCCACGATAAGCCACATCCACCAATATTCGGGTTCCGCCCACCCGGTGCGCGTGGCGGCGATGGCCACGGCGCCGATCATCAGCGCCAGACTGCCGCCTTCGACGAATCCGGCGGCCGCCTGCTGCAGACGCAGGCGCCGTTCCAGACGCGCTACAAGCGCCCGAATGGAGGCCACGTCGGTTTCCGCGGTGTCATCAATTCGATTCATAATCCCATGATCATTGGTGGTGCGAATCCTTCCAGACGGTCTCGTCCACCTATTACAAAAAAGCGGCGGGCGGTCTCGCCGTATTCCGTCACAACTACTTCAGTTCAGTTGCGGCCACTCGATGGGGCTCGGTGCGTCGCCGTCTTCGTCGGATTCGATTTCTTCGTCGGGCTCTACGTCATCGGTATCGGAGCGCAGCAGTGGATCGCCGTCTTCTGGGATGTGAAATTCCGGTGGTTGTTCTGAGGCATCCTCCATTTCCCGCTCCGAGATGCGGTCGCGGGCCTCCATGGCGCGAATGTAGCGCTCCATGCGTCGAAACCAGTATGGCGTAATTTCGCCGCCTTCGTAGTAGCGGTGATATTCTTTGGGGTTCGGAACGATACTGACCAGCCAGGCGGCCTCGTCGATTTCGAGTTCATCGGGGCGCTTTCCGAAGTAGTGCATGGCCGCTTCGTGGATGCCGTAGATGCCGGGGCCAAATTCAATGATATTGAGGTACAGCTCCATCATGCGGGCCTTGGGAACGTCGGCTACGCTCTCCATAAGCCATACCAGAGCGACTTCCTGGAGTTTGCGCGACAACAGGCGGTCGCGGTCCAAAAAGAGGTTCTTGGCCAGTTGCATACTGATCGTACTGGCGCCCCGGACAAATCCCCCGGCCTCCAGGTTTTGCTCCACGGATTGACGAATGGCCAAAAAGTTAAACCCGGAATGGGTAAAAAAGGAGTTATCCTCGGTGGTCATGATCGCCCGGACCATATAGGGGGAGATATGGTGGAGCGGGACGTAGACATAAGGTCCGTAGCGCTCGGAGTCGATGTCGATGTCGGTCTGGTGAAAGGGCGGCGGGTCCGATTGTTCGTAGATGAGAATGTCGTCGTCATCTCCGCTGTCGACACCGGCAAAGCCACTCCAGAAGTCGTTGTTTTCCGGGGGGGCATCCCAGGGGCGGTCGGCGGCCTGTTCGTCGGCCAGCGAGGACAACCAGTAGTCGGGGCTGGCCAGGGTATCGGCGTCGACGCCCAATTCCGGATGGTAGTCGGGGACCGGTGGCCATTCTCGATCGCGGCGGATGGCGTCGATTTGCTCCAGTTCCAGCGAGGTATTATCGAGCAGCCAGCGGGCCGGTGTCGGCCGCATTTCGGGGATTTCGACGGTGCGCCGGTAGGAGACGTCGCGGTCGCGGTACTCAATGATCTCCTCCCACTCGTCTTCGATGGTGTGTTCGAAGGCATCGACCATGGCGAAGACGTCGACCTCAGAGGGGATATCGACGACTTCCAGGTCCGGTGAGAGGTCGACTCGGGCATTCCAGACCATGTCGCTGGCCCGGTAGAGCGGAATTTCGATGTCGAAGTCCCAGGTCAGGCTACCGACCATCTGAAGGCCGTCCAATGGCCCGTGGAGGGCGGCGGGGATGGCATCGATAATATCCTGAAGCTCGGTGGTGGGAAGTTGGATGCCGGCATCGAGGCGAGCCGGCCGCTGCAGTCCGTCAAGGCCATAGATGCCGCTGTGGAAGGTGGCCTCCACATCGCCGATGGTCGCTCGGGCCTCTTCGAGGACCAGTCCACCGCGGTCGGCATCGTCGCCACGGTCGTCGTCGCCACGGTCGTCGTCGCCACGGTCGTCGTCGCCACGGTCGTCGTCGGAATCACCGGGACCTCCCTCATCGTCGGCGACGCCCGATTCATCTTCGGCGGCGACCGGCGGTTCCATAACTTCCGGCGCCGGGATGGCCATTGCCGGGTTGTAGTATCCCTCAAATTGCAGGCTCGTGGAGTCGATGTCGATCGTATCATCGGCGACAGAGCCCACAAAAAGTCGGACGTTGTCGGCGGCGACAATGCCATCGAAGTGCGTCGTCGCCTCCTCGTCGCCACCGTCGTTTTCGATGTCAACACTGGCCGAAATTTCTCCGCCGTGGAGGTGGTCGGCGACGGTGGGGCCGCCGAGCTGGGCGAATTGCGTCAATTCCAGGGCATCCAGGCGCAGCGAGGCGTTCCAGCGGCCACTCCGATAGGGAATGTGAAATTCGACATCGGCCACGCCGCCTTCGGCATCGGTGCGGGACTGGAGCTGGAGACTGCCCTCCAAGATACCCTGGAGCGGACTGTGGTGAAGCTCCAGGAGTTCACCGGTGATCTCGAAGTGTTCGGCCGGTTGGGTCAGCGTGTCGTGGTGGCGTCGGTCTTCGACGACGACGCGAAGATCGCGGATGGTCGTCGAGCGAGGTACGTAGTCGATCAAGAGGTCGCGAATCGAAAGCGATGACCACAGGCCTCCGGTGTCATCGCCGGGATCGTCGTCGGCGTCGTCTGCAGCCGGGGCATCGGTGACGGTGTCGTCGACGAGCGCGTAGGCATCGCCGACGGCACGGGCCCGGGCGGCGACCCGGTGCGCCGGGGGCTGGCGGGCGATGGCGTAGAGATCGGAGATGTTGGAGCCGCCGTTTTCGTCGAATTCGACATAGGCTTGAGGGCTGTCGATTTCGACGGCGTCCAATTTGAGGTCATCGATAGTGCCCGGCCAGCGATCAAATTGGAGATGAATGCGTTGTGCGGAGGCCAGCGGGTGGACATCGGCGCCGAGTCGGGTGTTGACGGCGGGATCGATGAGTTCGACGACGTAGTCCCCTTCGATGCGAAGCCCCGAGAGCGAGGCTTCGGCAAAGGGGAAATGGTCATTGCTTACGACGCGGATTGCGGGGTCGACATCGACGGCGATCGTCGACTCGTAGACCGGGCGGCGCAGGGTGCCCGACAGGTCGACCTGCTCCGGTACGCTCAGTTGTGGGGACTGCGGCGCTGCGACCTGGAGTTGGGTCTCGAAGGCGGCGGTCGACGACGGTCCGTCGACGGTCAATTGCTCGGTGGAGATCGAGGTGATCGGCCAGGGAGCGACGCCGTCATCGTGGGTCAGTGTTAGCGAGGCGTCGGTGATGGCAACGGCGGGATACAGATCGCCGAAGTGGCGCAGTACACGGCTCGCCAGGGCGTCGATCATTTGGTCGGGGGCCAGCACTTCGTCGTCTTCGTCGAGGTCGCCGTCATCGTCGTCGCCGGCGAGTTGGCGGCGCAGTCGCTGAAGGTCGTCGCTGCCATCGGCGTGGCGATGCAAGGTGACGTCGAGCCCGGCGATGGAAAGCTCGGAGACCGTGGGCCGACTGGTCACGGCCGAGATGAGATCGACGGTGGCGTCGACCTCGTCAATTGTTGCCAGTGGGGCGTCGTCGTCGGGAAGGGCAATCTGGAAGTTGCGCAATTCGATGCCGCCCAGGCCGGTGGTGGCCACCGAATCGGCGTCGATCACAAGGCCCGTGCGCTCCTGGAGGTCCTCGAGTTGCCCGCTTAAAATATGGCCCGTGACGATGGGGAAGAGCCACCAGATGCCGGCGGCGACGACGACCAGTGACGCGGTGACGACGCCGACCTTCAGCAGCCGTCGGCGTCGATCCGATCCACCGTTTCCGGGGGGCGTGGTCATCTGCGAGAGTCCGTTACCATCGGTCGCGTCATCGTGGGGGGCGAGTGGCGCACTGCACCAAGTGATATCCATTATCGAAATTGGCCCTATAAATCAAAGCGCAACAGCTCCAAAGAAAACCGTCGGTCTTGACTTCTAGCCACAACAAGCCAATCTTTTGGCCGATATTCGCGGGGCCGGATCGACGCCTGTCGAACCGGCGATATTCGCTTCCACGTGCAGCGGCGAGGCAGTTATGAGCAACATCAAAGACGATCTTCTCAATGAGGCGATGAAAGCCCTTGAGAGTCCGACGGCGCAAAAAATTATGAATAACGACAAGGTCCAAAAAGGGGTCGCCAAGGCCTTTAAGGCGTCCTACGAAATTAAGACCGAACTCGATGAGAAAAAGCAGGAATTCGCGCGTCGCTTTAATCTGGCGACCAAAGACGACCTGCGAACGATGAAGCGAGAGCTCGACCGGCTCAACCGCCAGGTCGACCATCTCAAGCGCCAGCAGCGCGACGACGACGCCGACTCCTGAACACACTCCACTAAAGCCGATGGCAGGTCCCGTGGACCGACCACTGATACTGGTGACCAATGATGACGGCGTCGATGCGGCGGGGATTGACGCGCTGCGAGAGGCCGTGGAGCCCGTCGGCGAGGTCTGGGTTGTGGCCCCCAGCGATCAGCAAAGCGCAGTCAGCAACGCCATCAGTCTGCGCGATCCACTGCGCGTCAAAGAACTCGGCGAGCGGCGCATGGCGGTGTCGGGGACGCCGACCGATTGCGTCTACGTGGCACTCAATCACGTCCTGGACCGGAGGCCGGCGATGTGTGTGGCGGGCATCAATCACGGGGCCAATCTGGGCGACGATGTGCTGTACAGTGGAACCGTGGCCGCCGCCATTGAGGCCACGATGTGCGATATCCCGTCGATGGCCTTTAGCCTCGCCGGCTACGGGAACCACCAATTCGACGGGGCCATCGACCACATCAGACGCATGGCCCGGGATCTGCTTCGGCGTGATCTTCCTCGTTCAACGTTGTTGAACGTCAATTTTCCGTCCGATGTCGATTCCAATACATCGACGCAGCTGACAAAATTGGGGCGTCGAAATTACGGACGAGTTGTTGTCGAAAAAGAGGACCCGAGAAACCGGTCGTATTACTGGCTGGGTGGATCGGAATTGGGATTCGACGACATCCCCGGAAGTGATTGCAATGCGGTCGCCGATGGAGTCATCAGCATTACGCCGGTCAATCTCGATTTGACCGATTATCGGCTCAAGCGCGAGATGGGTGAGTGGAGTTCATCCGAGGATTCGATTCGCGGCCGGGCGGCGCCATCCAAAGCCCCGGAAGATCAGGAGGCATCATGAGTGATACGGAACTGGACGGGCGGATACGAGAGGCGATTCGCGACATCCCGGATTTTCCGACCGAAGGGGTCGTCTTTCGCGATATCACCACCGTGTTGCGCGACGGGCCACTATTTTCGGACATCGTCTGCCATTTCGCGGATCGATACCGGCAGCGCGATGTAGAACGCATCGTCGGTATCGAGAGTCGCGGGTTTATCCTGGGCGCGGCGTTGGCGCATGAGCTCGAGATTGGACTGACGCTGGTGCGAAAGCCCGGTAAATTGCCCTACGACACCATCGGCGTCGACTACGCGCTGGAGTACGGCACTGATCGGGTCGAGGTCCACACCGACGCCGTCGAGCCATCGCAGCGGGTTGTCATTGTCGACGATATTCTGGCCACCGGCGGCACGGCGGCGGCGACCGTGGAATTGATCGACAAACTGGAAGCCCACATTGTCGACGTGGGATTTATGATCGAACTCGGTTTTTTGGCGGGACGAGAAAAGCTCGAGGATGTACCGGTATACTCGGTGACCTGCTACTGATCGAGGCGACATCGGAGAAGCCTGGGGGGCATCAATCTTCGGTGGAAGGGGACCCAGCACAACGGAGGCGGGGAAGTTTCTGGAGCCGCCGAAATACGTCGATCGCGGCCCCTTTTTATGTAAAGAAGCGTTACGGCACGCAATATTCGGGGGCTCACCGTCGACAATAGGGATGGTAGGGGACGGTTTACCATTGACCTTATGGAGGCGAATGATGCGGCGATTGTGGATGGCGTCGATCGGCTGTTGTTGCGGACTGTTGATGTGCTCGGGCTCGGCGATGTCCCAGGTGGCCTGGGCACCACCGGGCGATATCGATCGGCGGGTCGGTCTTGTTGTGGTCGGCGAGGACGCCGATACCCGGCAACTCGATCAACAGATGGCAGGTGCCTTCGATGACCGGACGATGACGGTGGTACGAAAGACACCGGTCGATGACGTGGATCGTTACGAAGTGGGCGGTGATATGACGGAAATGTACGAAGAGGGACGACAGGCCTACTTCTTCGACGGTGCCGATGCGGCCTACGAGCACTTGGCGGAGCAATTCGCCGAACGGTCTCTGGAGGTCAGTGAATACTGGATGGGAGACGGCGATAAGACGCAGGCGCTATTCGACGCGGCGATCTTGTTGATCCGGGCTCACTTCGACCGCGAAGAACTCGACGATGCTCGCGACCGGATGGAGGCGCTGGTGGCGGCGTTTCCGGCGCACCGACCGGATCGGCGCAGTGTTCCACCAGATGTTGTCGAGCTATGGGAGGAGATCCAGGGCACGCAGGCCAATCACTCGGCGGTGGTCGATGTCCGTCATCTCGATGGCGAAGAGTGCAATCCAAGGCTCAACGGTGCCGTTATTGATGGCGAGGCAGTGGAGGTGGCCCCGGGGCGTAGCTACATCTTTAGCGGTGGTTGTGGGGCGGAGTCCCGCTCTCAGTGGTGGGTTTCGGTCGACGGCGGTGAGCGGCGCCGAATCCGGGCGGTGGGCAATGAGGTCGACGCATCGACGATCGATGCCGCTCTGGAGGCCTGGATGGTGCGCTGGGATCTGGATGCCGCGATATACATCGGTCCCGGCGAATGTACAGACCGCCGGGAGGCCTCCTGTGTGGCCTCGAGAGGCGCTGGCGATCGGTTGTCCAACGATGAGCTGCGAGACGTCGATGACGCCGATATGCAGCAACTGATCGCGTCTACCATCGAGGCGGCAGACCGGTAGCGCAGTTATTGTTGTCGATGGGTGTCGTCGTATGACCGGGAGGTGAGATGGCCGAGGCCGTGGGTAACCCAGATGGCGATCAGCGCCAGGGCCAAAAGATACCAGGTCAGCATATAGCCGAAGTGGGTCTCGGCGGTCAGGTAGGGATCGGTGATATGGTCGTAACTGGCGACGGGGAGATCGTCGTCGGTGTCGTCGGGGCTTCGGGTCAAGACCAGGGGACGGCCCGGGGATTGGGCGCCGGCGGTGTCGTTGATGGCGTCGATGTCGTAGGTCTCAAGCTCGACGACGCCCTGGATGTCGTCGTCGGTCTCCAGGCGTTCTCGAAAGGCGTCGTCGGCGACGACATCATCGACGATATGGAGCAGGCCGGCGATGGTTGCCGTCTCCCCGGCGTCGGTGTCGTCGAGCATCGACTCCGCGAGTTGGCGGCCGTCTTCGATGGGAACCCAGCCCAGATTGACGGCCAACGCAGCCGTGTCGCCGCCATCACCCGACAACTCCAGGGGACGGACGATCCAGTAGCCGGGATGTCCGTCGTGGACGCGGTGTTTGATCAAAAAGAGCCGATCCGAACTGAATCGCCCGGTGACCTGGATGCGGCGAAAATCGTAGTCCCCCTGCGACACTTCGGAGGGGGCGTCGACATCGGTGATGGCGTCGTCGATCCGGGCGTCGCGCTGCTCTTCGAAGTCCGCGGCATCCAGGTAGCTGGTCAATTGCCAGGTCCCCAGGCTTCCCAGGATGAGAAGTCCGATGACGCAGAAAAATGTGGGCCACAGGTGGATGCGAAACGACACAGCAATTTAGCCGATAGGAGGTAGAATCATGCCGACGACAAGGCCCAGAAGCGGTTCGCGCAATCCGTACAAAATCCACAACAACACCACTCCGGCGATGATCAATCCGGTGGTGATGTTGCGTTTTTTGGTATCCTCCGAGGGCTCGTGAAATCCGTCGCCGGGTTTCGGGACAGAGTCCGAACGCTGCGGTGAGGGGGCGTAGTCACTCATCGTGGGGCCTGAGGATCGGTCTATTCGTTGGCAGCTGCTCGAGCGCGAGAACTCTCAGCGTTAAAGAAGGTATAGCCCAGGTCGATTTCGTCGATGTGTTCCGGAAGGTCGGAGTCGAACCAAAAGACCAGTGGGAATTCGACCTCATCGCCGCTCGATAGGGTCTGTTCGATAAAGCAGAAGCACTCCGTCTTCTTGAAATGCTGTGCCGCATCGGGGGGACTGATATCGTAGATCGCCTTGCCGGTGGTGTCCTCAAGAGCGGTATTGGCCGCCGAGAAGTCGACGATGGTCTGTTCACCGGGGTTGATGTCGACCTGACTGGTCTCCACATCGAATTGCCAGGGGAGTTGTCGGTCCACATTGGTTCTGAAGTTGACCGTCAGATTTCGCTGCTCGTCGACATCGACATCTTCATAGACATCGGGTTCGCCGATAAACCACGACGAGCCGCCGGGGTCGGTCTGAGCGCAGACCCAGCGGTACATTGGAATTGAGGCAAAGCCAAACAAGAACATCCCGACGACGATACCGATGGCGACTTTACCGGTCTTGGCGTTTTTGGAGGCCGCGTCGGCATCGGGGCGAAATGGGCCGTCGGTCATTGAGGAATCGGAGGCCAGAGTACCCAGCGATCCGAGCCGGTAGAAGATGGCGAGCAGGTGGTCTATGGCATGGCGCATGGTAATTCCTGGTGGGCAGTGAGGCCGCGAATCAGGTCCGTTACGGAGTGTCCGAGTCGTCATCGGATCGCAACTCCTGTTCGAGCTCGTCGAGATCCATATTGGGGTTTTCAGCGAGAATTTGCCCGATATTTTGTTCGGCCCGAAGCTGCTGGGCCTCGCGCTCGATTTCGTCGAGGTAGTGGCCCTCGGTAAAATACTGGGTCTGGACGCTGTCGATGGACATCGCCGCAAAGAGCAGGCCCACGTAAATGATCGAAAAGCCGAAGGTTCGCTTGGCCCACAGGGTGCCGTTTTCGAAGGCGGTGCGGATGCAGCAGTAGGTAAAGCCGGCGCCGAGCAGGACCGCCGAGACCAGGTAGATGATGCCCACGTCTCCGGTCAGCGCCAGAGCGAGTGTGATGCCCAGCAGTAGCATCATGTAGATGAGCATCTGGAATTTGGTGGTCCGTCGGCCGCGGACGACGGGCATCATCGGGATGTTCGCCTTGTCGTATTCCGTGTCTTTGTACAGCGCCAGAGCCCAGAAATGGGGGGGCGTCCACAGAAAAATGATGCCGAAGATAAGCCAGGCCGTCACGCTCAACTCACCGGTCACAGCGGCCCACCCGATCAGTGGCGGGAAGGCACCGGCGGCGCCGCCGATGACGATATTCTGCGGGGTGCGTCGTTTGAGCCACATGGTGTAGATGACGACGTAGAAGGCGTGGCCGGCAATGCCCATCAGCGCCGCCAGGGGATTGACCAGAAAAGTCAAGATCAACACCGCCGCCAGGCCGGTGACGCCGGCGAATACCAGGGCCTGAATCGGGGTGATTTCGCCGGTGATCAGAGGCCGATCGGAGGTGCGCTCCATCACGCGGTCGATATCCTGATCCCAGACCATATTGATGGTGTTGGCACTTCCGCAGATCAGGGCGGTGCCGATGGTGGCCCAGATCGCCAACCACAGATCGGGGACACCGCCGTGGGCGACGAACATGGTGCAGAACATCGTCAGCACCAATAACTGGATAATGCCGGGTTTGGTCAATTGTACGAATTGACCGGCTTTATGAAATAGAGGGCGAAGACCATTCATCGGTCACACTCGGGACAAGACGTCAAGAAAGCGGCGGTCATCAAACACCGGAGGTATCCGGTGAGCCGCAAAATAAGCATTGTGGGAAGAGACAATCAAGGCAATTGGACAAATTGTCGCAGTCCGAAGCTGTCAAAAAGTCTCCCATCGACATTCGCCGGCTGATTTGTCCGGCTTCGTTGCGCGCTGGGAGCAACGCGACCGAGTGCCCTTGGGGTGCTCAAGCCTCGACGTATCCTCCGATTCCCGCAAGCGGGAGCCCGCCCTCCGTTTGAGCGCTTTGAAGCCAAACAAATCATCTCGCCGAGTCTCGGTCCGCTTTTTTTGACAGCTTCTCACCCCGCCGGCGGCACCGAAGATCAGGAGTCGGTATTGAGCCCATCGCTCAATCGGTGCAACGTGTTGAGCGCTTCGATGGGACTGAGGGTGTCGACGTCGATGGACTTGAGTTGCTCCAGGGCCTGTTGTTCGGCCGGATCGAGCGATGGTCCGCCGGTCTGAAACAACGAGATCTGGTTGGGGTTGTGGCTCTCACTGCTGCGAGGTTCGCCGTCGGGGTCGGAGGCCGGGGCCGGAAGGCCCATATCGTCGAATTGCCCGGATTCGAGATTATTCAAAATCTGTTTGGCTCGTTCCACCACATCGTCGGGCAGCCCGGCGAGTCGACCGACCTGGATGCCGTAGGAGTGATTGGCCCGGCCGTCGACGAGTTTGCGAAGAAAGATGATATCGTCTTGCCACTCCTTGACGGCGATACTCATATTTTTGAGGCCGTCGAGGCTGCGGTCCAGTTCCGTTAATTCGTGGTAGTGGGTCGCAAAGAGGGTCCGGGCGCCGATGTGGTCGTGAATATATTCGGCGACGGCCCAGGCGATCGATAATCCGTCGAAGGTGGCGGTGCCGCGGCCGATCTCGTCGAGGATGATCAGACTCTGTTCGGTGGCGTTGTTGAGGATGTGGGCAGCTTCGGTCATCTCGACCATAAAGGTGGACTGACCTTTGGCCAGATTGTCGCTGGCGCCGACGCGGCTAAATATTTTGTCGACAATGCCCACGTGGGCGTCGTTGGCGGGAACAAAGGACCCCATCTGGGCGAGCAGGGTGATGAGCGCGACCTGTCGGATCACCGTCGATTTGCCGGCCATATTGGGACCGGTGATGATCAGAAGGTGGTCGTCGTCGGAGTCGAGGGTCGTGGAGTTGGGGACGAAGCGCTCGTCTTCCAGGGTATCTTCCACGACCGGATGGCGACCGGCATCGATGTCGAGGTGCGTCGACTCATCGATGGTCGGTCGCGAGTACTCGCGGCGCACGGCCAACTCGGCGAGTCCGGTCATGACGTCGAGGTCGGCGACGGCGCTGGCGGTCTGGAGGAGGCGCCCGATGGCGTGGGCGACCTCGTGGCGAAGTTCGTCGAAGAGCTGATACTCCAACTCCTTGCGCTCTTCGTTGGCCCCCAGAATCTGCTCTTCTTTTTCCTTGAGTTCCGGAATGAAGTAGCGCTCGGAGTTGGTCAGCGTCTGCTTTCGGATATATTCATCGGGGACGCGGTCCAGATTGGCTTTCGTGACCTCGATGTAGTAGCCGAAGACCTTATTGTGGTCGACTTTCAGACTGGAGATTCCGGTGCGCTGACGCTCCTTTTGTTCCAGCTCGATCATCCAGTCTTTGCCGGAGTCTGCGAGGTCGATGAGTTCGTCGAGGTCGTCGTTGTAGCCGTATTGAAAGAGGTCGCCTTCGGTCAATTCCGCCGGTGGCTCCTCGACGAGGGCCTGATCGATATGGGTGCACAACTCGGTGCAGGGATCGAGGGAGTGAGCCAGTCGCTCCAGCAATTCGACGTCGCTGACATCGCGAAGCAGGTCGATGGCCTCGGGAATAATGGCCAGTGTGGACTGGAGACTTCGCAAATCGCGTGCGTTGGCGCGGCCGGAGGCGACGCGACCACACAGTCGCTCCACATCGTAGACTTCGTCCAAGACCTTGCGGATATCCTGGCGAAGTGCCGGGCGGGTGGCGATGGCTTCCACAGCATTGTGACGCGCCGAGATCTGGTCGGCGTCGATGAGCGGATAGTTCAGCCAGTTGCGCAGCCGCCGGCCGCCGAGGGCGGATTTGGTCTCGTCGATGATGCTCAACAGACTTCCGGCCCGACGGCCACCCATCAGCGTTTCGGTCAGCTCCAGGTTGGCTTTCGTCGACTCGTCGATGATCAAGAAGTTGCGGGCTTCGTAGGCGTCGAGGTTCTGGACGACGGCGGCAATGCCGCGCTGGGTGTCGACGAGATAGGACAGGACGGCGGCCATCGCCGATTCGACCAGGTGATTGGCCAGAAAACCGAAATCGCGGGCTTGCTCAAAAAATTCGGCGACTTCTGGTTGGCCCAGATAAAACCCATCGCCGTCGAGGTCGTCCGACAGCCGGACGCCCTCGCCGACGCGGGCCTGAAGTCGGTCGACGTCAAAGTAGTGGTCCGGTCGGGGCCGAAAGACGAGCTGGTCGAAGCGCTGGGCCTCGTCGTGGAAGGTCTCTTCGGCTTGTTTGGGAATCAGCAGCTCTTGCGCTTCGATGCGCTCTAATTCGGCGACCAATTCGTCGAGATCCGACAACTCGGTGGCCCGGAATTCGCCGGTGGTAATATCGAGGTACGACAGTCCGACGCGGGCACCGGAGACGCCGGTTCCGGGGACGACAGCGGCCAGATAGTTGGGGGCCCGGTCATCGAGGTTTTCCTCGTCGAGTTGGACGCCCGGCGAAATGACCCGCACCACGTCGCGCTCGACGATGCCCGAGGCCTGGGAGGCGTCTTCGATCTGCTCGCAGATGGCGACCGAAAAGCCCTTATCCAGAAGCTGACGGATATACGATTTCGACGAGTGATAGGGCATGCCGGCCATCGGCACCTCTTCGTCTCCCTTATTTCTCGAGGTCAATTGCAGGTCGAGATTGCGGGTGACGACGACGGCGTCCTCGAAGAACATCTCGTAGAAGTCGCCGAGGCGGAAAAAAAGAATGGAATCCGGATATCGCTCTTTGACATCCAGGTATTGCTGCATCATCGGCGTCAGATCACTCATGTACGGCTGCGTATGGCAAGGGGAATGGTGCCCATCGAAGCGGCGCAGACCATAACAGGGCCGTCGGGATGTGGGAAGTCGCAGCCGATGGTAGAGGGGCCGCGATCAGTCCGACAGCGAGATATCCCAGGTATCGACGGCAAACGACGTCCAGGCGCTCTGTTCGAGGTCCGCCCAGGTAAAGGCATTGTAGTCGAAACCATCGATCTGGGCGCCGTAGGCCGTGGTAAAGGCCGGATCCGAGTCGTAGGGGGCGGGTCGCTGACCGTCTGGAAGTTCGCTGAATTCGGGGAATTGTGGCATGGGGATAAAGTGGTCGTCACCGGGGGCGATAAACGTCCAGGCCGGAAGTCCGAGGTCATTCGACAAGACCAGGTGGTGGAGGTCGGGGTCATTGGAGCCGCGCTGGCCGATCCACAGCACGTCATCGGCGACTTGACCGGGGGCCGGCGCCAGAAGCTCGGGCACGGCGACAAGTGGCGGTGTCGTGTAGATCTGATCGGTGTCCGGGATATCCTCCAGCGTGGTGCGGCTGTAGGGCAATCCGCCGTCGGTGTAGGAACCGGCGACGACGCTATAGGTCAGATTGTCGAGGATCCCCTCGGTGGCTGGAAGATTGCCGGCCATCAACATACTGCCGAGGCCGATGGTGGGATTGGGCATGGCAATGACTCCCTCGAAACCAAAATCGAGATAGGTGGTGATTTCGTTCGAGGTCGGCCCGTCGGGGGCGTAGATGGGATCGGAGATCTGAATGGGCAACGTCTGATCGAGGGCAATGTCGCACTCCAGGTCGACCTCCAGGCGTTGCCCGTCGGAGACCGAAAGATTGCGCTCGACAGCCATCGTCTTGGGGGTGAAATGCTCGCTTTCGTCGTCGTAGTACCCGCAGAATGCGACCAGTGCCACATCGCCAACGCTGGTGCGGATTTCGTATTCTCCCTCGCCTTCGACGACCGAATCGTCGCCGGGGGTCAGTGACGAGGCGCCAACGGCCGAGCGGGTGGTGTCGACGATCGACATATTGTACTCCGGCGCCCCCTCCGGATTGGCCTGTTTGCCTTCGATACTGACGATGCCCTCAAAGTGGGCCATCGGCGGCGGAGCGATTTCACCGGGATCTCCCTCGGGCGGATCCAGGGGGTTGAGGACGACGGTCACATTTCGGGCGTCGACATCGCGGATGGTAACGGTCGACATATCGGCAGCAGTGGCGTGGATGGTCTGTGGGCCGACGACGCCGGGCCCGGAGATGGTGATGCGGCCCTGGTCGTCGGTGTAGCCGCGAAACGGCGTGTCCGGCTGGTTGGACAGGGTGACGAAGGCGTCGGGTACGGGGCTGCCATCGACATTGAGGACCGATACGTTGAGTGCGCCGTCGGTGGGCGAGCCGTAGGCACCACCGAAACTGCTGGTAGGGTTGAAGTAGACGAAGGGATAGTCCGGTTCGGCTTGGCGTTCGGCGGATTCCACAGTGACCGGCTGAGGGCCGGAAGACGACGACGGTGGGGTGCGAAATGTCACGGTGTAGGGGTCGTGACGCCGAATGTCATAGGCCGGATCGTCGCCGATGGTGGCGTCGATGGCGCCGATAAATCCGCGGCCCAACACGGTAACCCAGGTATTGCCGGCCACGGAGCCTCTCGATGGACTGAGCGACCAGATCTCAAGGGGGCCCTCGTAGGTGAATGCGTCGGTTTTGGTGGTTTGGTGATCGCCGGCGGTGACGGTGACGTCGACGGCGCCGGGCTCCAGGGCCGGTGCAGTGGCGGTGATGATCTGATCGCTTTCGACGGTAAACGACGCCGCAACACCGCCGAAGGTGACGCCATCGACGCCATCAAAACCACTTCCCTCAATCGTCACAGACTGGCTTCCATCGGTGTCGCCAGAGGCGGGACTGACATCGTCGATGGCAGGGAGGACGACGAAATTGAGTGCGTCGTCGAGGCGATCAACTTCGGTACCGTCGATTTCGAGTGACACATCGGCTGTGATCGCACCGCCTGTAGAAGGGGCCTCGATGCGCGCATGGGCGGCACCGGCTTCCACGATGGTGGCCGGTTGGCCGTCGACGACGATCGCCGCCTCCGGGTTATCGAGACCACGCCCGGAGACGACGTGTTCTGTGCCACCGTCGACGGGGGCCGTCGGTGGCTGGACACTGTAGAGAGTGTTGTCGGCAGAATCGTCGTCGTAGTAAAAGGCGTCGCTCAAAATAAGCGTGTCGTAATCATTGCTGACCGTGATGTCCGCCGAACCGGGTTCATCGGCCGGTGGGGTCGTCGCAGTGATGATGCCATCGGCGATATCCAGGGATTCGACAGTGGCTTCTCGACCGCCGATGGTGACCGAGGTGTCGTCGGTCAGGCCCGCGCCATAGAGGGCAATGGTTGCGCCGCCAGCCGTCGTTCCAGCAGCCGGTTCGACGGTGTCAATATCGAGGGGGGGAAAGAAGTAGACGCCGTCTTCCACGGAGGCTTCGGCATCGGGGGCTACGACGCGTACGTCGGCATAGCCGGCGTCGACGGGGGGGACGACGACGCGGGCCAGATTGTCGTTGATGACATCGATATCGAGTGCCGGTTGGCCGCCAAAACTGACGCCCATCGGCGAGTTGAATCCCTGGCCGTGCAGATCAATTTCAAATCCGCCGTCGTCGGGCAAAATAGAGGGGACGATGTCGTCGAGAGAGATATGATCGGCGTAGGTGTAGCCGTGTTCAATCACCGATTCCTCACCGTCAGCGGAGATGGCGCGGACGGTGATCGGTCCCGCCGTGTCGGCCGGCGGCGTCTGGGCGACCAGTTGTCCCTGGGTCAACTCGGAGTCAACGGGCTGATCGCCGAATAGTAATTCGGTGCCATCGCTGAGATCGCTGCCCTGGATGTGGACTTCAGTGCCGCCATCGATGGGGCCACGGGCGGGGACGACGGCGTCGATACCGAAGTCGTCGTCGCCCCAGTCCCAATCTTCGCCGCTGTTTTCGTCGGGCCGCTCGTCGTCGGCATTGTCGTCGGCGTCCGGCTCCTCGGAGTTGGTGACACCGTTGTCGTCGCCATTGGAGCCGGTGTCGGCATTGGTTTCGGTGTCGGCGTCACCATCTGTCGATTCGTTTTGTTGAGGCTCTTCGCTCAGGTCGGAACTACAGCCGGTGACGGGGCTGAAACACAGACTGATTGCAATCAGCCCGAGAAGCGGCCGGCGAAGCGACCGTGGAATAGCGACGTAGTTCACAGAGACTCCAAGACCGAAATTAGGTCTCATCGGGAAGGCTGATCATCATCGGTGTCATACTCATGGTATCGGCATTGCCTCCCTCCAGATGGTCATAGGTAAAGTCATTGACGGAGGAATCTGCTCCGCTGAAGCCGACGACCACCATGGTATAAGTACCTCCGGGATAGGGCAGTGGAACGGCCGGATCGCCTTCGTCGTTTTCCAGATCGTAGGACGAGAGGTCCGGGAAGTCCGGGAAGATAAAGCCGTTGGAATCTCCGGACACAAAGATGTCCCAGACGATTTCACCCATGAAGGTCTGGAGGTACACGTAGTAGAAGTCGGGGCTGACCGGTCCGTGAAGATCCCACTGAACGAGACCTCCGGGCGCGACTTCGCCGGGCTCGGGCACCAGAATGTCGACGGTGGAGGCCATCGGCGGTGTCGACTGCGGCTGGTCGAGGTCGACCATACCGTCGACGTGTGCCTGGCTAAGCGGAGCGTCTCCGCCGGTGTCGCTGGTGGCGATGATCTCATAGGAGGCATCGCTGAGTTGCTGTTCGGTCTGCGGGTCGGCGAGTCCGTCAATGCTCATGACGTCGGAGTCCGTCGTCGGGACCTGAAGGGGGCCGAAAATCCCGTCGACACTCATATCGACGAAGACCTGGGCGCGGTTGGTATCAGGCCCGCCATCACTGCCGACGGGAGAGTCCTGAAACTTGAAGCTCATCGATGAGTTGAGGGGGATATCGAGATCGATATCGACATCGTAATTTCCGCCCTCGGCGGCCGTCAGGTAGCGCTCGGTGCCCATCCAGAGCGGTTCAAACTCTTCGGTGGTGGTGTTGTAGAGGCCGCCGAGGGCGACGAGCGCCAATTCGCCGACGCGGGTCTCAATGGAGTACTCTCCGTTTTCGAGGACCACATTGTCACCGCCGGGGTCGGGAAGGTCGTCGTCGATGCCAGGTCGGGTGGTCTCGATGATCGCCATCAGAATCTCATCGGAATCGGGGTCCTGTGCCAGCTTGTCGAGACCGGTCAAATCGCCGCTGAAGGTCGCCGTCGGTGGTGGCGGTGGAAAGGGGGGATCGCCGTCGTCGTCGGGATACAGAAAGACGGTGATATTTTCGGCGTCGACGTACTGGACGGTGGCCGTGGTGTGTTCGACGGCGGTGGCAGTGATGGTCTGTTCACCGTAAACCTCGGGGCCAGAGAGGGTGATCTGGCCGGCATTATCGGTCAGTCCCTGGTATTCGGTACCGCCGTCGGTCGACAGCATCACGAAGGCGTCCTCGACAGGGCCGCCGCCCATGGCGTAGACGGTGACGTTGACCGCTCCGTTAATCGGGTTGCCCCAGGCGCCGCCGGACTGAGCTCCGGGGTTGAAGTAGGTGTACATATCGGAGGCCGTCGTCGATTCTCCGTCATCTTCGGCGGAAACCTCGACGGCGCCGCTCTGGTTCGGCGGCGTTCGCACGGCCAGCATATTTGGTGAGAGCTTTTCGACCTCCTGTGCTTCCTGGTTGCCAAAGAAGACTTCCGTGGAGTCCGTAAAGCCCGTTCCGGCGACTTCAACGTAGGTATTTCCGGCGACCGAGCCCTGAGCGGGGTCGAAGTTCCACACCTCGAGGGGGCCGAGGTAGGTGTAGGCTTCGTGCTCAATGATGCTTTGACCGCCGTCGGTCCACAATTGGAGATCGGCGTGGCCGGCGGAGGCGGCAGGCGTGGTAAATTCGATGGTTTCATCGTCGATGACTTCAAAGGAGGCCTGCTGGCCAGCGAGGCGGAGTTCATCGACATCCGAAAAGCCGCTTCCCGTCACCGTGACGTCATCGCCGCCGGCAGCGTCGCCCTCGGCGGGAGAGAGGCTGTCGATGCTCAGCGGGGTGTAAAAGGTGAAGGCGTCGGTGGCTGTCAGAGTGTATTCGCCATCGTCGACCGTGACATCGACGGTGCCATTGTCGCCAACGGGCGTATCGACAGCGATGATCTGATCGTCGATAGAGTCAATGGTTGCCTGCATGCCGCCGAATTCGACGGTGGGCGAAGAGAGGTCGGAAAACTCGCCGGTGACATAGACGCGCTCGCCGCCATCCGTCGTCCCGCGATTGGGAACCACGCCCTCCAGCGCCGGGCTGTCATGGCTGTCGTCGAAATAAGCGAAGCCGCCGTCTAGCGTATCGCCGTCACCGGTAATCTGAATGTCGACATCGACGACGCCGGACGTGGCCGCCGGCGGTGTCGTCACCGTGGCCTGGGTTCCATCATCGGAGATGGAGTCGACGGTGGCCGGAGCGTCGCCGAAGTAGACGTCCAGTGAGTCGTCGAAGCCGGCACCCGAAAGCTCGACGGTGTCGCCGCCATCGACGGTGCCATAGGGCGGGTCGACGGCGTCGATTTGTGCAGGCTCGATGTAGGTCAGGGCGTCGGTTTTGGTGACGGCCTGATCCTCGTCAGTGACGCGTACATCGGCGACGCCCTCCGGGTGGGGCGGGGCGATAAAGCGGAGTTCACCGGAGTTGACGTAGTTGTTTTCCGGTGCTGCGCGGTCGCCGACGGTGACCTGACTCTCCGGGGAGAAGCCGGAGCCGTGAAGCGTGATTTCAACGCCGCCGTCGGTGTAGAGCATCGACGGGACGACGGTGTCGACGTCCAGCGTCTCGAAGTAGGTGAAGCCGTCGCTGAGCGTCTCCTCGCCGGTGACGTCGTCGATGACGCGTACCGTCACCGGTCCGGCGGCCGGTCCCGGGGGCGTGATGCCGGTCAGGTCGGCTTCCCCTGGGGCACCATCGACGAGCGATGTCTCGACTTCGGTATTGCCAAAGAGGACCACGGTGTCATCGGTGAAGCCATCACCTTCGACGACAAAGGGGGTATCGCCTTCGAGCGGACCGCTGTCGGGCCGCAATTCGTCGACGTCGAGGTCCGGGAGCTCTTCTTCATCTCCGTTCTGGCCATCGTTTTGGCCGTCATTCTGACCGTCGTTTGAGGCATCGTTCTGGCCATCGTTTTGGCCATCATTCTGCCCGTCGTTTTGACCGTCATTTTGGCCATCATTCTGCCCGTCGTTTTGACCGTCATTTTGGCCATCGTTGTCGTCGTTGGTATCCGACGAATCGTTGTCGTCATTGGCCTGGTCATTGACATCTTGGTTTGACGCCTGGTTTTCGGGGTCCAGGTCGTCGCTGCAGCCGGCCGCCGACATGCCGATCAGGGCCAGTGCCGCGAATCCGGCAATCCATCGAGTGGCGGTACTGGAATTTACCATGGTGGAATCCATCATTTATTGGGAATCGCGTCGCGTTGTGTCGTCGTTGTCGACGAGTCCCGCTAAAAGAGATGCGCGAAAACTACTAGATGCAGAGTATAGTCAGGTGCTACAGGCAATTCAAACACCGTCTGAGGTTGGCCGCTCGACTGCGATCACAGAGGCCACAACGGGCGTATGGCAGCCATAAGGCGGGTCGGAGCGACTGCCCGTCACAGGCGCAAGGAGTATTTCGACGACAGGTTGAACAGAGGGCGTCGAAGGCAGTGTGCCGTAGACCGGGTCAGCTGGCGTTGGCCGGTGGTTGCTGGGGGTTTTCCAAAAAGAACCCGAGCAGTCGCGGCAAGTAGGCCGCCAGTGAAGGACAGTTGATATCGGCGGCATCCAGTGCCGCCTGGGCGTCGGAGGTGTCGAAATCGGCGCGGTGATTAAAGTAGGTCAGTGCCTCCTGAGGGATCTGCGTCCAGGCTTCTACCGTGTCATTGGCCAGGGCGCGTTCGACCCAGGGAGCCGGGAGGCGACCGACCGTCGGACGCCGGCCCATGGTCTCCAGGGTGCGATCGACGATCTCACGGGAGGTGAGTGGGTTGGGATCGGCGAGGTGGTAGACGGCGTCGTCGGGCTGGGGTCGATGGCCCAATGCCGCCAGGCTTTCGGCAACGAAGTCGACGGGGACCAGGTTGACGCGGGCATCGCCACTGCCGATGGCCGGCACGGGCATCCAATCCGGCAGTCGGTTCAACAATTTGAAGACGTAGTACGGGCCGTCGTACTTGGTGGTGATTCCAGTTGTTGAGTCGCCGACAACGATGGCGGGCCGAAAGATGCAGGTCGGGATCTGATCGCGGCGACGCTGGACTTCGACTTCGGCCCAGAATTTCGTGGATTCGTAGTGGTTTTTGTGGCGCTGACCGACGTCGAGTTCGTCTTCGAAGATCCTCCCGGTTCGCTCGCCGGCCACATAGCAGGTGGAGACGTAGTTGAGCCGCTCCAGATCAGAGCATTGCTCGCAAAAATCCAGGAGTTCAACGGTGCCACCGACATTGATGCGGTAGGCGATTCGCTCGTCGACGGATAGATCGTAGATGGCGGCCAGATGCCAGACAACGCCAATCTCCCCGGTCAGGCGGTCGTACGTCGATGGATCCAGTCCCAGCGACGGACGGGCAATATCGCCGGAGTGCAGTTCCCAGCGGTTTTGCAGGGCCGGGACGTCGTCTGTGATGTCGGCCAGGCGCCTGCGAGCGGTTTTTACCGTCCCCTCCAGACAAAGAAAGTGGAGGTCGGCGTCGGTCTGTTCGGCGAGCCTGCGGACCAGGTAATCGCTCAAAAATCCCGGGAATCCGGTGAGCAAGATCGGAGCGTCGGTCAATGTGTTCGACATCGTAGTTCCAAAACCAAATTTGAGATCATCTCCGGGCAGTGTCGTCTGGGCCAGCGTATAGCACAAACTGGGCAGGCCTTGCATGGGGGCGGGAGACCATCGGTTGTCGCCTTTCGTTTGTCACCGGCTCCCACCTGTGAATAATGGTGACCCGTTCCGTCGACGCCCCCCGTGCGATGAAGTGATGACAACACGATAATTGAGGATGACGATGAGTCAGGAAATCTCGTTTCGAATCTCCATACCCCGGCCCCACAGTCATCTGCTGGATGTGGAGATGACCATCGAAGGACTGGCCGATCAATCGGAGTTGGTCCTGCGGATGCCAGTATGGACGCCGGGAAGCTACAAGATCAGAGAGTACTCCAAGCACCTACAGGACTTCGAGGTGCGCGACGACAACGGTTCGTGTCCGGTCGAGAAGGTCGACAAGGCCAGTTGGCGCATCGACGTCGGTAATCGGGACCAGATTACCGTGGGTTACAACATTTACGGCTTCGAAATCTCACCGCGCTACAATCACGTCGACGGGTCCCATGCATTTATCAACCCCGTGGCCTCTTGCATGTATCCGGAGGGACGACTCGACGAGTCGGTGCAACTCGAAGTGGAGGCTCCGAAGGCCGAGTGGCGCGCCTTTTGTGGCCTGGGGTCCGTCGATGATGATGGCTATCGCTATGTGGCCGATGACTTCGATGAACTCTACGACTCGCCGGTTGAGGTCGGGCCTCACCAGTGGTTTGATTTCGAGGTCGACGGGGTGCCTCATCGATTCGTCGTCTGGAGCGACGAGGACCTCGAACTGGCAGCCTTGAAGCGCGATGTTCCGGGGATCGTTCGACAAAATGCCGAGATGTTCGGTGAGATTCCCTACGACCGCTACGTCTTTTTGAATCACGCCGTGCGCGGCCAATGGGGCGGACTGGAGCATCGCCACAGCAGTGTCAATATCTTCGGGCCCGAAAATTTCGACGAAACCGAACCCGATGACGACGGCGAATTGGGAGAACAGTACGCCAACGTCCTCCGGCTGCTGAGCCATGAGCATTTCCACGCCTACCACGTCAAACGACTTCGCCCCGAAGAATTGATGTCCTTTGATTACCAGCGTGAAAATTACACCCATTCGCTGTGGGCCATTGAGGGTGTCACGAGCTATTTTGATACGCTTCAGCTTCGGCGGTGCGGGCTGATCGGCGCTGGCCGCTACATCGATCTCCTCGAAGATCGAATTGGTCGACTCCATCGAACGCCGGGCCGGCTGGTACAGTCGCTCGAGGAGTCGAGTTTCGACGCCTGGATCAAGCTGTATCGCCGCGACGAGAACACACCGAATGCGTCGGTGTCGTATTATCTCAAGGGAGAACTCGTCATCTGGCTCATCGATCTCTGGATTCGAGACCAGACCGATGGCGCGTCGACGATGGCCGACGTGATCCGTCAGATGTACGACCGGTACTACGCAGAGCAACATCGAGGGTTTCCGCGCGACGGTCTCCAACAGGTGGTCACAGAAGTCGCCGGCGTCGACGCATCGGCGATCTTCGAGACCCTCGTCAAGAGCGCAGCTCCCATCAAATGGGAAGAATTTCTGGAGCCTGTCGGTTTACAACTTCAGGAGGAATCCGATGAGCCGACAGCCTGGCTCGGGGTTCGGACCACGGAGGGCAGTGGAGGGGAGCCAGAAGTCAAATTTGTGCACCGAGATAGCCCCGCCGAGGATGCCGGGATGTACGTCGGTGATCGGTTGGTTGCCATCGACGGCCGCTCGACGACCGATGTCGATACCGACGAAGTGCTCGCCGATTGCCAACCGGGCCAGACGATTTCAATTCATTTGATGCGCCGCAAGCGGTTTTGGACTCTGGAGGCGACGGTCTCCGAGGCTCCGCCGCAGGATTTTCAACTGGAACCAATCGACGATCGCTCGGAGCGACAGCAACAATTGCTCGATGGCTGGCTGGGAGCGACGGAATGGGACGACCCATGAACTTTTCTGGACAATATCACCGCTGTGTGCGCTCGATGGTTGGGGTCTTTGCATTCGTGGGGACGCTGATGGGACTGGCGATCGTCGCCGGTGCCACAGAGCGCAGTGCCGCCGAAGTCTCACGGATCACCAGTCATGTCTCGGAGAGTATCGAAAGCCCGTACTGTCCGGGGCAGACGCTGGCGATGTGTCCGTCGGGCAACGCCGCCCACACCCGTCAGGACATCCAGCAGATGGCCGAGCAGGGTATGGACACCGACGAGATCAAAGAGGAGCTCGTCGAGCGCTACGGCGATGGCTACGAGTTGATCGAACCGCCGATCTCGGAGCAGATGACGCTCCTCGGCGGGATCATCGGCGGATTGGTTGTCGCTGTGGGGGTGGTGGGGTTTCTGGCCCGGCGTAGACTCGATGACGACGGCAATCCGGTGCCGACGGACGGCAGCGATGACGATGACACCGGCCCCGGTGAGGACGACCCGTATCTCGAGGAATTGCGGGCCGAAGTGCGAGACTGAAGCCCCATCGCCGCACGGACGATGGGATTCGGCAGGCCCCTTGATTGCTGGCTGTTGAAACGACGCTGCCAGTCGCCGATACGCCTTGTGCTATCGGTGAACTGCGCTGTGAGTGACAACCGGCATTCCCAGGTCCGATTCAGTCTTGGCCGTCTTCGTCGCCATCGACCGGGAAGTGCTCGCCCAGCAGATCGCCGAGGGTGGTTGTGGAATCGCCTTCGGAGTCGGCGTATTCGCGCAAATCGTCATCGTCGACCGGAAGCTGGTCGCGGGTCAGCGACAATCCAATGCGTCGCTTGCTGTTGTCGACGCTCATCACCAGGGCGTTGACCGTCTGGCCGGGGCGGACGACTTCCGAGGGCTCATCGATGCGCTCGTCGGCGAGTTCGGAGATGTGGATCAATCCCTCGACGCCTTCGACAATTTCGGCAAAGGCGCCGAAATCGGTCAGCTTGGTGATCTCGACGTCGATCTTTTCGCCCGGTTCGGCGCGTTCGGTGGCCTTCTTCCAGGGATCGCCCTCGAGTTGCTTGATCCCGAGGTTCATGCGCTGGGATTCGATATCGATGTCGAGAACCACGACATCGACTTCATCGCCGACGTCGTAGTGGTCGCCGGGGTCGTCGATCTTTTCGGTCCATGAGATGTCGCTGACGTGGACCAGCCCCTCCACACCTTCTTCGACTTCCACGAAGAGCCCGAAATCGGTAATATTTTTGATCGGACCGCTCAGTTTCGTATCGGCCGGGTAGTTCTCGGCGACCACTTTCCAGGGGTTGTCCTCGAGTTGCTTGATGCTCAATCCGATGCGCCGCTCGTCGGTGTCGATGGAGAGGATTTTGACGTCGACGTCCTGGCCATCATCGAGGATCTGGCCGGGGTGGTTGATATTGCGCGTCCAGGACAATTCGGTGACGTGAACCAGTCCCTCCAGGCCCGGCTCCAGAGCCACGAAGGCGCCGAAGTCGGCGAGGCTGACGACGGTTCCCTCAATGACCTGGCCCACTTCGTAATCGTCGTCGACATCACTCCAGGGGTCGTCGAGCAGTTGCTTCCGACCCAGTCCCAGCCGCTGTTCATCGGGGTCCCACTCCAGGACGACCACTTCGATCTGGTCGCCGGAATCGAGGACATCGGAAGGATTGTTGACGCGGCCCCAACTCATGTTGGTGACGTGAAGCAGCCCGTCGATGCCGCCGATGTCGACGAAGGCGCCGTAGTGCGTGAGGTTGCGGACGACGCCGTCGTAGCGCTGACCCTCGGCGAGTTGATCGATGAGCTGTTGGCGTTCCGCGGCGCGGCGTTCTTCCAGGACTTCGCGGCGGCTGACGACGATATTGCCCCGTTTTTTGTCGAATTCGACGACCTTGAATTGGTCTTCCATACCGACGTAGGTGCTGCAGTCGTCGACGCGGTGCAGGGCGACCTGACTTCTGGGCAAGAAGGCCCGGACCCCGATATCGACGGAGAGCCCGCCTTTGTTTTCGCCCACAATCAATCCGTCGACCTTCTGGCCGGACTGGTGAATTGATTCGAGCCAGCGCCAGACGGCGAGTTTCTGGGCCTTTTGAACAGAGCCGGTCCACTGGCCGCCGAGTTGTTGCTCGACGAGGACGGCGACATCATCGCCCGGTTCGAAGGGGACGTCATCGCCGAATTCGTCGCGTTCGACGCGGGCCCGGCGCTTGTCGCCGAGGTCGAAGAAAAGACCGTCGTCGTCGGACTCGACGAAGGGCGCGGAGACGATGGTGTTGTACAGCCCCTCTTCGTCGAGCGAGGAGGCGCTGTCGATGCGGTCAAGGATGGTGTGAGGTGCCGACATGTCGGTCGTTCCTGCGAAGTCAGAAGTGTTGTGGGCCCGAGGGGCGGCGCGATGAGTCCTTACGATGTACGACTTGAGCGCCGCCGATGTCAACGCGATCGGGCGTCGGTGGTGGTCAGTTGTCGCTGGCTTCGTCGCTATCGGAATTGCGTCGGATAAAGACACCGCCGGCGGCGACTTCGCGGTCTTTGAGCCGGTCTTCGCTGGGCGTGTCGTGATCGAGTCGACACAGATTGCATTCGTAGGTGCGGTCGTCTTTGGGCTCGAAGGGCAGGTAGTCCGTTCGGCCGCACTCGTCGCATTGAAATTCCCACTCTTTGTCGCCCGACTCCTTTTCTTTGGCGCGGTCGATGCGGGCCCAGTCGGAATCGGTTCCGAATTGATCGCGGGCGCACTCACTGCAGAGTACATCGTCGAGATCGGCGCCTTTGGGCACGTAGTCGAGGGTGTCGGTCTTGCCACACTCGGCGCAGGTGATGGGAAGCATGACCCGTGTTCCGTGATCTTTGCGCGGGATCTTTTTCTTTTTGCGCTTCCTCTTGCGAGGCGACGAAGAGCGAGTCCCCTGCTGACAGTCCGAACAGACGAAGTCGATCGTCGATTCCGGTCTGGATTCCACATCTTTGATTGATTGGCATTCCGAACAGATAACTTTCGGCATGGTAACCTCTGTATATCGACTCAAACTTCCGGGAATTCACTGGGAACAACGGGCCGGGGACGCCGTCATAGCGACAACGGCGCCGATGCAAGGTGGACCCTGGATTCCCTGTGATCAACGCGTCAGGAACAGGGCGGCGCGACGAATTGTTCCACGGTCGCCGGATGGAGGCAACGCCGTCCGGCACGGGTGTTGTCGCACGCGACGGCGGGAAGGTAAACAGTCCACGCCGTTGATGGGCTCGAATTTGTTGTCTTCAGGGATTGAGGATGTGCACACTGGTCATTGAACTCGGCGTCATCGACGCGCCGGAGTTATTTGTCATCGCCAACCGCGACGAAGCGCTGGATCGACCGGCGAGACCGCCGACGGTATGGCACTGTGGGCAGCTTCGAGTGATGGCACCACGTGATATCAAGGCCGGGGGAACCTGGATTGGTGTCAATGAAGCCGGTGTGGCAGTCGCGATCACCAATCGCTTCGGGATGGAGCAGGGGGGCGACTTCCGCAGTCGCGGACAGCTCGTCTGCGATGCGCTGTCGGCGACGTCGGCGGCCGATGCCATCGATCGATTGTCGAGCTGGCCCGTCGATGCCCACAACGGATTTCATCTGCTGGTCGCCGACAGCCGGCGCGGTTTCGTCACCGGCAGTGATACTGCGACAACGTGGACTGTGGAACTCGATCCGGGATTCTACGTGGTGACGGAGCGAAGTTTCGGTGCTGCCGACTCTCGCCGTATCACCGAGTTGGCCGGGCGACTGTTGGCGCTCGACGGGTGGTCCCCCGGACTGCGTCGGCGACTGCGGCAATGGATGGTCGAACACGACGAGCTGGATCCGCTGGAATCGACGTGCGTTCATCTGCCGGAGAGCAACTACGGGACCCGATCGTCGACGATCATCGAGAGAGGGGAGCGCTGGCGAATGCTGTACGCCAACGGTCCCCCCTGCGAGACGGGCTACCGCGATTACAGCGATGAGCTCAACGGGATCATCGGTGGTTGATGGGTGCGGTTAGCTGAATTCGACGCCTCGCGCGTGCTGGGGCTGGGCGTCGCCGGCGGCCTTGTCATCGGCAAAGGCAATGGGCGCCGACAGACATTCGTCGGGGATGCCGAAGGCGTCGACGAAGTGCAGGGCGTCGTCGGCCACCGTATTGCACAATTCGTTAACCTCGTCTCGGACGGCGCGAAATTTCGGGGTCTCCAGGTAGTTGTTTTCCAGAAACCATCCTGCGTCGTCCTCGATACGAGACAGGGCGAAGAGATTGCGCAGTGTCGTCAGTTTTTCGGCGATCGCCTCGTCATCCGTATTGGTCTCGACATCGACGAAGGCCTCGAGCAAAAAGCGCTCGATGTGGGCATTGGCCAGGGCAACGGCGTGGTCCTGACAGTCATTGAAGGCCAGAAAGGAGTCCATGCCGCCGTCGATACGCCGCTTGAGGCGACGGGCGAGCCCGACGAGCAGGTCGTTTTCGCGATATCGAAAGGCGTTGAGTTGAAAGTCCGTCGAGCGCAGATGGTCGGTATCGGTGTTGCGGATGACCACCGGGTTGGTCTCCGAGAGGGTTCGCGTGGCCTGACGAGCAAGCATGCGGGCCATGGAAAAGAAGTTGCCATCCGACAATTCGCTTCGAAATTCCGACAGGCAGGCCCGGGCAACCTGCTGCATCATGACCACGTTGGCCCCTTCGAAGGTGACGAAGACATCGACGTCGCGGCGAATCTCGGCGATGCGATTGATCGTCAGATAGCCCTGGCCACCGCAGCACTCGCGGGCGGCCTGGGTGGAGTCGACGGCAAACCAGCTACTGTAGGCTTTGAGGCCGGCGGCCAACGCTTCGGTGTGGCGTCGGTTGCTGTCGTCGGGATCGTTGTATCGATCCATGACCTGGTGGAGACCAAAGGAGAGCGCGTAGGCCGTGGAGATGCGCGGCATCAGGCTGCGCTGTTGCATGCGGTAGTTCAAAATGGGCATCTCCGCTTCGCCGGCTGGCCCGAATTGACGCCGGTTGGCGCTGTAGCGGGTGGCAATCGTCAGTGCCGACTTGGCGGCGCTGACCCCGGCAGCGCTGACGCCGAGTCGACCGGCGACGAGGGTGCCGAGCATGGTGAAAAAGCGCTTATTCGGGCTCGGCGTTGAGCTGTGATAGGTGCCGCCTTCGTAGACGCCGCCGTGGCGATCGAGGAGGTTTTCGCGCGGGATTCGGACATGGTCGAACCACAACCGGCCGTTGTCGACGCCGTTGAGCCCCATTTTGAGCCCCTGATCTTCGATGCGGACGCCATCGACGGGATTGCCATCGCCGTCTCGGATCGGGACCAGAAACGCGTGGACGCCGTAGTGCTCGTCATCGATGACGAGCTGGGCGTAGACGGTGGCCATCGTGGCGTACTGGCCGGCGCCGCCAATCCACTCTTTTCGGGCCGTCTCGGTGGGGGTGTGGATGACGAATTCGTCGTGTTCGTCATCGTAGCGGGCGACGGTCTCCAGTTCGCGGACATTGGAGCCGCGGCCCATCTCGGTCATGGCATAACAGCCCTGGAGGTCGAGTGACGCAAGCCGGTCCAGATATTGGTCGTGATGGCGCTCGGTGCCCAGAAAGCGAATGCTTCCGCCAAAGAGGCCGAATTGGACGCCGAATTTAACGAGTAAACTCAGATCGAAGATGCCCAGGGTCTCGAAAATGGCCAAAAATTCACTGAGGTCGGCGTGATCGTCACCGTCGGTGGGCAGGCATCGCTCGCCGTAGCCGGCGTCGACGATCTGTTGGAGCCACTCCATGACCCGGCTTCGGTACTCGTCGAGCGACAGGTCGTAGTTGTACTGGAAGTCGTCGCCGGCCAGCAGTTGGCGGACTTCGTCGCGCAGTTCACTGTGTGAGCCGTCGACGATGCGCCGCAGCCTCTGGATGTCGAAATCGGGGGCGCTGGCGTCGGGGTCGCCGTCGGGCGCCGGGCGGTCAAAGAGAGACTGGCGCAATTCGCCGGAGGCTTCGGAACCGACGAGCCCCAGTGAGTCCTCGAGATCTTTGAGGGCCGCTGCGATCTCCTGTTCTGGCAGCGGCTGAGTGTTGTCGCCGCCGTAGTACGCTGCCATCTCGGCGCCAATCTCGGCCAGCGACAGGCGCTCGGCGGTTGTGAAATCACTGGTGGCCTCCTCGATGGCGTGGAGCAGAAATTTCAATTCCACCGGCGTCGGCGGTTCGTCGGGATCGAGCCAGTCCTGGAGGACGTCAAGGGCGTCATCCTCAAGCCAGGCCTGGCGGTTGGCAATATCACGCAGTGTGTTCAACTCCTGCTCTACGAGTTCACCGTTGGCCCAGGCGACGTAGATGATGGGCAATAGCGGCAGCAGTCGGCGTTTCGACAACAACACGCGCAATTCGTCGAGGTCGTCGCGCTCGGCGGGCAATTCTTCGAATCCGGTGGTCATGGTCTGGTACCCTCAGGAGTGGAGATCAATAACGGAAATGCTCGCGACGACGGCAGCGGGTCGGGCGGTGAGCGCTGTGGTGCCGGAGCAATCCGGCCGGCGACAGGGCGAGCAGGTGGCGTACCTCGGTGGTGCCCGGAGATCGCGGTGGGGTGATGGTATGGTCCGCAACCCGCCGGGTTTGCCATAGAGACGATCGAAGTGCAGAATAACGGGGTATGCCGAGATGACAAATGATGATTCAAGGCAACCGGGATAATCGAATGGTAAGCGGCTCCCAAGAAATTCAAGGATTTCGCAAACTCTATGAGTTTTCCCGACTGTTGTTGGAGGGCGATGATCCGGAGAATTTGTTGAATCGCCTCGTCAAGGCAACGCAGGTCATCACCGACGCCGATGAAGTGTTGTTGTTGATGATCGAGGGCGGCGATCCGGTGGTTCGGGCCGTGGCCTCCGAGCATCCCGGTGGCAGCGGCGAGGATTCGGCGCGGCGGCTCGAAGATGTCAAATATTCGGAGTCGCTCGTCGATGCCGTCGTCGAACGCGGGGCTCCCCTGCTGTTGGATGATGTCAGTGACGATCCGAGGTTTGAGGATTCGCAGTCAATCCAGGTGTTGTCGATTACCAGCGCCATGGGGGCGCCACTCTTTGACGAGGGCAGCCTGACGGGCGTTTTGTACGCATCGCGCAAACGGATGACCGAGAATTTCTCGGAGAATCATCGCGAATTGATGACTGTTGCCGCCTCCCAGGCCAGTCTTTTGCTCGGGCGCCTCGCCTCTGTAGAGGCTCTTCGAGAAAGTGAGGTGCGTTACCGGTCGCTCGTCGAGATGTCGCCGTCGGCGATTGTGGTCGTTCAAGATCGGAGCGTAAAATTCGCCAATCCGAGGGCTTGTCGGCTGTGGAGTCGAGAGTCGATGGCGGAACTCGTTGGAACCGAAGTCGGTGATCTCTTCGATCCCTGGCGCTCCCAGGGGCTGTTGAGGGCGCTGCGAGACAACCGGTCGTTTGAGAGTGTCGATGCCTGGGTATGGGATGGCTCGGACGATGGCCTTCCGGTGGAAGTCGTCGGAGAGCCGGTCGATAAGGAGGGCAGCCGGGCGATGCAACTGATCATCTCGGAGATCGCAGCGCACGACGAGGTCTTGAATCGCCGGGTTCGCGCCGACCGACTGATGGTCATGGGGATGATGGCGGCCACGGTCAGTCACGAGATCAACAACCCGCTGTCGTATATCGGCGCCAATCTGGAGTATGCCCTCGAGGAATTGGAAGTCACCTGTCCAGAAGCGGCGCAGAGCGACATCATCAAGGGCCTTCGTTCGGCGCGCGACGGTGCCGAGCGGATCCGGGGGATCGTCGAGAGCATGCAGGATTTTACCAGACTCGACAACGACGACGAGGAGCCGACGACCGTTGAGCGGCCGCTGAAGTCGTCGCTGCGCATCGCTCAAAACGAATTGGATAGCGACGTCGATCTGGAAGTCGATATCGAACCGGTACCGCCAGTGCCGGTCTGCGCGGCCCGTCTCGGCCAGGTATTTCTCAACCTGTTGATCAATGCCGCTCAGGCGTTGGCCGATGTCGACGGTGGCGACAAGCGGCTATCGATTGATGTCGACTTCCAGGATTCGATGGTGGTCGTCGAGATCGCCGACAACGGCCCGGGCATCGATCCCGAGGTGCGAGACCACATTTTTGAGCCGTTTGTGTCGACGAAATCCGGTGAGTCGGGATCGAAGTCGGGCTCCGGGCTCGGACTGGCGATCTGCAACGATATTGTCGAAGCCGCAGGAGGGCGAATCGACGTCGAGAGCCGCCCGGGGGCGGGTAGCTTGTTCCGGATCTGCTTTCCACCGGTGGAGGATGGTCCAGAGAGCGGCGAACACCACGTCGAAGGCGACGATTCGACGCCGCGCGCCAGGGTATTGATCGTCGATCCGGAGCCCTTGTTGTGTCGGAGTCTGGAGCGCGGTCTGCGGGGTCAACACGATGTGACTGCTGTCAGCTCCAAAGGCCGCGCCATCGAAGCCCTTGATGGCGTCCAGGAATTCGATGTCATCCTCTGTGATCTGCGCCTGCGCGGCGGGCTGGGACGAGATCTCTTCGAGTGGGTGCGCCAGGAGGCGCCGGACTACTGGGACCGGCTGGTGGCGATGACCAGCAATCCCCGACCACGGGGAGGCGACAACTACCTCGACAACTTGTCAAACCCCGGCATTTCAAAGCCCTTTGAATTGCAGCAATTGCGCACTGTCATCGGCGAGATTGTCGGTGAGCGCAGGTCGACCAACAGCTCGCAGGAGCGCTCGGATTCGGAGGCCGGTTGTTGACGCCGGGGAGTCGGCGTGTACGTTAGGGGCGCAATGTATGGCGGTCGAAAATCGCGTCCCTGCCGGATTGGTTTCGGAGGGCGCCCGGGGGCCGATGGAGGACCGGATACCACACCGATTCGCCGTCCTGTGGCGGTCGGTCTCTTACACATTTTGAGATGGTCGCCGGAGGCCGTTTTCACAGCGCCCCGGTGGCGTCAACTCGGACAACTGGTTCGGGAGCAACAGCGTGAGCGAACAGAACGAAACAGACGACAAAATTACCGTGCTTTTTCCGGATCGCGAGGCCGACTCCGGCGATGAGGTCAGCGACGAGACCCGACAGGAGGTCAGCGACGAGGCTCCCGAGGAGCCCGGCGCAGACGGGTCCGGCGACGATTCGGACCCACCGGTCGTCGGTGACGGGGACGGCACCGGCGGCGAGCCGTCGTCTTCGGGCCGTGATGGCGACCCGAAGTCCGCGTCTGACGATAATGATAATGTGGTCCGCCTGGATTTCGACGGCGGCGCCGGGGTGTCATCGGAGGAGGCGGCGGAGGACTCCCGTTCGGCCACCGGTGATCGGCGCATGACGAGCAAATTCGAGGTCTTCGACGACATGATCGCCGACGGGATGGTCATGGTGACCCTCGACACGCGCACCGACGGCGTCGAAGTGCCCCCGAAATTTCAGGGGCTGCCGGAGTTGCGCCTGAATTTCTCGCATATGTTCCACATCGACGACTTCGACTACGACACCGACGGCGTCCGAGCCTCGCTGTCCTTCGACGGCACTCGCCATTTCTGCAATGTGCCCTGGGAGGCGGTCTTTATGCTGTACAGCCACGAGTCGGGGGATGTCATCGTCTTTGATCCGGTGTCGCCGCCGGGCTCGGAGTGAGCACCGCCCTTCACTCCGCTGGTCAGCGCGGTGGTTCACCGTGCTCCTCGAGGGTCTCTCGGACTTCGTCGATTTCGTCCTGATCGACTTCCGGGGCCACCAGGTAGCGGTGGCAAAGTTGCATCGATCCGCTGATGGCGACGATGACAATGACGATCATCGCCGCCTTCTTCCAGGGCAGTCCATCCTGGGGGACGTGGCCCAGTTTTTCGATGAGATTTCGAGTCGGGACGTGCTCCGGATCGATGTCCTGGGCGCGTTCGGCCAATTCCATGGCGAGGTCGCGCTCCAGGTGGCGATCGGAGTCGCTCCAGCGTTCGGCGTAAATATTGGCCAGCAGATAGTGGGGTTGGAGGCGGACTGGCGACAGCAGTACGGCGTCGCGAAGCATCGAGCAGGCGCGTTCTTGCTCACCGTTGTCGACAGCCTGTTGAGCCTCCTCGCTCAACTCGGCGGCCCGGCGATCGGCGGCCTCAGAGGCCGCGTGGTCCATATCGATGGACTCCGCCAACTCTCGAAGCTGGTCGGCGTCCGGCGGAAGGTCCTCGTCGTCCCACAGTGCGCGGGCCTCTTCGAGATAGGATTGAAGCGAGGGATGGTCAGTTGTTTCGTCCACGGCAAGATCCCGGCGGGAAACTACGGCGAAAAAGGTCGTTGTATCGCCTGCAGGGGTACAGGCTGGATTCGAGAAAGTCGAGAGCGCTTCCGGTTATGCCGGAGGTAGGGCGTCGCGGACCGATGACTGCCACGAAAAATTCGAGGGCTCGTCTTCCACCAGAGGGCGGTATCGGTCGGTGAATGCCTCGGGGCTGAGCCCGGCGATGTCGGCCAGGCGATCGAGTTGCTCCGCATCGTCGAAATCACCGGTGGTCAGTCGCTGCATGTACCGGCGGGCCACGAGATAGCTTTCGGATTCAATATCGACGAGTCGGACCCGTGTCTGGTCGGTGGTTGGATCGCGCATGTCGTCAAATTTCATGATGGAGCGCCGCCCCCGGTCGACGATGACCATGGCATCGGTCCCGCCCTCGGCGAGAAAACGAGTGGCTGCAAATCCGAGGTCGCGGGTGTACTCGATATCAAAGGGGACCGGACGGGCGCATCGAAGTTCGTAGCCGAGTTTGATTTCGTTGAATTGCATGTCGATTCCACGCCGATCGAGACGTCGGTTGAGTTCGTCGCTGACCAGCACTCCGAGTTCGAGGTTGGAGAGTCGGATTCGCCCCTGGCTGTCGCGTTTGATCGACGAGAATTGATCCAATTCATCGGGGTTGAGTTTGTGGACCAGACCTTCAGCGAGGATGGCGACGCCCCAGGAGCGGCCGTGAGCAAGACCTTTGAGCACGGAGCCGTCGACCAAGTCGGCATAGTGCTGAAGGCTCACCGATTGGCCCTCGAATTCCTCGGGGATCAAGGTGATGCTGGCCCCGGCGGCCTTGCCGATGCCCAGCGCCAGATGACCGGCCTGGCGTCCCATGGCGACGACGGCATACCAGCGCTTGCAGGAACGGGCATCTCGCATCAGATTCTGGACCAGATCGACGCCTAATTGACGGGCGGTAGTAAATCCGAACGTCGGGAGTCCCGGAGGAAGTGGCAGGTCGTTGTCAATCGTCTTGGGAACGTGAACGACGTGGAGTTCGTCGCCCATCGCCTGACTGATGGCGTTGGCGCCGGCGGCTGTTCCCTCGCCGCCGATGGTCACCAGGGCGTCGATGTTGTGAGCGCGCAGTGTTTCGATGACCGGGCTGAGATCGCCGTCCGGTGCCGGATGTTTGCGGGAGACGCCCAGAATGGAGCCCGGCTCATAGTGGACCCAGGCGACGTCCTCGACAGCCAGGCGTTCCAGATCGCCATCGACGAGTCCCCGAAAGCCATCTTTGATCCCGAAGACCTCCCAGCCGAGGTTGATCGCCTCCAGGGTGGCGGCATTGATGACGGAGTTGATACCGGGAGCTGGGCCGCCACTGGTCAGGATGGCCATGCGTTTGATGGGATCGCTCATGGTGTGATCGGGGGTCGGGGGGCTGTTGGCGTCGTGGGGGCTCTTTCCGGGTCGACGATGGCCGGCGTCGGCTCTGATGGCCGTCTACATTGTGCTTGTAACACGAACCGCGCCGGTGTCTCATTCCAGTTGTTGGACCAGATATTGGTGGAACTGCCCAATATTGTCGATATTCCCCGGAGTCCGGGAGTTGGATCTGGATTCCGCGAGGCGAGAATTTACTTATCGTTACTGATTTCGGGGGGGGAACGCGACGCCGGCCAGTGATTTTCCATTGACGAATGACCGGTGTTCCCCACAATGCTGGTATGAACGGATGTCGCTAATACCGATTACCGGCACAGGTCTGTTGTGGCAGGTGCCCGTGAGGTTTGTCGTCATCTTTCTTGACAACCGGGTCGCCCCGGCTTAGTTGAGCGAGGTTGACACCTGATGAGTCCGCTCATCGAGGTGAGCACGCAAGTTGTTATTACTCCAGAACAAACAGGATGATCATGCTTCGGATTGCAGCGTTGGTTTTCGTAGGAATGTTGGCACTGTCGGGTTGCGACGAGCCGGCAACGGCCGAACCGGACGAACCGGAAATGGAAGAAGAGCTTGAAGAGCCGGCTTTTGATGAAGACGAAGAAGCCGACGAAGAAGAGGGCTACGGCGACGACGAAGCCGATGAAGAAGACGGCTACGGCGACGACGAAGATGAATACGAAGACGACGAAGCCGATGAAGAAGACGGCTACGGCGATGATGAGGACGACGAAGAAGACGAAGAGTAATCGGAGTTGAGGTCGACCGGCGGGTGACGCCGGGTTGACCATACGCCGATGAAAGCCGACCGGGAGACCGGTCGGCTTTTTCTTTTGAGTGCGATAACCCCACGGACGAGGCGACCGGCGGGTCGTCGCCTACAGCGCCCAGTGGTCGGCCAACTTCACCAGGTCACCATTGAAGCGACGATAATCATCGGCCAATTCGTCAGCCCAGCTTCGGCCGGAGCGCAAGCGCTCGTTGAGCGGTGTCAAAAATGTGGCCTCACTGCGGTGGTCGTTGTCGTCGGCGATCCGATCGAGACCGGCTTCCGAAATTTCGACGATCCGTGTTGCGAGCGTCGAGATCGCTCCGTACGGCGAGTCCCCGTGAAGGCCGTCGCGATAGCAGGTTTCGATGAGTTCGCGATGCTCGTCTTCGTCGAGTGGCGAGAAGAGTTCTGCGACCTCGCGTCGGGCCTGATCGTCGTAGAGCAAGCCCTTCCAGACGGCCGGCAGGGCGCACAGCGCTTCGCGCGGACCACCATCAGCGCTTCGGACCTCCACGAATTGCTTGACACGCACATCGGGAAACGTCGTCGACAGGTGGAGTTCGAAGTCGTCGATGGTGGGTCGAAAGTCTCGGTATCCGTCGCGCAGAAAGTCGCGAAAGGAGTGGCCCGCCATATCGACGAGTTCTCCGTCTCGCTGGATGAAAAACATCGGGACATCGATGATGTAGTTGAGATAGTCTTCGTATCCCCAGTCGGTGGTGTACATAAAGGAGGGGACGCCGGTGCGATCGGGATCGGTGTGTTTCCACCAGACGTAGTTGCGGCGGGATTGATAGTCGGTGTGACGGCCGTTTTGGATGGGGCTGTTGGCGAAGAGAGCGCCGATGATCGGAGAGGCGAGCACGGCGGTGTGAACCAATTCGACGGCGTCGTCTTCCGAGCAGTAGTCGAAATTGGCCTGGATGGTGCAGGTGGTCTTCATCATCCAGTGGGCCATCTCGCCGCGGGTCGGAAGATAGCGCTTCATGATGTCGTAGCGCGCCTTGGGCATCCAGGGGACGTCTTCCGGAGCGACGCAGGGGTTCATGCCCCACATGGTAAATTGCAGATCGTCGTCGGCGACGCTTCGGACCTCGCGCAGATGCTCGTCGAATTCGTCGGCCGTCTCGAAGACGGTATCCGTGATGCGGCCCGACAGCTCGAATTGGCCGCCCGGTTCCAGGGTGACGGCGCTCCCATCGCGGACCACAGAGACCAGATTGCCCCCGTCGAGTGGCGCTGGTTGCCAGTCGAATTGCTCGATCAATCGGCGGTATAGATCCTGGAAGCCGCCGGGCTCATCGAAGGAGAGCATCGAGCGGTCGGAGCGGCGAACGACAAATTTTTCGTGCTCGGTGCCGATCCCGCGCTGATCGCGCTGTTTTTCACCGCGGCGAAAGTATTCGACCAGTTGTTGTCGGTCGGTGATCGGAGTGGCGTCGGAGTCGTGGCTGCTGGGCATGACGGTATGTGTCGGAGGTAGGGGCGACGACCTGTGTCGTCGGAAATGGTAGGAATACGAAATTCGCGTTCCCCGGCATCGGGGTACGACGAACGCAGGCAGGCTAGCCCAGCGCGCTCCAATGATCAACGCAGATGTGATACATCGATGGCCCTTTCGGGGCTGTCGATCACCGATCTGCGGCAGGACGGTAAAAAGAAATTGAATGGCCCGGCGATGCGTTCTGTTATTGACTCCCCATACGGTGCCCAATGAGGGCGGCGTCCGATGAGTTGGATGTCGACGACTGACGCGCTTTTATCGATGTCAATGTCTGGTTATAACGCTGTGAGCCGAAGTGGGTGGTATCACACCGTGATCTGGTGCGGTCTCGTCGCACCACGCGATCCACTCAACCTGAGCGCTCGAGGCGAAGTATGATTGCCCGGATTCTCAACGGAAATTCTGGAGGTGTTATGGCAAAACTCGAATTCTGTGGCAGTCGCTGGATGATGACGCCGCTGCTGGTTGCGGTCGCACTGTGGTCGTTTGGTTGCGCGTCAGTGGCAACCGATGGTCAGTGGCCGGCGGTCGATGTGGAATCCGATGTGCCGCAGGACGTCGATGGCGAACCGCGGTTTGAGCGCGGCGGCGACGGGGCGCTGTACATCGTCGGAGAATTCGAGACCACTCCCGAGGTCGGCCAGTCAGTCTTCGGCCGCTACGCCGACGCCTGGCCACTGGACGAGATGGATAGGCCGGCACTCTTCGCCGGTGAAATCGTCGAGCGTCACTCCAGCGATGTTGCGCGGGTCCATCCGACGTACCAATTTCCGGAGACCGAGGTGGAGTCGCTGGGCGTTGACGTCGTCGATGACCGCGGCGACGAATCGATGGGCAAGGGCATCAGTGCTGTGACCGATGTCGACGGAGCCGACGAATCGGAGGATGTCGACGTAACCCAATTGACGCTGTCATTGGGCTCGGAGGCCGGCGTTGAGGTCGGCGATAAATACGGTGTGCTCCGGCCTTTTGACACCGAAGAAGCACCGGCGGCCGGGCAATTGACCCGGCGGCTCGGCGCGCTGTGTATGGTCACCGAAACAGAAGCCAACAGCGCCCGATGCCGGATTCGCGATGGGCATCCGGACGCAGCTATGAACTACGAGGTCGAATCCGGATGGGAGGCGGTCTTTTTGGAGCCGACCTTCGGGTCCGAACCCCCGGAATTGACGGTCTTGGTCGCCAGTCTCGACGACGAACAACACGACGACAGGATGGTCAATCATCTCCAGGGGTACTTCGATGCGTTCCCCGCTGCCGGCGTCTCGGTAGAGTTGATCGACGAAGACGTGGAGGCCGAAGACCCCGACTTTCACCGGTGGAGCCGAAGGATCTCGAGCGACGGTCCGGCCCTTTTGGTCGGGGCCAGTCTCGATGACGACGGAGAGCGGCTGACGCTCAACTACACCGGTGTGTCCACGGCCATCGGCCCGGGCATGGTGGCTGCACCGCCGGAGGGTGGTGTCGATATGGGGCCGGTCGACGATGTCGATGACGAGCAGTGGCGGGGGTTTTCGTCGATGCTCATGGGGGCGGCACTGGTGTATCGAGGCCAGACGGCGCTGGCGCTGCGGCATCTTCAACAGGCACTGCAGGACCATGCACTGGCCGGTAAGTGGCGCTGGCATGCACGCGATCAGTACGCCATGCGCTGGGCATCACTCGACCACTACGAAGAAGCGATGTGGCTGGTGCTGGAAGATGAAGCGCTGGGCCGTCGAGATGGCGATACTCAGGCGGAGTACAATGCACTGGGCACGCGAATCCGGCTCCACGACTTCCTCGACCAGCCTCGACAGGCCTACGAGACCGCCGATCGCTATCGAGAGCGCCGTGCCGACGACGACCCGACCAGTTCCGGCCATCTATCTGCGCAGGCGATGTTCGCCGAGATGGCCATCCAACACGACGACCACGAGGCCGCCGAGGAGGTGGTCGACGAGATCATCGAATCCTGCCCGGAGGGCTGCTACGGAGACGCGCTATCGTTACTGGCCGGTATCTACTGGGCGGCCTCCGACATCGACACCGACTTGCAGGACCGAATCGTCGATCAGATGGTCGAATACGGCGAGCGCGACGACTACAGTTCGATGGCCAGCGCCCGGATGTTTCAGGGCTGGCAACTGATGCGCGATGACGACTACGGCCAGGCGTTGATGGCCTTCCTCGAGGCACAGCGCCGCTACGAGGGCGATGAACAAGAGACCTACGGCGCGGCTCGAGCACAGATGTATATCACGGTCGTCGAAATCGGACGCGGCGAGCCGGAGCGCGCCTTTGAGAGCGGCACGACGGCCCTGGAGATGATGGAGGACCTCGGTGACTACCGGGCGACGGTGCAGATCTACGAGCGGCTGGCCGAAATCTTTATGGATCCCGACTTCGCTCAGCGCCGAGATGCGATCGGTGCGATGGGCCAATCAATTTTATTCGACGGCATGCAGCGCCAGCTGGCGACCGGCGACTACGCCAGAGCGGCGCAGGCCCAGTTTAGCTACGGCCAATTTCTGTTCTTTAACCGGGCGCTCAGCGAGTC
>LFFM01000168.1_pt1 | contig 42220 bp, 43 predicted proteins | sample 643131 | NCBI WGS metagenome assembly LFFM01 (sample SAMN03777445, study PRJNA286221) | soda lake metagenome | biome: soda lake; feature: Kulunda steppe; material: water; isolation source: sample Tc-Br brine of Tanatar trona crystallizer | place: Russia: Kulunda steppe | collected 2011-07 | reverse complement strand
GACAGATCGGGGCGGTGCTCGACCACTCGAAGCCGACCGGCTCTTGTACTCCGTCTTCGACTTTGTAACTCACGTCATCGATCGTGATTTCGACATCGTCGCCGCCATCGACCGTGAAGGTGAACGTATCGCCGGGAGAAAGTCCGTCGATATCCTCGTCGTCGTCGACTTTCGGAAGCTCGACGCACTCGCCGCTCGGCTCGACGGGGTCCTCCACGTCGTCCTCGGGCGGCTCTTCTATCTCGGGGTCGAACTCTAGTAGTCGTCCGTCAGCGAGGTCCCCTAACACCTCTCGGAGGGTCCCAGAGGAGATCTGCGGTTCGTCCGCCTGAAACACGTTGTCACCGTCGTCGTACCACGCACGGGCGACGATCGCGTCCGCCAGCTGCGGCTCACCGTCGTCACCGTCCGGGTGATCGCCGCTTTCCTCGTCGGTCAAGAGGCCCTGGAGCCAGATGTAGCCGGGGTTGTCACAGAGCTTGAGGCCGAAGGTGACCTCGCCACAGTCGCCGGGTTTCACGTCGTCGAGCTCGATGAGGCTCTCGTCGTTCGGTGCAAACGACGGGTCCTCGAACGTCGCGATCTCGTCACACGCGAACTCGAGGTTTCGACCCTCCTCCGCCGCCGTCTCGGGGTCGTCGTGCTCGTCGAGGTCGACGTACTCGTCGATCTCGCCGTCCTCGCGCTCGAACGACTGCAGCCCGTTGCTGTCGCTGTCGGGATACGCGTTAACGAACGGGCGCTCCGCGCTTCCGTAGTCGCCGGGGCGCGTCGACTGCGGCGCACCGTAGTACAGCTGTTGCCACGTGACACTGAGGTCGAGCTGGCCCGCGGTGATCGTGTTGTTCTGGAACGACTCCTCGTCGCTGAAATAGGCGGTCGTTCCGAGTCCTGCGCCCGCGGACGCGATGCCGACAGCCCCGAGGCCGGCGAGCATCTTTCGCCGCGAGAGTCCGATATTGGTTGGTTTCTCTGTCATGATTGGCCCCCGAAGGGAACTCCCACCGACGGAGTCGAACCGTCGTCGTCGACCGCCCCTCCGTGGGGTTTCAAATAGGAACAGAGCGCGTGGGCGCTCTCGCTCGTCGTTCTCAGTCGTCTGCCGGAACCTGCTCGGGAGCGAACGGGTTGTGCGAACCCTCGTTGTGGCGGCACTGCTCGGCGTAGAAATCCAGGTTGAAGACGATGGAATCGCCCTGAATCTCGTTGCCAACCTCGAACGGGAGGTGCCATTCCAGCGCGATACAGCGCGTATCGGAGTTGGGGTAGCACTGTCGCCCGTCGCGGTTGCGGTCCGAATCAAGCGGGTAGCCGCCCGCGATGCCGTCGACCACGTAGTCGTCGACAAAGCCGTCGTCGTTGATGTCCGCTCCCTCCGTGAGCAGATCGTACAGCGAGCCCTGGAAGATCGCCTGTTCGCCGCCCGCGGTGAAGCCGATCTCCTCGGCGACGCTGGTGACCGGGTCCGTGTTCGGGTCGGCCGGACCGTTGATCGCCTGGTCGATGTCCGGATCGGGGACGAGCATGAACTTGTGGTTGCCCGGGAGCGTGCTGATCTCTTCAAGCGTGTCGATGCTGTCGCCGAGTACGCCGAAGCCGATGACGAGGTACTGGTCGACTTCGCCACCGTTCTGTCGGAGATTGGCGCTGGCCGCAGCGAGGAAGTCGCTGGTCTCGACGTTGATCCCGTTCGTTACGACGACCATGACCCGGTCTTCGTCTTCGGGGCATGTCGCGAGCGCGTCCGAACCAGTCTCGATCGCGTTCACTAGATCGGTGTCTCCGTCGAGTGACTGGTAGTCGATCGTCTGGAGACCGGTAGAGTCCTCGTAGTTCCCTCCATCAGTACCGATGATATCGCCGACATCGCTCGTCGGGGTGAGAACGGTGTCCGCCACCGTCGTCCAGTTGGTCAGCCCGACGCTGAACGGGCTGGTGTCGCCGTCGGCGCTCTCCGCACCGTCTTTGGTGTCGAGCCGTCCAACGTACTCCTCAAGTGCCTCGATCAGGAGTTCGTCTTTCAGTTCGTCTTGTGAACCGGGCGCTTGACTCCCCATCGAGTCCGTGTTGTCGACGACGAGCTGGATACAGGCACCAGCGCCCTCGTCAAAGAAGTTGTCACAGTCGTCGTCGTACCAGAGCGTGGCGTCGATCTCCTTGGCGAACTGCATCTCGGCGTCGGCCGCGTCGATGAGCTCCTGGTCGGACAGATCGTCTCCGTACAGCTCCTGAAGCGCCTCGCGTTTGGGGTCGTTCAGCCCGCCGACGGTGTGCTGGTAGTTGCTCGCGTTCACCCAGAGATACGCCGGGTTGTCGAAGACGTGTTTGCTGATCGTGATCTCGCCTTTGTCGCCGGGTTTGACGTCGTCAAGGTCGATCACGGGGCCGACGAACTCGTGGTTGCCGGTGCCGTCCGTGTCGGTGCCGTCAAAGCTCGCGAACTGGCCGCGGTAGCCGGCCTCGATCTCCTCGTCGCTCGCGTCCTCCGGGAGGCCGACGAGCGTCGGGTCATCCTGTAGCTGGAACCGCGTGTAGATCGGGTCTTGGAGGTTGTCGCCGTCCAGATCCGGGTAGGCGTTGATCGGCTCCCACGTCGTGTGGTCGTCCGGATCCTGTCCGTCGATTCCGGTGTAGTAGCTCTGCTGCCAGTCCATCCGTAGTTCGACCGCCCCGGCGGTGATCGTGTTGTCCGTGAAGCTCTCCTCGTCGCTGAAGAACGCGGTGGTGCCGAGGCCCGCACCGGCGCTCGCGACGCCGATAGCCCCGAGGCCCCCGAGTAGCTTGCGGCGGGAGAGGTCGAAGTTGTTGGTGTTGTCGTCTGTCATTGGTGTATGATTGGTCGAAAGTTGTTCGTCCACGTGTCAACCGATCCGATCACTCGGGGGTGATGTCGTCCACCAGCTCGTCATCGTTGTCGTCGTGGTCGTCGTCATCATCGTGATCGTCGTTCTCGTCATCTCCGTTCTCGTCCTCCACGTCGTTCTCGAACGGCGTGTCGTTGTGGCGGCACTGCTCTGCGGCGAAGTGAACGTCACCACTGAACGAGGCACCCTGAACGAGGTTGCCGGGCGACATCGATGCGTCGACCGGGAACGTGGTCCCATCGACTTCGACATCCTCGCCGACGTCCGCATGCGAGGGGAGGTACAGGTAGACGCACACCTCGACGGTGTCCTCGGCAAGTTCCGCGTCTTCGACATCCGACTCGCAGGGCAGGTGACAGTACTCGACGACGTCGACTTCTTCCTCGGTCTCAGGATCGGTTTCAGTCGTCGCGAGCGCGTGAACGAGGCCGCCGTCCTCCCACTCCTCGATGAGGCCACCGAGAGTGCCTTGGAACACGATCTCTTCGCTGTCGCCGGCTTGCTGGTCGTCGATCGTGACGACCGCGAGCATGTACTCGCTGAGCAGGCCGGTTGCGGGCGGCGTCGTATGCGTAACACCTCTCTCCTCACCAGTCTCCTCCTCGCTGTCAAGCGTGATCTGGACGTAGCCGGGGTTGTGTTTCACACAGATGTCCCAGCAGTACTTGTAGGAGTCGCCGGGCTTCGCGTCCTCGATGTCGAGGAAGCCGTCGAGGACTTCGACCGTTTCGTCCTCCTCTTGGGCAGCTGCCAGCATCTCGTCGAACCTCCCCTCGTCCGGCCCGATCCCGTCTTGATCGACGAGGTGCGTCGACTGGGTGACGTGTAGCTCGAACTGCCCGGCCGTGATCGTGTTGTCCTGGAACGACTCCTCGTCGCTGAAGAACGCGGTGGTTCCGAGTCCCGCACCCGCGGAGGCAACGCCGACTGCCCCGAGTCCGACCAGCACTTTACGCCGCGAGAGACCGATGTTTGTGTCTTCCATTGTGTATCATCCCCTGTGGGGAACTCCCACCGACGGAGTCGAACCGTCGGACGCCACTGTGGGAAGGTGAGTTCGGCGATGACCCGCCACCGAACTGGGTCAGGCGAGGCTACTGGAGCGTCGCGCTCTGCCCGCTCTGGCTACTGGTGAAGTTGTCATTGGCGTTGTAGGGGCCGCCAACGGGGATACCGACGGACGGCGCTTCACCACCGGCACTCGCGCCAAAGCCGAAGACGTAGTCGTTGCCGCCGGTTTCGAGGTCGGATCGCGGAACGGCGATGACCGCCTGAGAACCGAATTTAACGGCAGTGATCGTCGACGGAACCGGCGACCACGATCCAACGTCCTTCTCCCAGTTGGGTGTGCCGTCCACCTCGGAGTAGAGGAAGTCGTCCCCGCCCTCTGCGTTCCAGGCGACCTGGTAGTCGTAGTTGCCGCTGTCGTCGAGGTCGAACGGCATCGAGAAGTTGGCGGCCGCGAAATTCGGGTCGGCGAGGCTGTACTGACTGCCGGCGGGTTCGTCGAAGGTGATCCCGTACACTACCTGCTCGTCGCCGTAGGAAACGTCAACGCGGGCGACGCCGTCCGGAATGGGCTGGCTGATGCCGTCGGGGTTAACGTAGTCGGCCGCGTACGACTCGTCCGCACACGGGTTGTTCGTCCCGTCGTTGTGGCGCTCCTGTTCCGCGTAGAACTCGAAGTCGAACGTGACGGAGTCGGACTGGATCTCGTTGCCGACGGTGGTTGGGACCTCCCACTCGAAGCAGACGCACGTCTCGTGAACGTTCGGTTCATCGTCAACGAACGGCTCTTCGACGCCGTCGAAAGCAGGGCGGTTCGCCACGGGCTGGTCCGGGTTGCCGTCGCCGTAGAGAGGGACTCCGTTCTGGAGCGCTGCCATGACCTCGGCGAGCGAGCCGGAGATGATCTCCGCGCCGGTGTTTCCGTCCTCGTCGCAGTACGACACGGTGATCTCCATCGCGTCCGCGAGCTGGCCGTTCTCCGGAATCTCGCCGAACAGCTCATCGAGGGCGGCCTCCTCGGGGTCGTTCGTTCCGTTCTGATCGTTCGCGGTCAACTCCCCGCACATCCACATGTACGCGGGGTTGTCGACGATGGAGAAGCAGAAATCGCCCTCGCCGGAGTCGCCGGGCTTGAGGTCCTCTGCCTGGATGCTGAGCGGTTCGCCGGGGACGACTCCGCTGGTATCCTCGCCGTTCACACCGGCCAAACCGCCGTTGATGAACGTACCCGCGGGAGTAGAGTACTGCGCGAAGTCGCCCTGGTCCTCCGAGTAGTCGACGTGAACGAACAGGTCGAGCTCGCCCGCCGTGAGCGTGTTCTCCTCGAAGCTTTCCTCGTCACTGAAATACGCCGTCGTTCCGAGTCCCGCACCCGCGGAGGCCACGCCCACGATGCCGAGTCCGCCGAGCATCTGTCGCCGCGAGAGTCCGAAGTCCGAAGTGGTGTCGTCGTTAGTCATGATGGTCGCTGGCGGTACTGCCAGTACCCCCTCCTTGGCGGAAGGGGGGATAGTTACGACCTGACACGTCGGATCCTAGTGCCACCATCGACGATACTAACGACAGGTTTGGACCCAAACGGCCGATATCCGGCGATGAGAGTCGGTGAGCCGAACCCGGATGGCGACCGATATCGCCCGACCAGCCGACGCCTACCGGTACGGTTCGCGACCCGTACCGCTCGCGCATGGTGATGCCTGCCGGGTCCACCGAGACACCCTACCGGATCGCATGGATTCCCTACCGCCGCGACACCCGTTTAGTGATCTCATGTCACACCCCAGTATGGAGCCCATAGATACCTTCTCTCCGGTCAATGCTCTCCATATCGAGGTGTTTCAACAATCAATGCAGATTCGATCCGACCCCCTCCCGGAGACCGTTATCCACGATCTCCTCTCGAACAGCCGCCGGAAGAACACGCTTCGGGAGCTTCGGACCCGGGGTGGAGCGGTCTCCGTCCGAGAGCTCTCGGAGTCGATAGCCGCGGATGAGGCCGGAACGAACCCAGCACCGGCGTGCGTCCGGGAGAGCGTGTACGCCTCACTCCACCAGACTCACCTTCCGCGACTCCACGAATTAGGGGTTGTCGAGTACGACCGAACCCGGAAGGAAGTCAGAACGTGTCGAGGCGCGCGCGACGTTGGACGGTACATGGAGGTGGTTTCCGGCTACGGGGTCACGTGGACGGAACTGTATCAGGTACTGGGCGTCGTGACGCTGCTCGTCGTGTTGGCCGCACAGCTCGACGCCCCACTTATCAGTGCGATCGATCCCGTACTCTGGACAAGCGGCGCACTCGCGGTGTTTGCTGCCGTGACCATCGTCCAACTGTGGCGAGCGTTCCGGATCTCGACACCCCTCCGGTGATCCCTGCGTCTCGTAGCGCGGACACGGGACACGGATAGCCAACGGCAGCGTCACCGCCGCTCCGCCATAAACTTGTTATAAATAACCGGCCGTCAGTTCGAGAGCGTGCGTTCGGAATGATGGGGTCTCAACAGTACTATTTATATACTCCTCGCGTCGCTCAGGCGTCCCCGTCGGACTGGAACGGCTCGCCGACGGCACGCCGTGGCAGTAAACTCATCAGCTCGGTGGACAGTTCCTCGGCGGACGCGAACCGGGTCGCCGTCGATTCAGCTATTGTCTCCCCAAGATTGACATCGCCGTCAGCAAGCCTGACGGTCACGTCGTCGCACTCACTCGCAACGCTCGACGGATCGGTGGGGTACTCTAACGTTGTGAGGATGGTGTCGATCCGATTCAGCCGAATAGTTCGTGTCATGTGAGTAGGTAACGCGCTACGAAAGCATCAATGTATGTATGGATCCGGTCGATCGGTGGTCGTCGACGCCGTCCGTACGGGGCCCAGACACGACAGTCACCTCGGGAATCGATCGACTGATACCTGATCGGTCGTATTACACGCATCGAACAGAGATGAATGCGTCCGCCACTCGTACGATCCTCGCCGCCTGTGCGGTCGTCGCGACCGTTGCGACCGGCGGGAGCCTGTATTTCAGTGAGGTGATGGGGCTGTATCCGTGTGACCTCTGTTGGATACAACGGATCGGGATGTATCCGCTTGTCGTCGTGCTGGGTGTCGCTGCGTATGAGGACCGGATCGGTGTCTGGCGAACCGCGCTTCCGCTCTCCATCGGCGGCGGGGTCGTCTCCGCGTACCACTCCTACATCCAGCTGACGCCGGCAGCGAGCTGTTCGCTCGACGGCGGCTGTACCACCGTTCAGTACGAGCTGTTCGGAGTGCTATCGATACCGAACCTGGCACTGATAGCGTTCTCGTTGGTCACTCTCGGTCTCGTTGTAGGCGCACGGTAGAGCCGGTAGCGGAGTTGGTATTGGCTCCAACTCCCTCGGCGTCGACTACAGGGATCGGTTCCCGAGACGTTTATACGCGACGGCGGACGGTCCTCAACATCGCATGGCCGAGCCGATTCTCAAGTGGGCCGGCGGCAAGCGACAGCTCCTCGACTCGCTGTACGCGCGGTTTCCGTCGTCGTACGACCGGTACCACGAACCATTTATTGGCGGCGGTGCCGTGTTCTTCGATCTCGAACCCGACGCGGGAACGATCAACGACGCGAATCCGCGGCTCGTCTCCTTATACGAGACGGTTCGCGACGATCCGGACGCACTCATCGAGCGGTTGGAGTCGTTCGACGACCCGGAGTCCGACCCGGATCCGACGCTTCCGTACACCGAAACCACGCAGCGCGGGCGCGACGTTGACAACTACTACTACCAGCAGCGCGCGCGCTTCAACGACCGACCGTACACCGGCGAGTTCGATCCCGTGGATGAGGCGGCACTGCTCGTGTACTTGAACCGAACCTGTTACAACGGGCTCTACCGCGAGAACGCAGACGGCGGGTTCAACGTCCCCATCGGTCGGTATGCCGACCCCGACTGGGTTAAACGCGACCGGATCCGCCGGGCGAGCGACGCGCTCTCCGACGTAACCATTCACGCCAGCGACTTCGAATACGTGCTTGAGACCGCCGATCCAGGCGATCTCGTCTACTTCGATCCCCCTTACGAGCCTATGAGTACGACCGCGGACTTCACCAAGTACAGCGCGGATGGATTCGACCGCACCGACCAGGAACGCCTCCTCGATGTCGCAACGGAACTCGACGAACGAGGCGTGAACGTCATCCTGAGTAACAGCGGCGTGATGCACGATCCGTACGCCGATGCTGGCTTTCACGTCGACACCGTCGGCGCAACTCGCGCGATCAACAGCGATGGAGGCGGCCGAGAGGCGGTCGACGAGGTGATTGCGACGACGGTCCCCGAAGCCGAGCGACTATCGCTTAGACAGCGCTCTTTGTCGACGTTCGACGGGGAGTGATGATCGGTCTGATGGGTTCGGTCAACAGCCTCGGGGTCAAGCCCCGTGGCATCCGTCTTGTATTTTTGTGAAGCGGTATCCGCCGGGGTTTTTTATCTCTCCCGCCGTCGGGCGGGGTATGACCCAACTCGATATCGACCTCGTTCTCGTGCCGGTAGACGGCAGTGACGCGTCTCACGAAGCAGTTGATTACGCCATCGGCATCGCAGAGGAGTACGGCGCGACGGTTCATGCGCTGTACGTCCTCGACGAAGGGGTCGTTCGGGCGCTGGAGACGGGAGAGACTGATGAGGCGACTGTGGCCGCTGACACACAGTCGTTCACTGACTCCGTCATCCGCCGCGCGGAGGCAGCGGGCGTCGACCACGGAAACTCAATCGCCTACGGCTTCTCGACTGAGGTAAAGACGGTCCACCCTGGCAGCGTCGTGCTCGATACGGCCGAAGAGATTGCCGCGGACTTCATCGTCGTGCCCCGAGAGCCCGTTACCGGGGACCCCGGAGAGGTGCTGGAGAAGGCGGCCGAATACGTGCTTTTGTACGCAAGCCAGCCGGTCCTCTCCGTGTGATCCGTGGGACAGACTACTCGAATCGATTGGCTCTCGGCTTGACCCGAAACCCTTTCACGGCGAGCGTTCCCGCATCCAGTGATGCTCGAACGTCTTCCGTTCCTCCCTGAGGGAACGACGCTTCCCCCGCTTCCGTATCTCGTCGTGACCCTCCTCGCCGCCGGTGCGGTCGCCGTCGCGCTTCACCGACGCCGCCCAGAAGTCACGAGGACACACGTCCTCGCGCTCACCCCGTGGATCGCGCTTGGGGCCGCGTTCCACGTCCTGTACGTCGTCGACGCCCTCCCAACGCTTTTCAGCCCGTTTGGGGGCTCTCCGACGGTGTATCTGGTAGTCGCGACGCTTGCCGGCGCGGTCTGGACCGTCGCCGACGCCGCCGGCACCGCGAGAGTGGAAGTCGCCGGAAACGACGGCCTCGGAACCGACTCCTCTCTCCTCGACCGCGAGCAGGTTCCACTCCTGGTCGCCGCTGCCGGAGCGGTGCTCTTAGTCCCCGTCGTCGTCGCCGCGCTCGCGGGCGGGGTTTCCGGCACGGGTGGAGGCTGGTCGCTCGTTGCGCTCGTGGCGACCCTTCCGGTCACCGCCGCCGTCTGGCTCGGACTCACTCGGGTGAGCCCGGAAACCGGAGTTACCGGTGGTGTCGGCGTTCTCGTTGTGTTCGGTCACGCGCTCGACGGCGTCTCGACCGCTGTCGGCGTTTCGCAACTCGGGTTCGGCGAGCGAACACCACTCTCCCGGATTATCCTCGAACTCGGTGGTGTTCCTCCCGTTCCGCTGCTCGGCGAGGGATGGGTGTTTCTACTGGTCAAGCTGGCGGTCGCAAGCGTCGTCGTCCACCTGTTCGTCCCGTACGTCCGTGAGAAACCGGGTGAGGGGTCTCTGCTGTTGGGACTCGTCGCAGCGGTCGGGCTCGGTCCCGCCGTTCACAACCTGATCCTGTTTACCGTCGCAGCCTGAGGCCGCCGGACGGTGAGTCGGTCAGTCTTCTTCGACGACTTCGGGGTCTTCGATGGCGGACTGGAGCGAGTCGAGTCCGTTGACCCACTCTGAGACGAGGCCGTACTCAAGTTCCTCAACGAGTTCGATATCGAGGTGGTGACCGTCGATAATGCGGGTTCCGGCCTGTACGACGTAGCCGAGCGCGGCGTCAAGGTCCTCGTCGGCCTCGGCGTCGGCGGCCGCCTGAATGAACTCCGCCACGTCGCCGTCGACGACGCCGCCAACGACGAACTCCTCAGCAGCGTAGAACACGGGCACAAGCGAGGTCTGGACGCCGTCGATCAGCATGGTCTTGTCCTCGTCGTCCAGCGAGACCTCTGCGAGGACGATGTCGCTGATATCGCGGATCTCCTCGACGGCGCGCTCCTCACCGATACGTTCCTCGTCCAGTGCGGCCAGGACCTTCGCAATCGCGATGGCGGCGTCGTCCTGCAGATTCAGTAGGAGTCGCGCCGAGTCCTCGTTTTCGGGGTCGAGATCCTCTTCGGCGAGTCTATCGAGCCAGTTCTGCCAGCGCTCCTCGGAGTAGAACGTCTCAACATCGTCATCCTCGGTCATGTCCAATACCTCTCCCGGACTACTCAAAGGCCTTTCCTATCACCGCCCCCCGCGAGACGCCGTCACACCCTTCCAAGCGCTTCGATCAGCCCGTCTCCGGGTCCGCAAGGGTGGCCTCGGTGTCGATCCCGTACACTGCGGCCGGGGTCTCCACGTGTGCTCGGCGAACCGCTTCCTCGTGGCCCTCCTCCAGCAGCCATCGGACTCGCCGTGGAACCGTCTTCGGTCCGAGTACCATCCCCGGTTTCTCGGGATCGTCGACGAAATCGGTTTCCATCAAAAACGGCTCGCCGGACTCGGCAGCGCGTTCGAGTCGGTCCCGATCACTCATGACGCTCGGGATGGCCCCCTCCAGTCGCCCGGCCGCGTAGTGTTTCACCACGCGGTCGGGATCGAGTCCGACCGCCTCTGCCGCCTTCGCGAGGTCGGTGAGATCCTCAGTCGACTCAGTATGAAGCTGTACCGCACAGCCGACCTTGGCCGCACACTCGAAGGCGCTCCGGGTCACCACGTTCGAGGCCTCCCACACCGCGTCGGTGACATCGTAGTGCGGCCGGCCCGATTTCAGTGCGAGCGCTCGTCCGTCGGCGACGTACTCGCTCGCGACCTCGATCCCGCCGGCCATCAGTTCCTGTGCTGCCGTCGGAGAAAACCCCCGTTCGTCGACGAGTCGGCTTATCAACCCGGGATGGACGCCGAGGACGGGCCACGCGCGTCCCGGGAGCGCGTCGGTCGCAGCGTCGACGGCGTCGAGCGTCTCCTCGAAGACGGCGTGAAAGTCGTCTGGCTCGTCCGGTTCGACACCGAGGTGCCAAGAGGGCTTGTTGACGACGAGCAGGTGGGTACCGCCGAGTCGGGCGAACGCCTCGACAGCGTCGATCCCCTGCCCGTGCCGCGGGTCGAGATGGAGGTGGTTATCTAACACCGGTGTGTCGAGGTCGGCTTCGGTCATGTCTCGGATCGCGGTCCGGTGTCTGATATGCGTTCCGTGCCCGTCCGGTTGAATTGGATTGATCTCATGTCGAAGTAGAGCCGGCGGAAAGTCTCTTGATACTGGTGGTCGAACGTCGAGCATGCGCCGGCCGCTCCTCGTTGTTGTCCTCGTCGTTCTCGGCGGGATACTGATGGTGAACCCGCTGTACCTCCCGATCGTGATCGACGATCCGACTACTGGCTACTCCCATGCGGTTCAGCCGATCGACGCCGACCTGATCGACGACGACGCCGATGTCGTCGACCGGACGGAGCTCGATCCGGAGGCTCGCGAAGCGTTCGACCGCGCGCGTGACTCGTCGGAGGGAGAATTCACCGTCGAGAACCCCGACCAACGAGTCAATTCGCTGCCATATCCGGCGGAGCCGACAACTGGTGACGGAATCCTCGTCGTTGCTGACGGCGACGACCGCTACGAGTTCTGGACACAGACAGTCGAACAGGAGCCCGCTTCGACAGTTGTCCAGCGCGTTCTCGTCCAGCCGGTCGGGTTCCTCGTCGGATTTCTCGCGCTCGTCGCCGCCGTCGCGGTCGGGATCCGAGGAGTGAACGGTGACGCTCCGCCGGACGGCGAATAAGTCGTCTCCGCCGGACGGCGAATAAGTCGTCTCCGTCGGACACAATACCTATGCCCGCCCCGTGACGACGGACGTAACGTCGATGGTCTCCCGCCCGATATCAAATTGGACCGACGGGAGAGCAGGCTCCACCGCTCGGCGTGTCGGGTCCGGGGCCTGTGAGCGGGTCCGGATCGACACCCGGTCGCTCGCGGCGTTCCGGGTCGCCCTCGGGCTCCTGATCGTCGCAGACATCCTGCTTCGGTCGCGGAACCTGACACACTTTTATACTGACCACGGGGTTGTTCCGGTCGAGTTGGCCGTGGCCGCCGAGCCGGTCGCCGCCTACTCCCCGTACGCGCTCGTCACGTCCCCTCGCGGCGTTGCCGTGTTGTTCGCACTCACCGCGCTCGTCGGTGTTGCGCTCGCGCTCGGATATTATACCCGCCCGATGACGCTCATCGCGTTCGTACTCGTCGTGTCGCTCGACGCACGCAACCCGTTCGTGTTGAGTTTTGCCGACGTGCTGTTCGCGACGCTGCTCGCGCTCGCCGTGTTCCTCCCGCTCGGCGAACGGTGGTCGATCGATGCGGTTACCTCGGACCGACCACGTCGTGAGTCGATTACGAGCGTCGCGACCGCGCTTGTGCTCGGACAGATCGTGATCATGTACGTCGTTAACGGGTACCACAAAACGACATCGGAGCTGTGGCGGTCGGGCGAGGCGGCCGTCTTGGTCCTCGGGATCGACGAAATCACGTTTCTGTTCGGGGACGCGCTGCGGGCGGCTCCTGACCTGCTTCAGATCGGAGGATTCGTCTGGCTCATCATGCTGTGTCTCGCGTGGATCCTGCTCGTCAGTCGAGGGCGGCTACGACACCTGTTCGTGGCGGCGTTCGCGATTGCCCACCTCGCAATGGCGTTCACCGTCCGGATCGGTGCGTTCTCGTACGTCTGTCTCGCCGGATTGCTGTTGTTCCTTCAGGGGTCGGCATGGACCGATCTCGGACGCGCCGGTCGACGGGTCGATCGGTGGCTCGCCGAAGTCGACGGGAGCGGCAGCGAAAACGGTGAGTCCGGAGATGAGAGGCGTCTCACAGGCGCTCGTACACGTCTCCTCGGGGTCGCTCGCCGGGTTCCACGTCCGACGCTGGGCGCCCCCTCGAAGCTGTTCGCGACGATTCGCCGCCGGCTTCCCGATCTGGTCGCGCCACACGCGTTCGTCGTCGTCGGGGTCGCGGGGGTTGTACTCGCCCTTCTTGTTGCCGGCGGACTCTCTGCGGTCGGAGTGCTTGACGACGACTCCCCACAGGCAGAGGTCGAGGCGGGAACGAACGTGCTCGTCGAGTTCCAGACTGACTGGTCGATATTCGCGCCGGTCCCGCGGACGACCGACCGGTACTACGTGTTCCCGGCACGAGCGACGGACGGAACGCTCGTCGACGCGTACAACGATCGGGCACTCTCGTACGACAGACCGTCAGCGACGCTTCAGACCCAGCACGCGACCTACCGCGAGCGGTTCTACATGGCCTCAGTGGTCGGCGACGACGAACCGGTCGCTCGACACCTCGCAGAACACGTCTGTGAGACGTACCGAACCGAGACCGACGCGTCACTCGTCAGGGTCGAACTGTATGTCGTGACCGAACAGATAACGCGCGAGACGATTGCGGACCCGGACGCACGTGAGCGATCCGTCTCCCAAGTGCTCGCACACAACTGCGGCGACGACGATAGCGACCCGCTCCCGTCACCGCCAGAGAGCGGCTAGCCGAGAGTAGGCCCGCGAGCGTTTCAAAAAGAAGCCGGCTACTGTTTCGAAGTGTCGTCGCTCGTCTCGTCGTCAGTATTGTCAGTCGTCTCGTTGCTGTCGCCGTTTTTGTCGGCAGCAACCTCATCCAAGTGTTTTTCGACCGTTTCGTCGACGGTCTCCTCCACGGTCTCTTCAACTGTCTCTTTGACAGTTTCGTCGACCGTTTCCTTCATTGTCTCTTCAACGGTCTCCTCCACCGTCTCTTCAACTGTCTCCTCTACCGTCTCCTCCACGGTCTCTCCAACGGTCTCCTCTACCGTCTCCTCCACGGTCTCTCCAACGGTCTCCTCCACCTTTTCCTCGACCGTCTCGTCGACCGTTTCCTTCACTGTCTCGTCGACGGTCTTTTCAACCGTCTCCTCGACATCTTTGGACACCTTCTCGACTGTCTCTTCGACGTCTTTGGTCACCTCGCCGACCTTCTCTTCGACCTCCTCTGAGACCTTGCCGACGCTCTCGTCAACCGCCTCTTCGACCTCCTCGGCACGGGGGCGTCTGTCGACGCGCTCGTTCACCGCTTCGAGCCGATCGATGACCTCGTTGACCTCGGTTTTGAGCGTCTCCTCGACGTTCTCCGTCACCTCCTCTGTCATCCACTCCGGATCGAATCTGGCCATTTTCCAGGTGACGTGGACGACGTACGAGACCAGTACTCCCAGTCCGAACGCCCCGCCGACGGTGTCGCCGACGAACGCGAAGAGGACGACGGCGACGAAGATCAACAGTCCGTACGCCAAGTCGACGAGGAAATCAACGCGATTCGGATTCACTGACGCGTTCCCCCGCGTATCATCTGCGTTTCAAAAGTACTCATCACCTATATGTTCCCGTCCCGACCGATAATACTGATCGTTTCGCCGTTCGATCACGACACTGGAGACCTGGTGCCCCGTCGACGGGCGTCAGGGGCTTCCAGTGTCGTGATCACTCCGGGGTGGATTCGAGCGCCCGCTGGGTCGGCTCGTCGACTTGAACGAGATGACACAGCGGGTTTCCGGGATAGACGACCGGGTTCTCCAGAACACCGATCAGTAGTCCGGTGAACGGTGCTTCGACGCCGATTGCGTCCTCCTTGAACGGGTTGGTGATCGTCGCGATCCGGTCGCCCTCGTGGACCAGCGACCCGCTCTCGTAGTGGGTGTCGACAATTCCGCCGGCGTCCGCCCGAAGCCACGTCTTCTCGCCGGAGCCGGCAACGAGCGTTCGCCAGCCGGGCCAGCGGACCGCCTCGCGTTCCATCAGTCCGTACTCGGCGAACACCGAGCGCACGCCCGCAAGCGCATCGTCGATGAGGTCGCGTTGGAACCGGTGGGCTTCGCCCATCTCGATCGTGATCGTCGGGATTCCGTCGTCGGTCGCCTCACCCCGCAACGTGCCGCTTGGCCCGTCGCTATCGATGACGACGCTCGATCCGAACGCCATCGCAAGCCGGTAGACGCCCTCGTCAGCCATGTCGCCCCGGACGTGAAGCATGTTGGTCCGTCCGCGCGTCGAGGTGTGGAAGTCGAGGCCAAAGTCACACGGCTCGATGAAATTCGTGTAGATCCGGTGGGCCATTCGCTTCGAACTCGTCGACCCCGGTCGCCCGGGGAACGACCGGTTCAGGTCTCGGTCGTACACCGGGAGGTACCGCTGCTGTGCCAGAAACCCGGGGACGTTGAGAACGGGGAGACAGACGAGGGTGCCGGCCAGCTCTGAGAGGTCCCACTCGTGGGCCACCTCGCGGACAACCTCGATGCCGTTCAACTCGTCCCCGTGGGAGGCCGCCGAGAGGAAGACGGTTGGGCCGTCCTGCTCTCCGTTGACAATGGTCACGGGGATCCGAACCGGATCGCCGAGGTACGTCTCGCTGATCCCGTATCGAACGTTCTGCGTCTCACCGGGGGCGACCGCGCCGCCGTTGTACGTGAAGGCCCGGTCGTCGTCCATATCTCTCGCCAGCGGTGGCTAGGATTTATATATGACGGGACGACGGCGGCACGCGGATCCGTCGGCGACTATTTATATACGAAAACGGAAACGATATCGGGTGAGTTTTTATTGCGGCGGTCGCAGTTTACAGCATGTCCGGGGACCCGGTTCGTGTCGGTGTACTGTCGTTACATAACAGCAAGGAGACGAAAGCCATCTGTAACGCGGTCGAGGACCTCGGTCACGAACCGGTCTGGCTCCGCGAGGAGAACGCGGCGATAAGCGTCGAGGACGGCGTCGTCGACATCGAGCCCGCGGTCGACGTGATCGCCAACCGTCTGTTGGTGTCGAACACTGACCAGCCCGCGGAGCTGCTCGGGCTGGCGGCGACGTTCGAGCGGATCCGACCGATGCTCAACGAGCCGAACGCCGTACTCGCGTCGATCCACAAGTTCGCCACCGCCGCGACGCTCGCTGACTGGAACATCCGCGTCCCTGACGCCCTGCTCGCGCTGTCGAACGACCGCCTAAACGAGGACCGAGAGCGGTTCGGTGATGTCGGGGTTTATAAGACTGCCATCGGCACGCACGGCGGCGGAACCTGGAAAGTCGACCTCACTGAGCGCGTCAATCCGAAGGTGGGCAACCGACAGGCGTTCCTCCAACAGCTCATCGACCGCGACGACGAGAAACACCGTGACCTCCGGGTGTACATCGTCGGCGACGAAATCGTCGGCTCGATGTATCGGTACGCGCCTGAAGGAGACTGGCGAACCAACGTTGCGCTCGGCGGCGCGGTCGAAGACGCCACCGACGACATGCCCCAGGCGGCGGCTGACACCGCTTTATATGCTGCCGACGTGATGGGGTTGGACTACGCCGGAGTCGATCTCGTCGAAGGATACGACGGCTGGTACGTCCTCGAAGTGAACCCGACAGCAGGATTTAAAGGGCTGTACGAGGCGACCGGCACAAGCCCCGCGCCACACATCGCCAAGTTGGCAATCGAGACCGCCGACGGCGAGGTCGACGACGCGGATGTCGAGCAGATCGCGGCGACGCTCGACGACTCCCGACCCTCCTGTGCGCCGAGCCCAAAGCCGTCCCCGACGGAACAACCCGTTATCGGCTACATCGAGGAGGTCGTCGTCACTGGAACGTCGGGGTCGACGCAGTCGCTCGCAAAATCGGACACCGGTGCGACCCGGACGAGTATCGACACCAGCCTCGCCGCCGAGATCGGTGCCGGCCCGATCAAGAGCATGACTCGTGTGAAATCCGGCAGCGTGAAGGGCGGGAAGGCTCGCCCGGTTGTTGACCTCGTCATTGGGATCGGCGGAAACCAACACACCGTCACCGCCAGCGTCGAGGACCGCGGCCATATGGAGTACCCCCTGCTTTTGGGCCGCGATATTCTCACTGATTATCAGGTTGACGTGCGAAAACGTGCCGATGTCGACGAGACCGAACGCGGCGAGACCGGCGAAATTCTGGAAGAGTGACGATTTTGCCCGTCGCCGCGAGCGTCGGGTCCGTCTGACGAAGGTATAAGACCGAGGGTGTCAATGCCACAGCACATGGTGAAGAGTACGGTTCGGTTTCCCGAGGAGGTCGTCGAGGAGATCGAATCGCTCGTCGAGGAGGGACAGTTCGAAAGCAAGTCCGAGTTCTATCGCTTCTCTGCGGACTACGTGCTCTCTCGGACCCTCGACGAGTACGAACCGGAGACGATCGACTACGAGGCGATCGAGGCGGAGGTAATCCCTGAGGCTGAACAGCGGCTCGGAAGCGCAGAGCCGGATGAACCACCATTCTTCGACTCGGTCGCGTTCGTCCGGAAACTGGCGCTCAGAGGACGGTTCAGCGATGCCGAAGATTTCATCGACCACCAGTACGTCCCGGGCGACCGTCACGCGGTCCTCCTCGAAGAGGTACTCCGGCTGTACCGGGAGGACGCCGCAGCCGACGATCAGTCGCCAGGAAACGACGACCGGCAGCCGCCGACGCAAAACTCATAAGCTAGCCGACACCACCGAGGGGTATGAACCCTGTCACGCTCGAACGAACGCGGACCTGTATCCGCTGTCACGAACGGTTCACCGAGCCCGCAGGGACGATCACGCGCATCTGTGACGACTGCCCGGGCCGCAGGACCGCGACGGCTCTCGGCGCGGACGGAAAGAGTATCATAAACCGAAGCCGGGAGCGAACGTGTATCCGCTGTGGGGACGTGTTCATAGAGGACCCGGACGAGATATCACGACTTTGTCAGTCCTGTGATCCGGACCACGTTCTTCTGGACTGACGACGAACGTGTTACGACTCGTATTCGGCCCAGATATACCGCGTCCCGTAGCTCCGATACGGTCGCCACGCCTCGGCAACGCCGCGCATCTCTGCCCGACTCAACTCGCCACCGTCGGCGTACAGCGACTCAATACCCTTCCTAACCGCGAGGTCACCGAGCGGGAGGACATCCTCACGGCCGAGCGCGAAGAGCAGATACATCCGTGCGGTCCACTCGCCAACGCCGCGTATCTGGGTCAGTTCCGCTACTACCGCGTCGTCGTTGTGGTCGGCGAGCGCGTCTGGGGCCAGCGCGTCGCCGCGTTCCTCGAACGTCGTCGCGGCCGATCGGAGGTAATCGACCTTCGTTCGGCTGACGCCCGCCTCGGCGAGCCGATTGGGATCGGCTGCGAGCACGCGCTCGGGCGTCACCTCGTCGCCAATGACCCTGAAGGCCCGCTTGCGGATTGCCGCGGCCGACGCCGTCGAGAGCTGTTGATTCAGGATCGACACGCAGAGGCGTTGAAACGGGTTCTCTGCGGGCTCAACGTCGAGCGGTCCGAACCGGTCGATCAGCCCGGCCATCACCGGATCCTCACGCAATGTCGCCGTGACTTGGTCGTTCATCGATCGCGTGTTCGGCCCGACGGCTCCTGTACGTTTCCCGAGCCCGCGTCGGCCACCCGAATAAACTTACCGTAGGTTTTTCGTTTGGAAGATGGAAACGTTCAACCATGACGGTTCCGACCGTTGTCGTATGCAACTCGAAGACGTTCAGCGCGTGACGGTCCTCGGCGCGGGAAACATGGGTCACGGCATCGCGGAGGTTGCCGCGCTCGCCGGCTACGACGTGTCCTTGCGTGACATCAAAGAGGAGTTCGTACAAGACGGCTACGACCAGATCGAGTGGTCACTCGGCAAACTCGCCGAAAAAGACCGGATTAGTCAGGAGGCGGCCGACGACGCGCTTGACCGCGTGGAGACGTTCGTGAGTCTCGAAGACTCACTTGCGGACGCCGACGTAGTCATCGAGGTAGTGCCCGAAAAGATGGAGATAAAGACTGACGTGTACGAGGAGGTCGTCGAGTTCGCGCCAGCGGAGGCTGTCTTCGTCACCAACACCTCCAGTCTTTCAATCACCGAACTCTCGGAGGTCACCGACCGCCCCGAGCGCTTCTGTGGGATGCATTTCTTCAACCCCCCGGTGCGGATGGACCTCGTCGAGGTCATCTCCGGAAAACACACCTCCGAAGAGACGCTCGAACTGATCGAGGGGCTTGCGGAGTCTATGGACAAAACCCCCGTCCGCGTCCGAAAGGACAGCCCGGGGTTTATCGTCAACCGCATTCTGGTCCCGCTGATGAACGAGGCGGCGTGGATCGTCGAGTCCGGAGATGCCACGATCGAGACGGTGGACTCTACGACGAAATTCGACATGGGACTGCCGATGGGCTCGTTCGAACTCGCCGATCAGGTCGGGATCGACGTGGGCTTTCACGTCCTCGAATACATGCACGAAGTACTCGGCGACGCCTATCGTCCCTGCCCGCTGCTCGCCGAGAAGGTCGAGGCAGGTGACCTCGGTAAAAAGACCGGGAGCGGATTCTACGACTACGACGACGGCAATGGAGCGCAGATCCCGACCGATGCGGTCGACGCCGACGTTCGCAAGCGACTGCTCGCGGTGATGGCCAACGAGGTCGCCGGACTGATCGGCGACGATGTCGCCGATGCCGACGCGATCGACCGGGCGGTGATGCTCGGTGCGGGCTTCCCGGATGGTCCCGCCAAGCTCGCGGACGGCGAGGGGCTGGAGACGCTCGTGGACACGCTCGACACGCTCGCCGAGGAGACCGGTGAGGAGCGCTACGAGGCAACCGACTACCTGCGCGAGGCCGCCGAAGCAGGTGGATTTCGCGGCGACGACGGCGAAGACGACACAGGTGCCGACTACGACACGATCAACGTCATCGTCGAGGACCGGATCGGCCACGTCGAAATCGACCGCCCACACCGGATGAACACGATCAGCGGCGAGCTGCTCGATGAGTTCGCCGACGCAATCGACCGACTCGACACGGACGACGAGGTTCGCGCGATCCTCCTGTCGGGTGCGGGCGACCGGGCCTTCTCTGCCGGTGCCGATGTCCAGAGCATGGCCGGCGGGGGCGGCAACCCGCTCGAAGCGATCGAGATTTCCCGACACGGTCAACAGACGTTCGGAAAGCTGGAAGACTCCGATAAGCCCGTGATTGCCGCCATCGACGGCTACTGTCTCGGCGGCGGAATGGAGCTTGCGACCGCGGCTGATCTGCGGGTCGCCTCCGAGCGCTCGGAGTTCGGACAGCCCGAACACGACCTCGGTCTGCTGCCGGGATGGGGCGGCACACAGCGACTCTCTCGGATCGTCGGCGAGGGACGCGCAAAGGAGATCATCTTCACCGCCGACCGTTACGAGGCGGCGACGCTGGCGGAGTACGGCTTCGTTAACGAACTGGTTCCGGACGACGAGCTCGACGAGCGCGCGTGGAAACTTGCCGAGGACCTCGCAGCCGGGCCACCGATCGCGCAACGCTACACGAAACGTGCGATGCACGCCGGCCGCGGCGACGACGAGGCCGGTCTCGAAGTCGAGGCACAGGCGTTCGGTCACCTGATGAACACGGAGGACCTCATGGAGGGGATGACCGCGTTCATGGGCGACGGCGAGCCGGATTTCAAGGGCAAGTAGGCGGAGCCGAACGCCGGCGAATTATTCGGCGTCCGCAACCCGCGCCGAAAAGAACACCCACCGCTCATCGTCTTTTTCAGGCGTGTCGGACGTGTTCCACGTTCGTTCGACAACGAACCCCGCGTTTCGAAGGTGCCTCCGTGTTGCCTCCGCACCCGCGATGTGCCACTGCATCTCGACCCCGGTGTCGAGCCAGTTTGGGTTCTCGCCGGTCCACTCCGCCGGACCCTCCGAAACCAACAGGCGGCCGTCGTCAGCCAGCACCCGCGCGAACTCGTCGATAACCCCCTGATGCTGCCCTTGCGGGACGTGGATCAGCGAGTGATACGCAGTCACCGCGTCGAAAGCGCCGTCACGAAAGGGGAGCGCAGCCATATCTCCCTGTGCGAGCGCCGCATCGGGGACGCTCTCGGCGGCCAACTCCAACTGTGCGCGGGAGATGTCGATGCCCGTCGCGGCCGTCGCCGCCGTCAACTCGCGGAGTACTGGCGTCCCCTGTCCGCACCCGGCGTCGAGGACGCGCGCCGATCCGGGTAGCTCGTCGCGGAACCGAGCGAGGACCTCGGACCCGAGTCCGTCCTCGGTTCGATCCGCCGCGTACGCCTCCGCGAGTCCCTCGTACCCGCGACGTACGGCATCCTTCTCTACCATGCGGACCGGATCCGAAAGGAGTGTATTCAGGACTTCGATCGGCAGTGCTCGCTTCCACCGGAACCGCCGGATCGACGTGTTATATATACCCCTCTTCGACGAGCAGTTCACCGTTTAGCAGCGATGCGCCGGCCGCACCGCGAATCGTGTTGTGCGCGAGGCAGTTGTACTTCACGCCGACGTTCGTCTTCTGTATCCCGCCGGCCACGATTCCCATGCCGTCCGCGTACGTCCGGTCGAGTCGCGGCTGTGGGCGCTCTGGCTCGTCGTCGCCGTACACCTTGATCAACTGGTCGGGCGAACTCGGTAGGTCGGCACTCTCGAACGATCGCATGGCCTCGCGGAGCGCTTCGGGTGATGGATCCTCGTCGAACTCCGCGAACACGTTTTCGAGGTGGCCATCGAGCGTGGGGATCCGGTTACAGGAGGCAGCGACATCGGCGTCGTGGAGGGCGACTTCCGCGCCGTCGAACTCGCCGAGCAGCTTCCGCGACTCGGTCTCCATCTTCGACTCCTCGCCGCCGATGTGGGGGATGGCATTGTCGATGATCTCCATCGAGGTGACGCCGGAGTAGCCCGCGCCGGAGACGGCCTGTAAGGTGGTGACGTGGACCGACTGGAGACCGAACTCGTCGATAGCAGCCAGCGTGGGCACCATCGTGATCGTCGAGCAGTTCGGGTTCTTCACGAGGGCCCCGTCCCAGCTGCGCTCGTCGCGCTGGACCTCGATGAGACCGAGGTGGTCGGGGTTGATCTCCGGGATGGTAAGCGGCACGTCGGCGGCCATTCGGTCGTTCGAGGAGTTCGATGAGACGACGTACCCAGCCTCAAGGAACTCGGGCTCGACTTCGGCCGCGACTCCCGACGGAAGCGAAGAAAAGAGGAGGTCAATGTCGGCGTCGGCGATCCCTGCCGGCGAGGTTTCGACGACTTCCATATCCGCGACATCGTCCGGGATCGGTGTGTTCACGCGCCATTTCGCGGCCTCGCGGTACGTCTTCCCCGCGCTGTCGGCGCTCGCGGTGACCGCGGCGAGTTCGAACGTCGGGTGGTTATCGAGCAGTTGGATGAATCGCTGGCCCACGGCACCCGTGGCGCCGAGGATACCGACTCGTACAGACATTGTACGGCAGTGGGTGACAGACACGTAAGTGGGTTCGGATAGCTGCCGATTCCGCCGGGCAAATCCGCTCCGATCGAAGTCAGTGTCGATCACTGAGTATCGCGCCGACGGTCTAGACCGCGCCAACCCCACCGAGTACGAGTCGAACCCCGACACCGAAGAGCAGCCATAGCACGACGCCGCGCCGGACGCGCTCGCTTGTTCGTGAGCGAAGTCGGCTCCCGACCGCAACACCAACAACCGCCGGGAGCGCGGCGGCGACGGAGACGGCGGCGACCGTCCAGTTTGGATACAGGCCGAGCACGCCGGCGGCGGCGACCCGGACGGAATTGACTCCGAGAAAGACGATCGCGATCACGCCGACGAACAGGCCGTGAGACAGGTCGAATCGTCGGACGTAGGCGACGACCTGTACTCCGACGTTTGTCGCGCCGAAAAGAAGGCCAGAGACGACTCCAACTGCCGCCATCGCTCCGGGTCCGTCGGTCACGGATGAGCTGACGACCGTCGAGCGGTCCGGAATCGGGACGAGCCGCTGGCTCGTCACGACGAACGCGAGCGTGACGACGCCGAGTACCAGCCGAAGCGGCGCGTCCGGAAGCCGGTCGATAACCGTCATTCCGAGGACAGTCCCGATCGTCGTAGCGACGAGAAGCGGGGCGAACCGCCGACCACACGACCGGAGGTCCGCAGTCGAGAGCTCCGCTGCGAGCGAGAGGTTCACCGCGACGATCGGGGCGATAACGAACACGACCGCAGTTGCCGGGTCGATGACGGTCGCAAGCGTCATCGTCGCAACGACGGCGAACCCGAACCCTGCGATCCCGTTAACCGCTCCTGCGAGCGCGACGACGACGGCAATAACGAACAGAGACGACGGCGAAAGCGGGATCGGCACGATCGAACGAAGCGGCGCCCGGTGTTAAGTGATGCTCCGGCATGCGGTCAGGGTACACGACCGGGGATCGAACGTGACCGACTATGTATCGTCGACTCCGCTCGTCCGATGTTAGTCGTTTTCAGGCACGGTCCGCTGCCACTCTCGGAGCGTAAACCCCTCGTACTCCCTCTCCTCGACGACCGTCCAGTCTGTATCGTCGAACTCGGGGTATCGTGTATCGCCCTCGTAGGCCCCGTCGACGTGGCTTAGCGCCATCCCGTCGACGTGCGGCTGGAACAGATCGTAGATCGCGCCGCCACCGAGGACGTAGACGGTGTCGTCCGTGCCGTTCTCTGACCGGTTGCGGGCGAGTTCGATCGCCTCGTCGACGCCGCCGGCGACGACTGCGGTCGGGTCGGGAACCCCCTCGATGCTCCGGCTCACGACGATCTGTGCGGTTCCGGGGAGATCCCCGCGCATCGACTCGTACGTTCGTCGGCCGAGTATCACCGGTGAGCCGGCGACGCGTTCGCGGTACTGTTCGACGTCCTCGGGGAGGTCCGGCCACGGCACTTCGCCGTCGTTCCCGATCACGCCGTTCTCAGCCACGGCGGCGACGCTGACGAGTCGCATATGTGGCATTCGGGCGCTGAATATAAAAGGGGGTGGAAGAGAGCCGTTCGGCGAAGCCGGACGGATACCTCGACTACTCGCCGAGTCCGAGCAGATCGAACGGGTATCCGTTGTCGTTGTCGTCGGCGTACTCGTAGACAACACGAGCGGCCGCAACGTCTTGAATCGCGAGACCGGTCGAATCGAAGACGCTGACGCCCTCAAATCCGTCCTCACCGGCCCGCCCGGGCTTGTTCCCGACAACGATCTCGCCGATCTCGCCGTAAATGTCCTCGTCGGTGAGCGTTCCTGCAGCGTAGGGGACGTTGATCTCCCCGGAGTGAGTACACTGCTCGTGGTCGTCGATGACGATCGTCGCGTTCGTGAGCAGATCGTCCGCGAGTTCGTGTTTACCCGCCGCGTCCGCGCCCATCGCGTTGATGTGGGTGTGTTTGCCCACGTCGTCGGGACCGACGATCGGATCCCGAACAGGCGTGACCGTCGAGAGCACGTCACAGTGGCCGGCCTCGGCGATCGACCCCGCGCGAACGTCGAACTCGTCTTCGAAGACATCAATGAAGTCGGCGACGCGCTCCTCGTTGAGGTCGCTCACGACGACTTCCTCGATGTCACGCACCTCGGCTATTGCCTCCAACTGGGTGTACGACTGAACGCCGGCACCGACGATGCCCAGCGAGTCAGCGTCCGGAACCGCAAGGTAATCCGTGGCGACGGCGGCGGCGGCCCCCGTTCGCTTCATCGTCAACTCGGTCCCGTCCATGATCGCGAGCGGGAACGCGGTCTCCGGGTCCGAGTAGATCATCGTCCCCATCACCGTCGGCAGGTCGTGGTCTGCGGGATTGTCGGTGTGGACGTTCACCCACTTGATCCCCGCGGCGTCCCAGTCGCCCGCGTCCAGGTACGCGGGCATCGAGCGGAAGTCGCCGTTGTACTCCGGCAGGTCGATGTACGATTTCGGCGGCATCTGCGCGTCGCCGCGCTCGTAGGCGACGAATGCGCCCTCGACTGCGTCGATGACCCGACCGGTCCGCGCGTTCTCGTCGACATCCTGGCTGTTGAGAAGCAGCGTCTGCATATCGCAGAATTTGCCGGTCGGGTACTTAGGCCCTTCCGAACGCTCGTCGGATCGATCTGTGACTGTTTAAAAACACGGGGCGTTGGTTGAACGACGATACGTGAGAGGTCAGTGCGGACGGAAGCCGGATGTGTCGTGTCCCGTCTTCTACATCGCACCGCCCATGCCACCCATACCGCCCATACCACCGCCGGGCGCGCCACCCTCGTCGTCGCCGCCCGAGGTGGACAGGTCGCCCGCAGAGATGATGTCGTCGATTTTCAGGACGAGGTTCGCGGCCTCGGCAGCAGAGGCGATCGCCTGCTCTTTGGCGTGGGCCGTCTCGACGACGCCCGCCTCGAAGGTGTTCTCGACCTCGCCACTGAACACATTAAGACCGGCGTTCTCGTCGCCCGCGTCGTGTGCCGCACGGAGGTCGACGAGCAGGTCGATGGAGTCGAGCCCTGCGTTTTCGGCGAGCACGCGCGGGATAAGCTCCAGCGAGTCGGCAAACGCCTCGACGGCGAGCTGCTCGCGGCCAGAGACGGAGTCAGCGTAGTCGCGGAGCCGGCTCGCCAGTTCGACCTCGATAGCGCCGCCGCCGGGAAGCGTCCGGCCGTCGGAGACGGTGGTTGCGACGACATCGATCGCGTCGTTGACGCCGCGTTCGAGTTCGTCAACGACGTGTTCGGTGGAACCGTACAGTAGTAGCGTCGCGCCGTGGGCATCGGGCCCCTCGACGTGGAACAGCTCCTCGGCGGCGTCACGCCGGACTGTGCCGGGCGCAACGTCGTCGCTCGACAGCGAGTCGATGTCGGTGACGATGACCGAATCGAGGACGTTCTTGAGGAACGTCATGTCGGACTTCTTCGTCCGGCGGACCGCGAGGATCCCCTCTTTCGCGAGGTAGTGCTGGGCGAGGTCGTCGATCCCCTTCTGACAGAAGACGACATCCGCGCCACTCTCGACGATCTGGTCGACCTTCTCGCGCAGCTGCTCCTCCTCCTGATCGAGGAAGCGCTGGAGCTGGTCGGGCGACTCGACGTTGACGGCGGTGTCGACATCGGCCTCCTCGACTTCGATCGGATCGTTGAGGAGGAGAATGTTCGCGTCCTCGAAGTCGGTCGGCATGTCGTCGTGGACCGGGTCCTTGTCGATGACCGCGCCAGAGAGGAGTTCGGACTCGCTCGCCGAGCGGCCAGTGCGAGTCTCGATGTTGAGGTTCGCGAGGTCGACGACGTGAGAGCCGTCGTCGGCCTCGACGGTGACGGCCTGGATTGCGCGGACGATCAGGTCGGCAAGTGTCTCCTTCTCGAGCTCCGCGCCCTTACCGGTCATCGACGTCTCGGCGACGCTTTTTAGCGTTGCCGTGTCGTCGGCGTCGATCTCGGTGGCGATATCGTCGACCTGCTCGCGGGCGTACTCGCTCGCGAGGTTGAACCCTTTGATGACCGCCGTCGGGTGGATATCCTGTTCGAGGAGGTCCTCGGCGTTTTTGAGCAGCTCACCCGCAATAGCGACCGCGCTGGTTGTCCCGTCACCGGCTTCGTCCTCCTGGGTCTCGGCAACCTCGACAATCATTTCGGCCGTCGGGTTGTCGATGTCCATCGTCTGGAGGATGGTGACGCCGTCGTTCGTGATGGTGACATCGCCCATCGAGTCGACGAGCATTTTGTCCATCCCTTTCGGCCCGAGCGTCGAGCGTACGGACTCGGCGACGCCGCGCGCCGCGGAGATGTTGTACTCCTGCGCGTCCTTGTCCTTCACGCGCTGGGCGTCGTCCCCCATGATGATCATCGGCTGACCCTGCTGCATTCGCTGACTCATACAACGCTTGATTGATTGTGATTCTATATAAATATATCGCTACCAAGCCTCCGAGACGACTCGCCGACACCCGGAACCGATCTCGAATAATCACCAGACTGTGGCTATCCAAGCGTCGATTCGTGTTGACTAATCACATGGAAAATCGATCCGAAGGACCGGCCGCACGGAGGATATTTATAAGTATACCTGCGGTCGAAATCGGTCAGTCTCGCTGGCAGCGCTTCCAGCGGCTGCTGACGGCTACTTCGGGCAGCTGTTGACCGCCGCTTCCGGCGCTACTGGCCGCGCTTAGCTATCACAAGCCGTGCGCCCGTCCGTACTAGCCGCTACTCGCGGATACTGCTCGCACAGGCACAACGTTCAAAAAAGGCTGGCAGAGCGGAGGCCCGGCCGGCTCGGATCAGCCTCAGGTCACTCACTCAATCGGCCGGGCTCGGTGAGGAAGTCGCCGTCGACCTCGGTATACAGTGGCTCTGGTGGCTCGTCGTCAGCTTCGAGCTCCCGTCGAGTAAGGCGGCGTTCCAGCTGCTGGCGCTTCCCTCTCCCTTTCCGCTCGCGACCTGATTTCGTGTCCGGCATAGTCAGTCGTGTTAACACTACCCACACATATGAAGCTTGTGCCCGCTCTCTGGTTCAACTCCATCCGTAGAAGGTTGCCGAACGGCTCGCTCTGCTCGTTGTGTTGTTCGTCGAAAACGCCAGGAGAGGGATTTGAACCCCCGATCCCGGAAGGGAACACGCTTTCCAGGCGTGCGCCTTACCACTCGGCCATCCTGGCTCACCTGAGGCTAATCCGCTGGGACTGTTAAGTCCTTCTCTTCGAGCGTTGTGCTCGGATCCGATGTTCGGTGAGATACGTAATTCCGGTCGTTACAACCGCAACTACGGCGGCAAGACCGAACAACCCCGCGTAGCGGAAGGGAAGCTCACCACCGAGCAACAGGTACCCCTGTGCGAGCACGAGAAACGCGAATCCGCCGACAGCACCCCACAGGGCCGCTGATTTTACGCGGTTGCGCGTTGTCGCCGGAACGCCCGGGGTCGACGACTCGACGGATTCGGCGCGTGTATCAAGTCCAGTCTCGTCGTCTTCGGAACCGGTTGCGCCATCCTCGTGTCCGCTCGCGTCGTCGGCTGCGTGCGTATCGGTCCCGTCCAGCGAGCCGCCGCCGGACATCCTACTTGAGGCTGGCGACCGCCTCGATTTCGACGCCCGCACCCTTCGGCAACGCGCCGGCTTGGACAGCCGACCGAGCCGGCGGCGACTCGTCGAAGTAGCCCGCGTACACCTCGTTCATCTCCTCGAAGTCGTCGATGTCCGCCAGAAACACCGTCGTTTTAAGCACATCGTCGGGGCTCGCACCCGCCTCCTCTAAGACGGCCAGCAGGTTGTCCAGCGCCAATTCGGTCTGCTCGGCGATCGAGGCGGTATCAAGGAGTTCGCCGTCCGGCGTCAGCGGAATCTGCCCTGCGGTGAACACGAGATCCCCGTTCGTCTTCGCCTGACTGTACGCGCCGACCGCTTCGGGTGCCTCGTCGGTGTGAACCGTCTCCGTCATAGTCGATACATCTCGACCCCGGTTGATAAGCGTGGTCGGTCTGAGTCGGTCGACCATCGAGCCAGCTACAGAAACCCTGCTCCGGTCGAACCAGCCACAGGAACCCTGCTCCGGTCGAGTCACCCGTGCTGGACCGGCACCGGCCGGACTCACTCAGTCCGCGTCGATCCGACAGCCGCCGGTGTAGTCGACCCCGTCTATCGTGTCGATCCCTTCCTCCCCACAGACCGGACAGTCGGGGTTCCGCTCGTACGGCACCGTCTCGAAGGTCAAATCCATCGCGTCGTAAAACAGCAGTCGGCCAACGAGTGGCTCACCGGCGTCAAGCAGGAGTTTGACTGCTTCTGTCGCCTGAATACAGCCGAGCGTCCCGGGAAGTACGCCGAGTACGCCGGTCGTCGCACAGTCAGGAACCGTTCCGGGCTCCGGCGCTTCCGGGAAGAGACATCGGTAACAGGGCCCGTCGGGAGCGAGTGTCGTCGCTTGTCCCTCAAACTTATAAATCGCGCCGTGAACGACCGGGACTCCCTCGATCCGAGCCGCGTCGTTGACGACGTACCGGGTCCGGAAGTTGTCCGCACAGTCGACGACGACATCGTGGGCCGCGATCAGTTCGTGAGCGTTGTCTACATCGAGCCGGGTTTCATGTGTCTCGACATCGATGTCGGGGTTGAGTCGCTCGACGAACCGCGCCGCGGACGCGACCTTCGGTTCGCCGACATCGTCATCGCCGTGGATCACCTGCCGTTGGAGGTTCGAGCGCTCGACCACATCGTCGTCGACGATTCCCAGGGTCCCGACACCCGCGGCAGCGAGATACTGGATGACGGGCGAGCCGAGTCCGCCGGCACCGATCACGAGGACGCGACCGTTAAGCAGGCGTTGCTGCCCCTCAGGACCGACCTCATCCATGATGACGTGCCTGGAGTACCGGTCGAGCTGTGTGGCGTCGAGAGAGAGGCTCATACGGGTTTATCTGTTGTCGATCAGGATAACCGCTTGGCTCTCGGATACGGCCCGAATACCCTTTGGTTCCGAGGGATGACACTCTTGGGCGATACGTAATAAAAGCGAGAAACGGCGGTTGCGCGTTATTTGCCCTGACGGTCGTTGCCAGTAACCGACGGTCGAGTCTTCTCCGTACCCTTGCCGCGCTTGCGCTGTCCACGGCCCTTGGTTCCGGCAGAGGTGAGTCCGCGGAACGCCCGACCCTTATGATCGTCCGAGCAGATCCAGTTGAGGTCGTCGTCGTTCTCGATGGCGGGATGTGCCGGGTCCACTAGGATCACTTCGTGCCACTTCTGCGAGCCGTCCTCGCCGACCCAGTAGGAGTTGAGCACGCGCAGGTTCCGGTACTTCCGGGAGGCGCGCTCCTCGGCGATGCGCTGGATCGACTTACGCCGCGAGAGGCGGTTGACACCCTGCCGCTTCGAGCGCCGGCCGGCTTTGTGTCGCTGCTTGCGCGAGCCACCCTTCCGAACGCTCACGCGGGCGACGATAACGCCCTGTTTTGCTTTGTAACCCAGCTCGCGGGCCTTATCCAGGCGAGTGGGGCGTTCGATCCGCTCGATTGCGCCCTGATCACGCCATTCCTGTTTGCGCTGCCACTGGAGTTCCGCGAGTTTCCCCTCTTTGGGGGACTGCCATGCGTCCTTGATGTGCGAGTAGAAGCTTCGTGCCATTGTATCGTCCACGGACGATTGCGATTCAGCCGCGAGGCGGCCACATTTCGTCTCGTCCCGGGTCGAGATGGAGACCACGACGGGGCTCCGTTTGCGATCCGGTGGCGAGTGCCCGCTGGACGTCCGTCCCAGCGAGTTACTACATATCTTCAGCCACCGAGTTTAAGCGCTTCGCTCCGCGATTTGAACGTCACAGTGTCACATGGACAGAGACGACCCGCCACGGTTTAATAATCGTGCGGTAATCTCAGAGTATGCCCAAGATAAGCGTAGAGATCCCGGGCGAGCTGCTCGCCGACCTCGACGAGCACGTTGGGGACGACGGGAAGTTCGTGAACCGTAGTGACGCGGTCCGCGCGTCGATCCGCAAAACGCTCGATCTGCTTGACGAGATCGACGAACGCCACGGGCGGCTAGAAGAGGCTCCCGAGGGCGACGCGACCGCCGCAAGCGACCCCAACGAGGACGCGAATGTCTGAGGCGGTCGAGGAACTCGGCCCCACGGACCCGCTAGCGCGTGCGGAGGTCGCTCGGATCGGATTGGCCGCGCTGTTCGTCACGGCGCTCGTCACGGCGCAGGTGACGGCGGCAAAGATACTCGCGCTTCCGCTTCCGTTCGAACTGCCTGCGCTCGGAACAGAAATTCTCCTGCCGGGTGCTGCGCTCGCGTACGCCGTGACGTTTTTCGCGTCCGACTGTTACGCCGAGTTGTACGGTCGGCGGTCGGCACAGGTGCTTGTCAACGTCGCGTTCGCGATGAATTTCGTCGTGCTCGCGCTGGTGTGGTCGACACTCACTGCGCCGGGGCTCGTTCCGGAGGTCTCCGAAGCGTTCGAGGTCGCGTTGGGGCCCGCAACAAACGTCGTACTCGGGAGTCTGCTGGCGTACGTGGTGAGTCAGAACTGGGACGTGGTCGTGTTCCACGAGATCCGTGATCGGACAGGACCGGAGAAGCTCTGGTTGCGTAACCTTGCGTCGACCGCCACGAGCCAGGTACTCGACACCGTCATTTTCGTCGGCGTCGCGTTCGTCGTTGCCCCTGCCGTCCTCGGCATCGGCATGCCGACCTCACTCGGTGAGGCGGCACTGCTCATCGTCGGCCAGTACCTGCTCAAACTCCTGATCGCCGTTGTCGACACCCCGTTCGTCTACCTCGTCGTCCGCGCGGTTCGAGAATAAGCTGGCAGACCGGAGTCCGCTTTTTTATACGATGGCGAGCGCCCGCGCACTCCTCGTCGGGAGGGAATCGCTACTTTCTACCCGCTCAAACCGATCCCCGCCGTCCGTTGTCCGATAGAGTCCCCGGTTGTTGAGCACCCAGAACGAGCCGGGGTCGGCTCCCGCTGCGATCACTGCCCGGAACGTCCCGCCACCGGTCGAAACGCCGTGGTCGTCGAGGCGTTCCCACACAGAATCGGTGTCTGGCGTGTTCCCGTTCGAACTGCCCGGGTTCGTCTTCCGATATAGGTACGACTCTCCGTGTCGGTGCGCAGCTCCCGCACCGGTAGCGGCGCTGACGAGAACGGAGTCAGGATCGCCCGCGTCGACTGCGAGTCCCCACACGTATCCGTGGTCGAGTCCCGCACTCGGAGTCGTGAACGTCTCACCGCGGTCGTCGCTCTCGGCGTAGCCGTCTCCAGCCGCGACGTCCACGCGGTCCGGTTCGTCTGGATGCGTCGCCATGGTGTGGGTGTCACGTCGCGCGCCGGCCGGCCGGTCAACCCACGTCCTGCCTGCGTCGGGCGTAACGAGGAGCGCACCCGCCTCGATCCCGACGTACCAGCGGTCGGGGTCGTCTGGACACACCTCGATCCACCTAACGTGGTCTGTGTCCGGCCGCGGCGGAAACGACCACCCGTCAGCCGACGGCACGTCCCGGAGACCCGATATTCGCTGAACCGTCCGTCCGCCGTTGGACGAGCGGTATATCCCCGAGGGTTCTGTGCCGACCAACACTGTCTCGGGGTCGGCGGGGCTCACCGCGAGCGCGGTGACGGCGTCAACCCCATCGGACGCCGTGGAGTCAAGCGACTCCGTCGCAACTCGGTCAAACGTTGTGCCGCCGTCGTCGGATCGATACAGCCCGTCCCACGTCCCGGCGAGTACCCGGTCGGGAACCCGGTGGTCGACCGCCACACACTCGACTCGATGCCCCGCTAACCGCGTCTCGACGCGCGTCTGCCCCGAATCGACGACTCGGAGGCCGTCGTCGTACGCCGCGTAGATCGACATGGGCCGGCTTGGGCGGGTGGGCGCAAGAGACTTAGCCTCACAAGCTATGATACTGATACACATGGATATTCGCGTACAGGGAGACGTTCCCCCCGACCCGTTTCTCGGCGCCGCGGATCTGTTCGAAACCGAGTTCTCACTCGACGCACCTGTTCACGTCAAGGTTCGGGACGACCCCGACGAGCGGACGTGGGCCGCCCACTACGACGACCACCACGTGCTGAACGTCTCGCGGCGCGCCGCCACGAGTGCGATGGCTCGCGAACTCGCGGTTCACGAACTCTCACACATGGCCCGCTACGAGGAGGGCCACGCCTCACATCTCCAGTCCACGGAGGAGGCGCTGTACCTCGGCCTCGCGGGTGAGAAGGTCGAGCGTCGAAAGCTCGCACACTGCTACCAGATCGCGAACCACATGAAAGACATCTACGCCGACGACATCACCCTCTCGGTCGCGCCGGCAGACAAGCTAGTCGGGTTTCTCGAGTCGACGCTGGCGAGTGCCATCGCGGACCGACCCGATCCCGACCGTGCCGGCTCGCCACCCGTGACCGCTGGGGCTGACCCGGAGATAACAGCGGTGAACGCGGCGTTTGCGCTCGCGTTGGTCGAACGCCACGAGCTCGTAGACGACTCACACCGACTGTACGATTTCGCTCGTGCCGCCGAGAGCGACACCGAGGAAATCGACGTTAACGGATTTAAAAAGCGGTTTCTGGCGCTCGGCCCGGACCCCTCCGAGAGCGACTACCGCAAGGCACTCGTGTCGGCGGCTCGCGCGTACGCGGTTTGAGAACCGACGCAGTCACCCAATCGGCGAACTCACTCCGCTTCGTTGGCCGTCCCTTCTTCAGCGCCGTCGCCGGGTTCGTCTTCAGAAACGTCGAGTACGGTCACGCGGGCTTTCATAATTCGGGTGTTATCGACCCGCTCGATCCGGATCCTGATCCCGTCGAACTCAATCTCCTCACCCTCCTCCACGAGGCGGCCGGCTCGGTTGAACACGAACCCGGCGAGCGTCTCGAACTCTTCGCCCTCAGGGAGGTCGATATCGAGCATTTCGTTGACCTCGTCGATGTTGACCTCTCCCTGAACGAACGCGACGTTGTCGTCGACGAACTCGATCGGCTCCGGCTCGTCACCCTCTAGGATGTCGCCGACAATCTCCTCGACCATGTCCTCTAAGGTGATGATCCCCTCTGTCGTCCCGAACTCGTCGATGACAATCACCATCTGGAGGCGGTTATCCTGCATCTCTTCTAACAGCTCATCCGCGTTTTTCGACTCGGGAACGTGAAGCGTCGGCTTGACGACGCGCTCCAGCGAGGGGTCCCCCTCCGAGTATCGTAGCTCACGAACCAGATCGCGGACGGTGATGATCCCTACAATGTTGTCGAGGTTCCCGTCGTACACGGGAACGCGCTCGTGGTCCGCGTGGACGCACTTCTGTATCGCCTCCTCGACGGTCGCCTCCTTCGGGACCGCAGTCACGTCGAGTCTGGGCGTCATCACCTCCTTGGCGATGGTGTTGTTAAACCGGAAGATGCGGTCGAGCATCTCGCGTTCCTCTTCCTCGATCACGCCCTCGCGTTCCCCCGTCTCGATGATGTTCTGTATCTCCTCGCGCGTGACATACGTCGACTCGATCGCCGCCCGACCACCGGTCACCGTGTTGACGACGCGCGTGAGGTAATCGAAGAGAACGACGAGCGGATACAGGACCGTCTGGGAGTATTTCAACGGTCGAGCGATCCGCAGCGACCACGACTCCGTGTTTTCGACGGCGTACGACTTCGGGGCGGTCTCCGCGAACAGCAACACGACCGCCGTGATCCCGAACGTGGTGAGGACGATCGTTAGCAGTGCGCTCTCGACGTACGCGCCGATGAGCGCGGTCGCGATGGCGGTCATCGCAATGTTCACGAGATTGTTACCGACGAGAATCGTCACCAACAGCCGGTGCGGGTTCTCTTTCAGAGTTTGAATCGTCTTCGCGTGTTTGACGCCCTCCTCGACGAGCCCTGACACGCGGTGTTTCGGCAGCGAGAACATCGCAATCTCGGAAGAAGAGAAGAACGCCGACATCCCGAGCAGGACGATGATAGCAGCGACGCCACCGGCGGTCACGAGAGGATCGACCACGGGCGGAGTTCCCGGGACGCCAGCCAGTAGTACACTCGACGATGAACCCATGCTCACTAATCGTGCGTCGGGCGGCGTTTAAAGGGTTACCCTCCGACGGCGGTCGCACAGTCGCGTCACAGGGGCGGTATAACAAATCACACATTTCAGCAGAGCCGGGAAAATATAAAACCTCGACGACATAACGTCTGATCGATGCCCTCCACGACAGATCCGGGCGACGCGGAGCGGCCGAGCAACCCGGATCAACCAACCTGCCACGAGTGCGGCGCAACTGTCGACGCCGATGCGAACTTCTGTTCGGCGTGCGGCGCGGACCTAACTGCCAAGCAACGGGCCGCGTACTGCCCCGAGTGTGGCGACCGGGTCGCCCCCGAGGACGCGTTTTGTTCCGGCTGCGGAGCCAACCGGTCGAGCTCCGAAGCCAGAGGGGTCCAGTCACCGGGCGGCGGATCCGCCCGCACGGAGCGTAACACCGAGTCAAATCGCCGAGAGTCGCCGCGCCGGGAGTCAACGTTCCGGAAGCGAGTACAACAGCATCTCGACGCCGGCTGGAAAATAAAACGCGACGACGGGCACACGGTGGTGCTCGTCGACCGGGACATCGGCTCGATCCCGATCCACGTTCTGTTGTTGCTCACCACTGGCGGCGTCGGCAATCTCCTGTACGGCTACTACCATCACTCCACCCTCGCCGAGACGCGCCGCCTCTCCGTCGACGACGAACACTACCCGATACCGAAACGGGAGCCGGACGAGGAGTCAGCGCTGACGACCGCCTCGGCGTACGCGTTGAGTGCGATTGTCCTCCTCGTCGGGCTGTTCATCGCGGTCGTCGCCACACAAGGAGGATCACTCGCCATGACGGCTGTTGGCCTCGTGCTCGCGCTCTCCGGTCTCCTCGTCGCTCCACCCGCCGATGAGCGACTCGATCGGCGGCACGAAGTCACCGCGTTCGGTCGCCGAAAAACCGTTGACCACCGGGTCCTCGAACCAGTCGATCCCGCCGAGGAGCCGTGTGTCGTCTGCGACCGGGAGTTCCACGGGGGGATCGTTCGCCGTCGACGAGACGAGACGCTCGTCGCGGGCGTGCCGGTCCGCACCCACGAACACGAGACGAACCACTACTGTGCGGCGTGTGCCCGCGAGGACCTCTTCGGAACCGACGGCCCCACCGCGCCGTCCACGGACGTCGAGGCGTCCCTCGACCAGGCGGTGGGCGAGGCAGTTGACGGGGCGATGGACGAGACGGTTGACGGGGCAGTCGACAAGGCGGGGACGATCGGCGGCCGCGATCCGGTTTCGGAGACGACGACCGACGACGAGCGGTAGGATGGGTCCCGCCGGCGTCGACGCGGCTCCGACCGTATCCCGCCGGCGTCGACACGGTTACCCGACCGGCAGCCCAACGACCGCCCATGTCGAAGCAACCGATCACGCTCTACCGACTCCAAGCGTGTCCGTTCTGCGAGCGCGTCGTTCGAACGCTCGACGCGCTCGGACTCGAATACCGGTCTAGATACGTCGAACCGATGCACTCCGAGCGCAACGTCGTCAAGCGCGTCTCCGGCGCGCGAAGCGTCCCGGCTATCGTTGACACGGAGACCGGCGTCACGATGTCCGAAAGCGCCAACATCGTCGCGTATCTCGAACGAACCTACGGCGCGACCGGAGACGAGGCGGTGGCCGATGGCGGAGTCGTGAGCCCGAATGAAACCACGAACGGAGGTGCCTGAGATGGACCTCGGATTCGACGTGGTCGACCTGCCGGAGACCGACCACGTTGCCGTGGGTGACCTCGCGCCGGAGTTCACTCGCCCGCTCGTCGGCGACGAGTTCTGGGAGGACCGCGCGCTCTCCGAACTCGTCGATGGACCCACACTGCTCCTCTGTCACCCAATGGACGGGGCGTTCCAGACGACGTACCTGTACAACGAGGTCGACGACAGGGGCTGGACCGACGACGTAGATGTGTACGGGCTCTCCGTTTCCTCGCCGTACGAACACAAGCGCTTACTCGCCGAGCGCGGTGACGGTGTCCGTGTCTTCTCGGACCCGACCGCGACGGTGGTCGAGCGCTACGGCGTCGATCACGATATCGATGGAATGGCCGGAATCACCGAGGCGCGTCCCGCTGTTTTCCTCCTCGATTCAGAACGCGTCGTCCGGTACGCGTGGGTCGCAGGCGAGCACCCGGAGTTTCCCGACTACGACGCAGTCGAGGCGGCTATCGACGAACTCGTCGAGTGACCACACCGGTTGTATCGAAGCTGGTACCCCCGGTCAGAATCCGTCTTCGAAGACGAACGTACCGTCACGCTGGACGACCTCGCCGTCGACCTCGATGACCGAGTTCTCGCTCATGTCGACTATCATATCGACGTGCTCGGCGGACTCGTTCGTCTCGTTTTCCTCGCCGACAGTCTCCGGATACGCGGACCCAACCGCCATATGGACGGTGTCGCCCATCTTCTCGTCGAACAGCATGTTGTACGTGAACCGGTCGATCTGACGATTCATCCCGATTCCGAGCTCGCCGAGGCGACGAGAGCCGTCGTCGGTGTCGAGAATCCCCGTCAGCAGCTCCTCGTTGCGCTCGGCGGAGTGGGACACAACCTCGCCGTCCTCGAAGCGCAGCCGAACCCCGTCGATCTCGCGTCCGTAGCGATACAGGGGGAGATCAAAGTGGACCGCACCGTCGACCCCGTCGCGGACGGGGGCGGTGAACACCTCGCCACCCGGAAGATTTGCCTCTCCGTAGTCGTTGAGCGTCGAGTTGCCGGACACGTCGAGGGTAAGATCCGTCTCCTCACCCGACCGGATCCGGACCTCGTCGGCGTCGTCGAGGATAGCCACCATCTTCTCCTGAAACGCACGCTGTTCGTCCCAGTCAAGCGAGACGGCGTCCCAAACGAAGTTCTCGTACGCTTCCGTACTCATCCCGGCGAGTTGCGCGTGGCTCGCCGTCGGGTACTGCGTGAGACACCACGTCTTCGAGAGTCGCGTCCGCTTGACCTCCTCCATCGCGCGGTTGTACGCCGCGTTCGTCTTCGGGTCGATGTCGGCATCCTCTGTCGCGTTTGCCCCACCGCGTGCGATAACGAACACGTCTGCCTCCTCGTAGAGCGCGCGGCGGTGGCTCGGCTCGGAGAACTCCTCGGCGGAGCGTTTAAAAGCGCGTTGGGCACGTTTCGAGTAGTTGAGGTAGATCGGATTTGCACCGCGGTCACCGCAGACCTCGTGGAGCGCAACGGCGAGGTCCTCGGCTTCTTTCGGCAGCTGGATGACCACGTCGTCGCCGGACGTGATCCCCGTCGAGTGGTCGGCGATCGTCTCGGCGTGTTCTCGTACGCGTGCGTCCATGGATACCTAAGCCGTCTCGCCGCGTGGGATTATCGTTTTCCTTTCGGACGCCGCCGACACAACGGGTTTGACCCCACCGTACGTAGCTGAACGTATGGCCCGGATCGCGCTCAGGCTCGTCGCGGCGACAGTCGGCGTCGGGCTGTTGATCGCGTACCTGATTGTGGCGCTGTTCGTCTTCGAGACGGTGCGGTTCCTCGCATCACTCCTCCCAAGTTTCGTTGAGTTGGTGGTCGTCCTCGTCGTCGCGACCCTCGTATCGACGTACGTCAGTTACCGGTTCGGAACGTCGCGTCTCATCGCCGCCATCGAGACGGATCGACTGCCGCGCGAACGAGCCCCGGAACTCCATCGACGACTCGACGCTCTCGTTGACCGGATGGACCTCGCCCGTCCGACGCTATACGTCGGCGATCTGCGCGCGCCGAACGCCTTCGCAGTCGGTGGCTCTGACGGCGGTGGACTCGTCGTTGACCGGTCGCTGTTCCGGCTGCTGTCGTCGTCAGAGCTCGAAGGGATCCTCGCCCACGAACTCGCCCACCTAGAGCGAAACGACGGTCTGATGGCTGCCGTCATCGACGGATTTGCTCAAACTGTTGTGGGGATCGCCACCATCACGGCAATGCCAGCGCTGTTGGTCCTCTCGGGACTGGCTCGCGCGTCAGCGTGGATTCGCGGGCGTCCCAGCGACCGCTCCGGCGTGTTCTCGTGGCTCCGGCGGGGGCTCGTCGCGGGGCTGATCGGTGGGTTCGTGCTCACGACGCTCGTGGTCCGGGCACGCTCGCGACGCCGGGAGTTCGCTGCTGACGACCGCGCAGCCGAGGTGACGGGAGACCCGCTCGCGCTGGCGCGGGCGCTCCGTCACATTGAGCGTGCGACGGAGCCGTCATGGCCGCTCGCGCCGTTTTCAGCGTACCGTGAGACTGACTCCCCGATTGAGCGGTGGCTCTCGACCCATCCGCCGGTCGACGAGCGCGTCAAGCGACTGCGACGGCGAGCGGAGACACCGCGAGGCGACCCGTTGCGTGGCGAATCAGTCAACTCACGGATCGGGTGAGGGAACCGGTCCCGCCTGACACGACCGTTTCCTCAACGTCCGCACCGCCGGATACCCGTTCCGCGAGACCTGTTCCGCGAGACCTGTTCCGCGAGACCTGTTCCGCGAGACCGCGTCATGGTCGTGTATCGGCAGTACCGTATGTTTCGCGTGGATTTATGCGCTCAGCGTTGGTTATTTCGTTACAACGATGCGAGAGGTTCCAGACACCGACGACGTGCTTGAAGCGCTGGCGAGTCTCCCGACGCTTGCGCACCCTACCGCCTCGCCTGACGGCGACGAGGTGGCGGCGTACTACGACGACACCGGTCGCAACGAACTCCACGTGTTCGACGTCGAGTCGGGCGATCGGAGCCAGTGGAGCGACGGCAACGTTCCCCGAAACGCTCGTTGGTTCGTCAAGTGGGGTGCGGACGGCGAGCGCGTCTTCTTCCACGTCGACGAGGACGGAGACGAGCAGAACGACATCCACGCGATCTCACGCAGCGGAGACGTCGAACAAGTCGTCGAAATGGACGGACAGGTCATCCTCAACGACGTCGGCGACGACGGGCGTACCCTGATTCTCGGGTCAAGTCGTGACGGACAGATGAATCTGTTCCGGCACGACTTACAGACTGACGAGACCGAGAAGATCACCGAATACGACCGCGCAACAGGTGGGGCGACTCTCTCGCCGGACTGTGAGCGAATCGCCTACAGCACGAACGAGAGCGACGACTTCGACAACCGAGACGTGTACGTGGCCGACGCGGACGGATCGAACCCCCGAAACCTCGCGCTCGGTGAGGTCGGTGGGGAGTCGGGGCCGGTCGACTGGGGGCCGGACGGGCAGCAACTTCTTGTCGAGGATAACTCCGCCAACCTCGGTCGTATCGGCGTCTATAACCTGAAATCGGAGTCTGTGCGATGGCTCGGCGACGGCGAGTACGAGGAGTCCGCGACTGCCTTCCTCCCGGACGGCAACCGCGTCATCGGGACTCGGGTTCGGGATGCCGTCACCGTCCCCGTCGTCTACGACCTCGAAACCGGCGAGGCGACCGAGTTCGACCTTCCGGAGGGAGTCGCCAGCTTCAGCCGAAGCGGGAATCCGATACTCGGCGAGGACCACGTACTGCTCACCCACACCTCACCGACGACCCGGTCGGAACTGCTCGCGTACGACCTCTCGACACACGAGTACGAGACGCTCGTCGAAGCCGAGTACGGACCGTTCTCCCCTGACGATTTCGCGGACGCCGAGTACGTCACGTTCGACTCCGACGGTGTTCCGGAGACGCCGCAGGCGGCGATCGAACACGACACCTACGAGACGTTCGAGATTGGCGCGTTGCTGTACGACTCCGGCGAGCGCCCCTCGCCGCTCGTCGTCAACCCGCACGGCGGGCCGCGGGCGCGCGACACGAAGCGATTCGATCTGTACACGCAGGTGCTCGTCTCACAGGGGTTCTCGGTGCTCAAGGTCAACTATCGCGGATCGACCGGACGTGGTCGGTCGTTCGTCCGCGAACTTCACGACGACTGGGGCGGGGCCGAACAGGGAGATGTCGCGACCGGGGTCGAACACGTACTCACCGAGTACGACTGGCTCGACGAGGACCGCGTCGTCGTCTTCGGCGGCTCATACGGTGGCTACTCCGCCTACTGGCAGCTCGTCCAGTACCCCGAGCTGTACGACGCCGGCATCGCGTGGATCGGCGTGACCGACTTGTTCGACATGTTCGAGAACACGATGCCGCACTTCCGCACCGAGCTGCTGGAGACGTACCTCGGCACGCCCGATGAGAACCCGGAGCTGTACGAGGAGCGCTCGCCGGTCACCCACGTCGAGAACGTCGACGCGCCGGCGTTCCTTATCCACGGCGTCAACGACCGTCGAGTGCCCGTTTCCCAGGCGCGTATCTTCCGTGACGCGCTTCTCGACGCCGACTACGAGGAAGGGGAGAACGCCGACTTCGAGTACCGTGAACTCGGCGAAGAGGGCCACGCTTCCTCCGACCAGGAACAGAAGCTCCGCACCTTCCGACTGCTCAGCGACTTCCTCGACCGCCGAGTGGACGCAGACGTGACGGCAACCGCTGACGACGACTGAGTCGTCGCGGTTCGGACTCCCGCTCTTTTATATTCGTGGCCCCCACGTCCACACATGCAGACGCACATCGTCCCGGTCGGGTTCGACTACGACCGGATGATCGCCCCACTCATTCGGGACCAATTCGATGTCGACAGGGTGATCCTGTTGGAGGGGACGGTTGGGAGCGAGGCCAACGTCGAGTACTCGCGCAACATCGCCCGAAAGCTCGAACAAGACTTTCAGAATCTGCTCGGGGCGGAGACGGTTCGGCAACAGCTCCCGGACGTGTACGACTACGACGCTGCCTTCGAGCGCGCGTTCGATCTCATCAACGCGGAGCTTGACTCCGGGGGAGACAACTCCGGGGGCGACGACTCCGACCGCGACGACTCCACTGACGCGGAGCGGGAGGTATGGGTGAACGTCTGTTCGATGCCGCGGCCGGTTTCCTTCGCGTTCGCGACCGCGGCACATTCGATCATGGTTGAGCGGCAGGCGGACCGCGACCGGATCCACACCTACTACACTGCCCCGGAGAAGTACCTCGAAACCGAACTCGCCGAGGAGCTACGCGCGAACCGCGACCTGCTCCACGACCTTCAGGCGGATGGTGATATCGACGACGACCGGATCGCAGACCGGTTGACCACGACGAGTGACCTGCTGTCTGAGTTCGACGAACGAGGGACGACCATCGGCGCAAAGCGGATCGGAGACAGCCACGTGATCGAGCTGCCGGTGGCCTCGTTCCAGAACGTCAAGCCGTTCGAGGAACTCGTCCTGTTCACGCTCGGCGAGCACGGGGAGTTTGAGTCGGTTTCGGAGCTCGCGGAGACGCTCGCGGCGGATCTCAACGAGGAGTACACCGACTCGTTCCGGTCGAAGGTGATCTACAACGTCGACCGGCTTGGCCCCGGCGGCAAGGGATACATCAAACAGGAGGCACACGGGAAGTCTCACCGGACATCGCTGTCACGAATCGGCGAACTCTGGGTGCGGGCACACGCCAACGGCGACCGCGAGTTGACCAGAAAGTGAGTTCGGAAGCGTTGCGCCCGGATCAAACTCGCAGCGAAATCAGAAACGACTCAATCCGCGTCGAACGGTGCCGTGACCGTCCGGTTTATACTCGTGGGTCGGCGACGCTAACGAGATGACGACGGAGCCCGATATCGACCCTGACGACTTCGGTTTCACCACGCCAGAAACCGGCCAGTCGTTCGAGAACGCGCTTGCGAAGGCCCGGGACGGGCTCCGGCTTACCGTCGACGACG
>LFFM01000166.1_pt1 | contig 42295 bp, 41 predicted proteins | sample 643131 | NCBI WGS metagenome assembly LFFM01 (sample SAMN03777445, study PRJNA286221) | soda lake metagenome | biome: soda lake; feature: Kulunda steppe; material: water; isolation source: sample Tc-Br brine of Tanatar trona crystallizer | place: Russia: Kulunda steppe | collected 2011-07 | reverse complement strand
GGCGATCGGCGGTAACTACGGACACTAATCAGTATCCGTCGTCGGACGACGGACACTCATGGCTGCCGGTGGTGGCGTCGGTGCGACGCTGCTCGCCGGTTGTACGTCGGGAGAGTCGCCGGCCGACGACGAGGAGACAACAGAGAGCGACGCCACCAGTGGGCGGTTTCGGCTGCTCATCAGCGACCTTCCGGCGGATATTGGCGATTTCGATCGGCTGGACGTCTCCTTCGACAGTGCTCGTGTCTTCGACGGCGGAGGCGACGATGCCGACGACGAGTCGGACGCCGAGACGAACGACACTGTTGAGTCGGCGTCCGACGGTGGCACTGCGCCCGACGGGGCGGACGATCAACCGGACGAGGAAACTGAGACAGACGACGAGAACGGCGATGAGGCTGACGACGGAACCGACGACGACACTGACGACGGAACCGACGACGAGGAAGCCGACGCGAACGCCGAGGGCGTCGAGCGGCGGGGTGGCTTCTACATCCTCGATCTCGATGGCGCGACAGTCGACCTCACCCAGGTCGTCGGCGACAGGGCGATGGGCGTCTTCGACGGCGAACTGTCGGCGGGGAGCTACAACAAAATCGAACTCCACGTCGAGACGATCGACGGGATCGTCGACGGCGAGTCAGTCGAGGTGAAGGTCCCCAGCGAGAAGTTACAGCTCACGACGGCGTTCGAGGTCCATGCCGACGAGGACGTCGAATTCGTGTTCGATATCAACGTCGTCAAACGCGGCCCGAACAACGGCTACATCCTCCAGCCTGTGATCTCGAAAAGCGGTGTAAGAGGACGAGACGTCGACGTCGAAGAAGTGGATGGCGAGGAAGTCGACGACGAGGACGGAACTGGAGACGAAGACGGAGACGAGGACGGAACTGGAGACGAGGACGGAGGCGACGACGAAACTGGAGACGAAACCGAGAGCGACGACAGCATATAATAACGCGTCTATCCGCACCGATCGTCCCACCGAGTCGACGATCGGCGGAGCGTGACGACGCTCCCGCTGAATCGATGCGGGCGTTCGTCAGTCGGCGATTCAGTCCGACGCTTCCGCCGTTGCAGGAACCTCGATCGCGAGCACCATCGTCACATCCTCGACCTCCCACTCCTTGCGGTGGCCGTCGTCGACAGTGCCGATCTCGTCGGCGCGGACCTCCTCACTGATCAGGTCGGTCCGTTCAGCGACGAGGTCGGCGACGCGATCGTCGTCGACCTCGATGTCGAGGACGATGCGTTCCTCGACGTCCAGATCGAGTTCCTTGCGCATCTCTTGGACCCGGCGGATGACCTCACGGGCGTACCCCTCGCTCTCGATGTCCTCGGTCAGCGAGGTATCGACGTAGACGACCCCGAGATCGTCACCGTTCAGATTGAACTCGCTGCCGGCGATCCCCTCGGGTGTCTTGGTGACAAAGGAGACCATCGACTCCGTGAGTTCCTCGTCGTCCTCGAGGTGATCGTCGACGGCCGCCTCGAGTGCGTCCAGCGTTGGCTCCTCGATACGGGCTTCGTTGAGTGCGTTCATCACTTGCCCGGCGCGACCACCGAATGCCGGCCCGAGTTCGCTCATGTCTGCCTCGGCGCTGTATTCGAGTTCGTCCCAGCGATCGTCGGGTGCGACGAGTTCGATCTCGCGGGCATTGAGTCGATCCTCGAGCAGCGAGGCATGGCGCTCGACGGCCTCGATAACGCGCTGGCCGTCGACTCCCTCGACCGACTGATTGGCGGCCACGATGACCCGAGAGACTGGCCAGCGAAGCTTGCGGCCGGCCTGCTGGCGGGCGTTGCCGCCGGCCTCCTCGATCGCACGCAAGATCGCGACGTCGTCTTCGAGTTGTTCGTCTTCGAAGTACTCCTCGACGGCGGGCCAGTCTTCCATGTGGACGGTGTCGTGGCCAGCGTCACCAGTAAGGGTCCCGTAGATCTCTTCGCTGATGAACGGCGCGTAGGGGGCAAGCAGGGCGACGCTCTCTCGAAGGACGTGGTAGAGAGTCGCATAGGCGGCCGTCTTGGAGCCGCTGTCGTCTTCCTCCCACATTCGTTCGCGGACCGCCTGCACGTAGAACCGCGAGACGTCCTCGATAATGAACTCGAGGAGCGCGTCGGCGGCTTTGTCCTGACGGAACACCTCGAAGTGGTCCGTCATTTCGGCTTTCCTGGACTGGAGGCGAGCGAGGATCCACTCGTCGATCAGTTCGAGGTCGTCATCAACCGCCTCAAGGTCCGTCTCGGACGGATCGAAATCGTCCAGTCGCATGTACGGCAGCGGGAACCGGAAGACGTTCCAGAGCGTCCGGAGATGGTTCTCCATCGTCGCCATCTCGTCCCACGAAAAGCGCATGTCGTCGCCCTGTGGGTTCGCCGAGAGCAAGAACAGCCGCATGGCATCGGAGCCGTGGCGCTCGATTGCCGCGTCCGGTTCGACGACATTGCCGACGGATTTGGACATCTTCCGGCCGTCCTCGTCGAGTGCATGACCGTGCATGAGGACCTGCTCGTAGGGACTCTCGCCGAGTGCAGCGGTGCCCATGCCGAGCTGGGACCAGAACCAGCCACGGGTCTGGTCGTGGGCCTCGAGGATGAAGTCCGCGGGCCAGAGTTCGTCGAACCGGCTGTCGTCCGATGGAAAGTCGAGTGTTCCCCACGAGGCGACCGAGGAGTCGAGCCAGACGTCGAACACGTCCGGAACGCGCGTATAGGTCGTTCCATCCTCGGTAATCGTCAGGTCGTCGACCGTATCCTTGTGGAGGTCGACGGCATCGGGATCGATCTCCTGATCGACCCGATCGGCGAGTTCCTCCCGATCGCTGATGACGATCCGATCCTGGTCGTCGTCCCGATCTCTGGGTGTCCAGACCGGCAGCGGAATGCCCCAGTAGCGCTGGCGGGAGACGTTCCAGTCCGGTGCCTCCTCGACGAAATCCCGAAAGCGGTTGTCGCGAGCCCACTCGGGGTACCACTCGCTGTCCTCGATGTTGTCGAGCAGTTCGTCTTTGACGTCGGTGATCGTGATGAACCACTGGTCGGTGACGATCTGGAGGATCCCCGTGTCACAGCGCCAGCAGTGGCCGTAGCTGTGGTCGACGGTACCTGAGGCAAGGAGGGCGTCGTTGTCGTCGAGATCGGCCATGATTTCCTCGTCGGCATCTTTGACGAACTGCCCCTCGTATTTGCCGGCTTCGGCGGTGTACACACCGTCGCCGTCGACAGGACAGAAGATCGGGAAGCCGAGTTCGCGGCCCCGTTCGAAGTCGACCTCACCGTGGCCCGGCGCGGAGTGGACGAGCCCCGTCCCGTCGCCGTCCGTCTCGACGTACTCGGCGGCGTAGACCTCGAAGACGCCCTCGGCGTCGACGTGATCCGGCACTTCCTCGGCGAGTGGGTGCTCGTACGACGAGCCGATCAGTTCCTCGCCGGATAGTTCCTCGACGACCTCATAGGTCTCATAGCGGCCCTCTTTGAGCACTTCCTCGTGTTTGGCTTCGGCGACGTAGAGCAGTTCTTCCTCGCCGTCCTTTTCAGCGCGGACACCGACGTAGTCGCCTTCCTCGTCGACCGCGACGAACGTATTCGCCGGGATCGTCCACGGCGTCGTCGTCCAGATGACGATCGATCCCTCGCGGTCTGCTAAATCGAATTTGACGTAGACCGACGGATCCTCGACGTGCTCGTACTCGACTTCGTTGTTCGCGATCGCCGTCTCACACCGGGGACACTGCGAGATCGATCGGTGGCCCTTCTCGACCAAGCCGCGGTCTGCAGCCTTCGCAAAGCCCCACCAGGCAGCTTCCATGTACTCGGGACTGACCGTCCGGTAGGGGTTGTCCCAGTCCATCCAGACGCCAAAGGATTTGAAATCTTCCTGGAGTCCCTCGAGTTGCTCGTCGGCGTAGTCTTTGCACTCCTGGATGAAGTTCTCCTCGCCGAAGGCCTCGATGTCTTTCTTGTTCTCGAAGCCGAGGCGCTCCTCGACTTTCGTCTCGATCGGCAGCCCGTGCATATCGTAGCCCGGCCGATCGGTGACGTCGTACCCCTGCATGCGGAGATACCGGATGTAGACGTCCTTCAGGGACTTGTTCCAGGTCGTTCCCATGTGCGCCGAGCCGGAGGTGTACGGCGGCCCGTCGACGAAAAAGAACGATTCACCGTCCGATCGGTGGTCGACCGTCTGCTCGTAGGCGTCGACCGAATCCCAGTAGTCGAACACCCGGGCTTCGAGTTCGTGGGGGTCGTACTGGTCGTCGACCTCGCCGAATCTGCTCATACGGGACGTAATTGGCTGGGACAGTAAAGAGGAATCGATATCGCAGGTTCGGCGATCGACCGGCGGTCGATCACAGGACGGGAGGTCGGTACCCGATCGTGAAACGAGATCGGGAGCCGTCTCAGATCAGCTGCGAGAACACTTTCTTGTAGCCGAGACCGTAGACACCCGCATAGAGCATCACGAAGCCGAGGATGGCGAGCCAGACGGCGACCATCGCCTCACCCGAGCTGAAGTGCTGGAGGCTCGCGTACTCGGCGGCGATACCGCCAGCCGTGAGAACGGCCGCGATAACGGCATAGACGAGCAACGAGAGCGATTCGACGAGGAGTTCCGGTTTCATTGTCCGTTCAGAACCACCCAGTCGATGTAAACCTGTCCCCCAGTGAGGTCACGACCACGATCGGTCTCCCGGGCCACACTGCAGGCGACGCTCCGAATTCACGGTCGACGTCGTGCTGACTACTGTCCGAGCGTATACGTTTACGGGGCGGCTATTGTGCTCCGTGTCCCCGCCCGATCCACCGTTCCCCGACTCACGAACCGTCCTCGAACCCGACTGCCAGCGGTGCCCGGGGCTCGTCGAATCCCGTGAGTGCATCTCCTGGGGAACCGGCGATCACGACGCGGACATCGTCGTCGGCGAAGCACCCGGGTACGGAACCCCCGAGGCCGATCGGTGGCAGGGCGGCAACTGGACCGGGAGCGCCTACACCTCGCGTCACTCTGGCCGCCGTATTCGGCGCATGCTTGCGCAGGTCGGCTACCACGAAGACGCCTACTACACGAACGCGGTGAAATGCTTTCCAGCAGACCCCGACGATCGGACCACGAACCGCGAACCCACTGCCCAGGAACGATCGAACTGCCGAACCCACCTGCTGACTGAACTCGACCTCGTCGACCCCGACGTCGTTCTCACGACCGGGAAGCACGCGACGACAACGGTTCTGGCAGCTGAGAATCGGGTGCTCGACAGCTTTCTCGACAGCGTGCTCGAACCGATCGCACTCGATCGGCTCGGGGTCTGGCTCCTCCCGATCCTGCATCCGTCGTACTAGGACATCTGGATCGGCCGACTGGGCTACGAACCGGAGGCATACCGCGCGGCGATCGCAACGACACTCGACGAGCTCCAGTCCCGGTAAGTTTCTTACAGGCGGGCGACCCACACTCGGGTATGAGTACGATCTTCAGCCAGATCGTCGAGGGGGAGATCCCTGCCCGAATCGTGTACGAAGACGAGACGACGATCGCCTTTCTGGACGCAAATCCGCTCTCGCCGGGGCACACGCTGGTGATCCCCAAAGACGAGTACGAGCGGTTGAACGACGTTCCCGAGGACGTCGCCAGCGATCTCTACGCGACCATCCACCGGCTGGTCCCCACCGTCGAAGCGAGCGTCGACGCCGACGCGACCACCGTCGCGTTCAACAACGGCGAGGAAGCGGGCCAGGAAGTCCCCCACGTCCACTGTCATATCGTCCCCCGCTTCGAGGGCGACGGTGGCGGCCCCATCCACGCGATCACCGGCGATCGGCCCGAACTGGACGACGACGAACTCGACGACATCGCCGAGACAATCGAGTCGAACGTCTCGTAAGGTCGCCTTCGGCCACAAGTGATACTCCCAGACACACGTACGTAAATCGTGTATTGGCGTATTCGTCACGGCGAGATCGTTGAACCCCCAATCTGGGTGTTGCTCGTTCAGTTGCTTGTGTCCGGCAGTATGAGTCACGCAGTGGCGCCAGATCGATCGGCCAGCCAGGTGGACCCACCGTGGCGATCCGGCGACCGGTGTCGTGACAGTTTTGCCGATCGCGTGTGAGCCTCGTGTATGGTCCTCGCGGGTCTCATCGCCCAGTTTCGTGCGTATCCGATCGCCGCAACCCTCGAGTACGGGAGTGTCCTGGTCTGTCTGGTGCTGTTCGTGGGAACGTTCGTGACGCTCGCAACCGTCCCACCACACCAGTCGACGACCCCATGGCTGGCGATCGTCGGCGTCGGCAGCGCGTTCGTACTGTTCTGGACGGTCGCCGTGCCGCTGTACGAGCGAACGCTGTGAGCCGGCCCTGCCATCCGTCCACACGGCAGCGTAGCGACCCGAGAGCGTCGCCAACACGCGGCAAGCGAGAGGTTACAGTAACGCAGATATGAGGAGATCGCCGTACAGCAGCCCGATGAGTAGGCCGACAAACACCGGGACAAGAAACGGCGTTCCCGGGGAGATCCAGATCGTCTCCTGCTCGGCGACGACGTCGAGTCCCGCCCGGAGTTCCTCGGGTGACGTGCCGTAGGCCCGCCCCTCGATATCGTCGAGGAAGGCCTCGGCACCCCACGGATCGTCGATCGCCTGTGGCTCCTGTTCGGTATCGGGGTCCGTCCCGCCGTCGCTTCGGACGTCGGGGCCGACGTCGACCGCCCCGTCGGTCGGCGGGTTCGGCTCGTCGGGCAGCGTCGTCGGATCCCGGTACCGATCGGGAGCCCCGCGGAGCGCGGCCAGCGTCAGCCCGCGCCAGCGCAGGTACATTCGCAGGGCGTCGATGTCGAGCCCGCCCCGAGAGAGTCCCGTCGGCGTCGAGAGGATGGTGCCGTGGCTCTCTGCAAGGCGCCCCCAGGTGACCGGCCAGCCGATAAACATGACCGGCGCGATACGTCCGGCTGCGGCGTTGCGAGCGGCAAGCGCGATCGGGATCGCGAGTCCGACGAGGACGGCGTTGGTCAGGATCGTCAGCGAGAACGTTTCGACGGGTGTACTCGTCAGCGGAAACAGCCACGGGCCGACGGTATACTGTGGAAAGGTGGGGAACAGCAACGCGATGACGAGCAACGCTTTCGCGTCCGCACCGCCAAAGCCGCCAACCCACCAGAACAGGTACGCAATCGGGACGACAAAGCCGAGACTGACCGCTGCCGGAAGCAAAAAGTCGTGTGTCCACGCCGATCCACCGGCGCTCCAGGCGATCCAGCCATCCCAGAGCAGCGCCACGGCGCCGAGGGCCGCAAGCGGGATCCAGACGGTACTCGAGACCCGCCGCGTCTTGACGTCGCGAATCGCCGTCCACGCGAAGACCGGCAGGGCGACGAGTCGTAGCAGGTCGGGAATCGTCGCCGAGACGCCAGCGAGTGTCACACGCGTTCTCTCGAGCGCTACAGCGTTATTGTTTCGACTCGACGGCGGTGCTGGGCTCAGCAGCTACTCGGATGGCACCGGCTCTGTCGATCGAGCCTCGTGTTCGCGGCCGTTCTCCCAGAGCAGATCGAACAGCTGTGATTGGGTCCGGTACAGCGTCGCACTCGTCGTCGAGATACCGACGTACCCATCGTCGTGACGGGCAACAAACGCAACCAAGACGTGTGCATTGTCGTAGAGATAAATCCGACCCTCGATGTTCGGAACGCGTCGCACGTCCATAATCTCAGTTGCGCGATCGTAGACGGCAGGCGAGACGGTACCGTCTTCGGAGACGATCGCCTGGATACGCGTCCCAGAATCGGCCTTACTGGTTAGTGCTTCGACGTGGTGGTTGAGAATGCGTTCGAAGCTGACCGGCGTCGTGATCATTCGAATCTCGGTGGTCGCCGTCGTAGTCAGTTCGGAGAGTTTCTCGAGAATGCGATGCCGATCGGAGTATGTCCAGCAGATTTCCGACTGCTCGGTCGGCGGTCCCCTGTCTTCGACCGCCTCCGCGAGTTGCTCGCCGAGTTGTTGCTTTCGAGAGAGTTCGTCCTCGTACTGGCGCTGTTTGAACTCACAGAAGTGTTCGACCGCCGTCTCCGGCTCGATCGGACCGAACTTCTTCGGCCGGCCGGGCTGTACATCGACGAATCCTTTCTGTTCCAGTTCGCCGAGTGCGTCGTACACCCGTGGTTGGGGTACGTCAGCGCCATCGGAGACTTCCTGCGCAGTCGAAATACCCCGTCGCAAGAGGCATGCGTACGCATGGGCTTCGTATTTTGATAACCCGAGTTCCTTGAGATACATTACTGGCTGACTGGACATACAGCATCGAGCCACCCACATATGTTAGTTTTTTGCCCTTTATTGCGTATTATGAGATTTAGGACCAGAAAATCGGGTATAGATTGGACAGCGAAAAGGTAGAAATCCTGTGGCCACTATTTAACGATAGCACTGGTTTCCTCGGCGATCGCTTCGACTTCGATGACCCCTCCCCGTTCGCGTCGAGAACGTCGGTCGTCAGTTCGAACGGCCGGTTGGTGATTTCGCCGACGATCTCACAGACCGCCGTGACGCGCTCCCAGGCCGATTGGTTCTGCCGAGAACCGGCGACAAGAGTCACCGGCCATGGTCGAGAGACGGGTCATGGCTGCGGGCTGAAGGTCCGGTACGGGTCGCCGATCGAGATTCCGGCCTCGGTGCCGTCGAGGCTCGCACGATAGATGTCTCGGGATTCCCGGGCGTCGCCAACGACGTAGACCGACGCGGGGTACGCATCGAGTTCGTCGGCGAGTTCGTCGTTTGGCACGTGTCCCACCGCGAGCACCACTCGGTCAGTCTCATGTGTCATCTCCGCACCGTCGGCGTCGGTGGTGACCACAGCCCCTTCCTCGATAGCCGTCACCGTCTCACCCGTGAGGAGCGCAATGCGGTCGTTCGACTCGAGGGCCTGCAGCATGTCGATGCGACTGATCTGTTCTTTGTCCGGAGCGATCCTATCTGTCTGCTCGACTACGGTGACCTCACAGCCCCGGTCGGCCAGGAAACCGGCGGTGTCACAGCCTACATCGCCTCCACCGATGACGACGACCGATTCGTCACCGACCGGCACCGACCCGTCGATGACGTCCCACGACTGGACGACGTGGTCTGCGTCGGCTCCTGAAACGTCGATCCTGCGGGGCCTGGCGCCAGTCGCCACGACGACGGCGTCGGGGTCGGTCGCCTCGACCGTCGACCGGTCGACACGCTCTCCCAGCCGGATCTCGACCGATCGGTGCTCAAGTTGCGTCCTGAGGTATTCGAGGTACCACCCGTTTTTGCCCTTGCGCGGCGGGGCGGCCGCGAGGTGAAGCTGGCCGCCCACCTCCTCGGCTGCGTCGTACAGCGTGACGTCGTGTCCCCGGTCGGCGCTTCGGATGGCTGCCTGGAGCCCAGCCGGGCCTGCGCCGACGACGAGCACTCGCCGGCGCTCCGGTGCGGGCCCGAGGGTTGCGAACTCCCGCTCGCGGCCTACTGTCGGGTTGACCGTACAGCCCATCTCCCTGTCTGCGAAGATCCCCTCGCCGATGCAGCCGATGTTGCAGCCGATACACCGGTTGATCTCCGCTTCACGTCCCTCCCGGGCCTTGCGCGCGAAGTGTGGGTCCGCGATGTGACCACGGCCGAGGGCGACGAAGTCGGCGTCGCCGTCGGCGAGCACTGCTTCGGCCGTCTCCGGCTGACGGACGACGCCGACGGTGATAGTGGGAATATCGACGACGTCACCGATCGCTGCGGCGTAGTGAGAGCGCCAGGCTTCCTCGTACCCCATCGGCTCGAGAGTCCGGGTCGGCGCGCCATAGGCGCCAACCGTGACATCGAGGACGTCGACGCCGGCCGCGGCGAGCACCTCGGCCATCTGGGTGGCCTCCTCGAGCCCGTAGCCGCCGTCGACGAACTCCTCGGCGCTCAACCGGAACGACAACGCGAGGTCGTCGTTTGTCGCTTCACGGATACCGTCGACGATCTCTGTCGGAAACCGCATACGGGAGTCGAAGTCGCCCCCGTATCGGTCGTCCCGGTGGTTGTTCCGTGGAGAGATGAACTCCTGGATGAGATAGCCGTGTGAGCCGTGTAGTTCCACACCGTCGAACCCTGCCTTCTGTGCGCGTTTCGCGGCATCCACGAAGCACTCCACCAGCGATTCGACTTCGTCGGTTTCCAAGACTCGTGGGTCCCGGGCATTGTACGCGTTCTCGGCTATCGAACTCACTACCGGTCTGACTCCATTGGTTTTTTTCACTGTGGTTCCACCGCCGGCGTGGTGGAGTTGCACGAACGCCTTCGCTCCGTGCTGTTGAATACGCCGGGCAAGCTTCGAGAGCCCCGGGACGAGGCTGTTGTCGGCTATCGATAGCTGGTTGACGATCGCACGTCCCCGGGGATGCTCGACGGCCGTGGTGCCCGCGATAATGAGCCCGGCTCCGCCGGCCGCGCGTTCGGCATAGTAGTCGAGAAGCCGGTCGGTAACTTCTCCGGAAGCGGTGGCGTAATTCGTCCCCATCGGCGCCATGACGAGGCGGTTTCTGAGTTCGATGGGGCCGATGCGTTCAGGATCAAACAGATGAGTGTATTCGGAAGCCATTGGTTGTGTAATCTGAACTGAAGAGGGCGAACAGTAAGATATTGTCCACTGACGGAGGAATAAATGTTTGGATGGTTCAACTCTTGTCGAACCGCCAGAGCCGACAAAACCAACTCAGTGTGTCTACCCCACACGTATTACAGAACTGTCCAGGAGTACGCCGGCATTTCGACTGGGCGAGAGAAACGCTCAATATCAAATTCTGCTATATTCCCTGGCTATTCGTACAACAAACCAGTTCTAGTTCGGAAAACCCAACAACACACAAGCTTACTACAGTCTGGTTGTAAATAACTATCAATACAAAGCCAGCCACAGTACGTATGTTGGCCCATTCAGTCGATGGATGTCGATAACGGGCCGATCTAAATCATGAGTAAACAACGAGAATCTGCAGCTGTCGATCATCCACTCGCACAGCTCACGGCTGACGAGATTGAATCGGCTACCGAGATCCTCGAAGCGGAGTCAGAACTCGGCGACGACGTACAGTACCACAACGTCACCCTCAACGAGCCGCCAAAATCGTTCGTTCGGGAGTTTGAACCCGGCGATCCCTTCGATCGAAAGCTGGATATCGTCGCCCGCGAACATGGAGAGACGTACGAAGCGACGGTGTCAGTCACCGATAAGGAACTCCTCAGCTGTGACCACGTTCCGGGTGTCGAACCGGCGGTAATGCCCGAAGAGATCGAAGCCGCTCGCGAGGCAGTCAAAAACGACCCCGAATGGCGTGAGGCGGCGAAGAAACGCGGCGTCGAGGACTTCGATCTCGTGATGGTCGATCCATGGTCGGCCAGCGGGTTCGAACCCGAAGCACACGACGACAAACGCCTCTGTCGGGCCATCTCGTGGATCAGAACGAGCGAGAACGATAACGGCCGTGCGCGGCCGATCGAGGGGCTGTTCGCGTTCGTCGACCTCGACGAGACGGAAGTCGTCGAGATAGAGGACAACGGGATTCCCGATCCGGACAACCCACTCCCGCCCGAGGACGCCGACTACCGGGCCGACCGTGTCGAAACGAGAGACGATTTTAACCATCTCGACGTGGTCCAGCCCGACGGCCCGAGTTGGGAGGTTGAGGGGAACAAAGTCGAGTGGCTCGACTGGGAGATGCGGGTCGGATGGAACGCACGTGAAGGGCTCGTCTTCCACGACGTCACGTTCGACGATGACGGCGAATCACGCCGGATCCTCCACCGCGCCTCCGCGTGTGAGATGGCCGTCCCGTACGGTGATCCCGACCCGAACCACTCCTGGAAAAACGCCTTCGATATCGGCGAGTATCATGTCGGCCGGATGGCCAACGAACTCACCGAAGGCTGTGACTGTCTTGGCGTAATGAACTACTGGGACGTCGAGATGAGTACGATGGACGGTGGTTCAAAAACTCTCGAAAGCGGGATCTGTATGCACGAGGAAGACGACGGCGTCCTCTGGAAACATACCGACGAGCGAAAGCCACACACCGAGGTCCGACGCCGCCGCCGCCTCGTCATCTCCTTTATTGCGACGGTGTACAACTACGATTACGGCTTTTACTGGTATTTCTACCCGGACGGAAGCATCGAGGCCGAGGTCCGACTGACCGGTGTCGACTCGAACGGGGTCGTTCCGGTCGATGAGACGGCCGACGACACCTATGGTCAGTATGCGATCGTTGCGCCGGGCGTGAAAGCCCCGATCCACCAGCACTTTTTCAATTTCCGGCTCGACTTCGACCTCGACGGCGGCCCGATGCGAGCCAAGGAGGTGCACAACGAACCGACGGGTAGCGAGCGAAACCGCAAGAACGGGTTCCGGGCGAAGGAGACGCTACTGGAGCGTGAAAACGATGCCAGACAGGACATTGACCCGCTTCGAGGGCGATACTGGCGGATCGAAAGCAGCGAGACCAAAAACTCCTACGGCCGCAGCTGCGGATACAAACTCGACCCACACGACAACGTGTCGGCACCGATGAAGCCGACGTCGAGCGTTATGGAGCGATCCGGGTTCGTAGGGAATCATTTCTGGGCGACGCCGTACGACGACGACGAGAAGTTCGCTGCCGGCGATTACCCGAACCTGAACGACGACACGACGGGGCTCCCCGAGTGGACCGAGGAGGACCGCTCGCTCGTCGACGAGGACCTCGTCGTCTGGTACACCCAGGGCGTCAACCACGTGCCCGCCCCGGAGGACTGGCCGATCCTGTCGGCTGAAATCGCGAGTTTCAGTCTAGATCCCGAAGGGTTCTTCGACAGCAACCAGTCGACCTCACTGCCGCCCGAGCCGTGTCACACCGACCACGAGCTTACCTGTGCAGACGACGGCTGTGCGAGCGATGATTAAACCGTAGGTGAGAGACATGGCTGATCAGGTGGGTGAAAAATTGGTTCAAGCCCTCCGAAGAGAGGGCACCCGACAATAGTCGTTAAATGACGCGGTTCTGCAGGTAGTCGAGGTGTTTCGCGTTGTAGACGATCTGCACCTCGTCAGTTTCTGCAGAGCCGATGCAGGTCAGGCGGACGTCTTTCTCTTCGACTTCCTCATCGGAGAGGATCTGCTGCATGTCCATGTCGATCTCGCCTTCGTAGACGATCGCCGCGCAGTTCGCGCAGGCACCCGCGCGACACGAGAAGGGCCAGTCGTAGCCCTGTGCCTCGGCGGCTTCGAGGATGTACTCGCCTTCGGCGACGTCAAGGGATCCGTAGTCCTCATCACCGAGGTCGGCGTCAGCGGCCTCATCGAAGAGGTCGTCGTCGTCCATCTCCCAGCCGTGGTCGTCCAGCACTTCGTAGTTGAGGTATTCTACCGTGGGCATCATTCTTCGGTTCGGGGGCCGGACTGGTATAGCTTGCTGTTCGAGCCGAAATTGTCTTTCCGACAGAGTTAACAGGTTTGAGCGAAAGACGGTCACTGTTTTTCCAGTCTTGTAGCTAGTGTCGGTCGATGGGGCGGAGATTTTCGGACGGATTTGCACTAGCGTAGCAGTGTTTGCCGGGCGCGGTATGGCATACGAGACGGCAGTCCAAACTGTGATACGGAGTAGTGTCATCAATTACCGGCGTCGTCGGGCTTTGCCCGACTGCTTGAGGGATCTTCGATCCCTCTCTGTCGCCGGGCTTCGCCCGGCTGCCAGTGGATCTGTGATCCACGCTGTCACCGGACTGCGTCCGGTTGCTCGCGGCGCGTCGCGCCACGCCGATCGGGGACCCGCCTTGGCCGATCGGCGGTACCGACGGACACTACTCCGTATGAGTCGACCGATCGGCTCCGGTGTCTGGCGGGTGAAAATCGAGGTGGAGTCAGGGCGAGACGTGCGGTCACGGGGCGTCGATCGAGCGATCGCGGCTGTCGACGCAGTCTGCCGATCGACCCCTAGAATCCGAAGATCGGAATAAACCGGAACGTGAGGAATGCGCCGACGGTTGAGATGATCGGGACGACGTTTTGCATGAGGATCACCCGTGCCGTCGTCGACGGATTGAACAGATCGGACGCTTTCGGAATGTCTTCAGGTTCCTCTTCGCCGATTTCGGGGATTTCCTCTCCCTCTTCCTCGGCAGTGAGCGCGCCGACGGAGACGCGCGTCTCCTCGCCCCGTCGGGCGTCTGCGATCGTCGTCGTCCGGGTTGCACGCCCCCAGCCGAGGCCAATGATACTCATCGTTGCGATGACGACGAAACTTGCAGGGATCCCGATCGCCGAGAGGCCGATAACGATCGTCGAACTGATGACGGCGACGACGATCGCTGCTGTCAACGGCAGGTTCGTAATATCGTTGCCGAGGGTGTCGAGGGTACGGCGGGCGATCGTGAAACAGCCCACTGCGACGGCGGCCGACCCGATCAGGATCAGCGGGACCATGTCGATGTCACCGGTGCCGTAGATCGGGGCGATCGCGTTCGCGATGTTGCTCGTCCCCGAGGAAAAGGCCATCAGGCAGCCGATTCCGACGACGACGAAGGCGCCAGTGATCTCCCGGCGATCGGCGTCGATACCGTACTGGAGCCGGGGGATCGTCCCCGATCGGTCGACGGAGATCATCTCTCGGCCCTCGGTGTTGCTCTCGATGGCGATCCACGCGTTGATCCGCGGATAAAAGTATCGGCCGATGACACCGGCCACCCAGAAGCCGACGATCGGCGCGACGACCCACCAGATGACGATCTCGCCGAGCACTGCAAAGTCCAGTTCGCCGGTCGCAAGACCCAGTGCGGCGATTGCGCCGACGGCGGTCATCGACGTCGACGCCGGCACACCGAAGTAGTTGCCGACGAACAGCGCGCCGCCGATAAAGAAGAGCACGGCGACGTTCGATCGCATGGTAAAGATCGCGGTGTCGGTGACGAGTTCGCTCCCGAGCGTGTCAACGACCTGTGGACCGATCGTGATCGCGCCGATGAAGAAGAAAATCGACATCAGGCCGGCAGCCATAACTTTGGTAATGACGTTGGCGCCGACGGCCGGACCGAACGCGGGTCCGGTCGTCGCACCACCGATATTGTAGCCGACGAACACCGCGACGAGGAGACCCACGATAAGCAGTACGTCTGTCACACCGAGTACTCACTCGGGCCGCAGTAAAAAGCGCCTTCATTTCTTTGCGCCCCGAACAGTCGAGTGGGTTCCGAGTCTGTGTAGGCTCGACGGATCAAAACCCCGCGAGGAGACGGTTTCGGTCGGCAGTTCGGTGATCGCTGCCCGGTCGGGATCGGCCACCGCGTACCGCGGACTGTCTTACCAAACGATTTCAATCGGGAGATACAGTATTTGGGCATGTACTCGTATCCGGATCTTGCGTCCCGATCTGACCGAGGGCGGGAGGCATCGGCGCCGCATGCCACACGAACTGCGTCAGTCGGCAGCCAACCAGTTATGCGGAGGACCGATCGAACATGGTGAGCCCGGTTCGTGTCGACGCGCTCGTCGATCTGACCTATGGAGCGCTGATCGCAGTCTCGATCGGGTTGATTATGCTCGTCGGGACGAACGTCGGGATCGCGTTCGGAGTCGGTGTCTTTGCCTCCTACGTCGTCCACGTCGTCTGGAAGATGGCCCGGTTTGATCCCGACTGGATGACCCGAGCCGTCGAGGAATCGGTCGAGAAGACTGTCGGCGAAACGGTCGAGAAACAGGTCGACGAGACGGTCGGGAAAACGGTCGAGGAATCGGTCGAGCGGACTGTCGGCGAAACGGTCGAGAAACAGGTCGACGAGACGGTCGGGAAAACGGTCGAGGAATCAGTCGAGAAGACTGTCGGCGAAACGGTCGAGAAACAGGTCCAGGAAACCGTCGGCGAAACGGTCGAAAAGACAGTCGAGGAAACCGTTGGCGAAACGGTCGAAAAGACCGTCGAGGAAACAGTCGGTGAGACCGTCGAAGAAACAGTCGGTGAGACCGTCGAAAAGACCGTCGAAGAAACAGTCGGTGAAACGGTCGACGAAACAGTCGAAAAGACGGTCGAAGAAACAGTCGGTGAGACCGTCGACGAAACTGTCGAAAAGACGGTCGAAGAAACAGTCGGTGAAACGGTCGAGAAGACGGTCGACGAAACCGTCGAGGAGACCATGGGCGAGACGATCGAAGAGACGGTCGAGAAAACGGTCGACGAACTGCAGGCACAGGAAGCCCTCGCCGACGACGCGGACGATCGCGATCGTCGAGACGCTGACGAGGCCGAAAGACCGGAGCGTCGCCCCGAGGATTGATGTCGGCCACCATCGGCCGGAGCCGAACGGAGTCCGCCTGACGTCTCGACGAACGGCTGTCAGTCGGGGTGGCCAAACCGCGCCCCACCAGCAGCGACCGTCGGCAGGTCGGTACGGCAGTCCCGCTCAGCGAACGACCGTCACCGGCACCGGCGATCGATGGACGATCTTTTCTGCGACGTTTCCGACGAACAGCCGCCCCGAAAGGGTTCCACCGTGAGCACCGACCACGACCGTGTCGTACTCCTCGGCGTGGTCAAGGATTGCGCGGACGGGATGGCCCAACTCGACGATCGTCTCGAACTCCGCGTCGCCGTCGGCGTCTGCGACGAGCTCACGGGCACGATCGAAGATCGGGGCGGCGTGTGTCGCTGCCGCTTCCTCGAGATCGTCTGCGAGAGCGAGCCCGGACGCTGCACCCCACATTCCGGACGGTTCGCCGACGACGGTCAGGGCGGTTATTTCGGCATCCGGGTAGGCCTCCAGGGCGTACTCCAGAGCGTGTTCGCTCATCTCCGAGCCGTCCAATGGGACGAGAACGCGCGAGATCACATGTGGTCTACGCCGAGAGCATGAATAAACGCCAGGGACGGACGGCAACGTCGGCGGAACAGTTGCCGCCGATCGGCCCACAGGGTGGGCGATACGCGTAGAGCAAGGGCCACCGGCAGTCGGGCAGAGCCCAAGACGGGGCGGCACAACGCGCCGCGAACACCCGGACAGTCCGACGACAGCGTGGCCCAGCGCACCACCGCTCCGTCTCGGCAGCCGACGGGGGGCTGTCACGCAACGAACGGAACGGCAATGAAGAACACGTAGGCGAGTACCGTCGACATCGTCGGCCCAATAATCCACATGGAGAGATATTTCGCCACGACCTTCGGATTAAACAGGCTGCCCGCGTCCAGCGCGGCGTCGGACTCTTCCTCCCCGATTTTGGTCATTGGGGCGTCCGGTTCCGCTTTCAGCGCCCCTGTCACGACCTCCACCTCGGTATCGCCACGGATCGCCGCCTGTGCGGTGATGGGACGGGTCGCCCGACCCCAGCCGAGGCCGACGATCGTCATCACCGACGCCATCACGAGACTGATCGGAATTCCGATCCAGGAGAGTGCGGTGGTGATCGACGAGGCGGTGAGCATGACGACCAGCGCCGCCAAAAGCGGAATGTCACTGAGTTCGCTCCCGACGGACTCCATCGTCCGGCGAGCGATCGTAAACCCGCCGAGTCCGATCGCCACCGTCGCGACGACAATCGCCGGGTTGGGGGAAAGCGCGCCGCTGCTGACCAGCGGTGCGACGGCGTTGGGAACGTTGCTCGCACCGGCGCTAAACGCCATATAACAGCCGATCACGAAGACGACGATCGTCCCGCCGAGTTCCTGGACCGTGGTGTTCGGGCCGAGTGTCGGTCGTGGAACCGAGCCGGTGCGATCGAGGGTCAACAATGCACCCTCAGTGGCCGTGATCTCGAACCGACGGTTGAGTTCCGGATAGACGTATCGACCGACGACAGCACCGATCCAGAAGCCGATAATCGGCGTGACGAACCACCAGGAGATAATCCAGCCGATCGTCGCGAAGTTGAGCGTGTCCGTCGCTAACCCCAGCCCGGCGATCGCCCCGACAGTGGTCATCGACGTCGGGACGGGGACGCCGAAGATGTTCGCGACGAGAATGCCGAGGCCAATAAAAAAGAGGATCGCGACGCCTGCTGCGAGCGAGATTTCGATCGCAATGATGTCGCCTGCAAGCGTCTCCATGACGTTCCGGCCGACGGTCCAGCCGCCGAGAAAGACGAAGACCGTCATCAGTGTGGCTGCGGTCGCTTTCCGGAGCAAGCCCGCACCCACGGCCGGCCCCCACGCGATTCCCGTCGACGAGCCGCCGATGTTGAAGCCGACGAACACCGAGGCGGCGATCCCGACCACCAGGACGGTTTCGACCATCTAGATCGAGGGGTCCGGCTGCCGAGAAAATAAGTACGGGGACTCGTACTGACGGTACGGACGCGCTACACCGGCAGCCGCTAGTTGGAACGCCCAACGTAGCCCACGGCCGGTGAGACCCCAAGCCAGACGCCGTCCGAACGACTTCGACAGAGCGTCGAATCGATCGCGGGCCGACGAAACCGTCGGCTTTACTCGGGTTCGGCCCGCGGAGTCGGATATGAACACCGACGAAACGACAGCGATCGGCAACGACGGGTTCGAGGTAGTGCCGGCGGTCGACGTCCAGGACGGCGAGGTCGTCCAGCTCGTCCAGGGCGAACGCGGCACGGAGAAAACCTATGGCGACCCCGTGGAGGCCGCACAGCGGTGGATGGACGCCGGGGCCCGGGCGCTCCATCTCGTCGATCTGGACGGCGCATTCGAGGGCGAACGCGCGAATGCGGAGGCGATCGACGCCGTCATCGACACCGTCGACGTGCCGACCCAGCTCGGCGGCGGGATCCGGACCGCAGAGGGCGCGATCGACCTGCTCGACCGTGGGGTCGATCGGGTCATCCTCGGAACGGCAGCGGTCGAGACCCCCGAAATCGTCGCGAAGATCAGCGATCGCCATCCCGATAGTGTGGTCGTCAGCCTCGACGCGAAAGACGGCGAGGTCGTCGTCGAGGGCTGGACGGAGGGGGCCGGAATCTCCCCCGTCGAGGCCGCAGAGCGCTACGCAGAGCTGGGAGCTGCCGCGATCCTGTTTACGAACGTCGACGTCGAGGGCAAACTCGGGGGCGTCGCGACGGAGCCCGTTCGGGAGTTGGTCGAGGCAACCGACGTTCCGGTTATTGCGAGTGGCGGTGTGGCGACCATCGACGACATCCGATCGCTCGCCGAGACCGGCGCAGCGGCCGTCGTCGTCGGCAGCGCGCTGTACGAGGGGGCGTTTACGCTCGAGGAAGCACAGGCTGCGATCGCCGATCGGTAGGTGTCGATCGGACCGGGAGTCGAGAGCACGCAAGCGAAACGACACCGCCACTACGATTTCCAGAAGGCGGGCGTCAACAACACGAGCACCGGGATAATTTCGATGCGGCCGACCCACATCATGACGATCATGACGGTCCGCGTTGTCGCCGAGAAGCCGGCGTAGTTGTTCATCGGGCCCGCACGCTCGAACGCGGGGCCGATGTTGAGGAAGATCGACGCGGCGGCCCCCATTGCCTCGAACTCGGTGACGCCGTTGCCCGCTCGGGCGGCGTCGACGACGATCACGATCGTCAGCAGAAAGAAGATGATGATCGCCAACAACACGTAGGCGTAGATATCACGGATCGTCTCCTCGGCGACGACCTCGTCGCCGAGTCGGAGCGGGCGGACTGCTTCGGGATGGACGGAAATAAAGAGGTTGCGCCGAAACGCTTTGAACGTCACCAGCCAGCGCAAGGATTTGATCGAACACGTCGTCGAACCCGCCATTCCGCCAATGAACATCGCCAGAAAGAGCATGTGTTTTGCGCCGGCCGACCAGAGGTCGAAATCCGTCGAGGCGTAGCCGGTCGTCGTCACGATCGAGACGACGTTGAACAGTCCGTGGCGGATCGTCGGTTCGAGGCCGATGTCGAGGTCCGCATCGAGCCAGAGAATCGTCGCGACGATCGCCCCAAACAGCGCGAGGACGCCGAGATAAAACCGAAACTCCTCCGAGCGAAACGGGCGTTTCCACTCGCCTTGAGTCACGTAGTACAGCAGGACGAAGTTCGTCGCCCCGACGATCATGAAGGGGATAATCGCCCACTGGACGATCGGCGTGAACGCCCCGGCACTGCCCGGTTCCGGAGAGAACCCCGCGGTTGCAACGCTCGTCAGGGCGTGAGAAACGGCGTTGAACAGGTCCATGTTGGGTGCCAGCCCGAGCAGATGCAACGCATAGAAGGTCACTATCGCCAGCAGCGTAATCCCAACGTACAGCCCCCAGATGAGGCGGGCGGTCTCGTCGAGATGGGGACGTAGCTTCCTGACGTTTTTCGTCTGGGTCTCGGTTTCCATCAGCTGGGCGCCACCGACGAGCAGATTCGAGAGGAGCCCGATCGCGACGATCAGGATACCGAGCCCGCCGAGCCACTGGATGAGCTGTCGCCAGAGGAGGATGCCTCGGGACTGATTAGCGAAGTCCCACCCGCTCATGACGGTTGCACCGGTGGTCGTGAGCCCGCTCATACTCTCGAAGGCGGCGTTTATGGGGCCATTTACACCCCCCGAAAACGCCGACGCTGCCGGTGCAGTCAGACCGGTAACATAAAACGGGATCGCCCCGACGAGGCCAACCGCGAGCCAGGTCAGTGCGACCATCAGGAACCCCTCGCGCTGGTTGATCTCGGGATCGTCGTGAAGCCGTTCGAGCAAGAGCCCAAACAGCGTCGTCACGGCGATCGCAGCGACAAAGGGGAGCGGGTCCGCACCGTCGAAGATGGCAAGCAAAAGCGGCGCTACAAGCGGGACTGCAAGCCACTTGAGAACCGTCCCAGTGAGACTACAGCTCGATCGCCAGTCGACACGGATTCGCATCGAGTGATCACCACTGTGAGTGGGGGCCAGATAATCCGTTCGGAATAGGGCACAGAGTTCAGCGTGAGCCACGCGGTGACGGTTGCGCCGAACGCGACCAGCGAACGGAGATAGCGAGGGCCAAAGCGTGAAAGCGCCACGGACACAGTGCTACTGATTGTAGCCGTGGCCGATGTAGAGGGCGACGACGTTGATGACGAGCAGCGTCATAAAGGCGAGCGTCACAGTCGGATCACCGAGCCCTCGGGAGAGCAACGGCAGGTGGATAAACGGGAGCGCGATCGCAAACCAGAAGGAGAGAAACTGCGCTGGCTGCTTGACCGATCGGGTGACACGGCTCTGTATGCCTTCGGGCTGTGGCTCGGCCTCAGGGTTCGACGGTGCGATCGATTCGTTCGAGATCGGAGAGTGATTGGACATAGTCGACGGTTCACCTCGTCTTGAAACAGACATTCAGCGACACGTCCATATAATGGCCAGAATATTGGCTTCGTTTCGGTTCATTTCACTGCAGTAACTACTACTATCTAGTGTCTCGAAACGTCCCCAGAGACCGTTTAAAATTTTATAACTCTTTCTAAGCCAGTCGCATTATTCTGACCAATGTGAGGAGACAGAATTGCTACTGCGCGGCGATCGTGGCAGTGACCTGCCCCGAGCGGAATCTCCTTGTACCGCCGGCAGTATCGTTCGGCCATGAGCGAGCGAACGGCGACCGTAACGCGGGAGACTGCCGAGACGTCTATCGAGTGTACCCTCACGATCGACGGGAGCGGAGACGCGGCAGTCGAGACTGGGATCGGCTTTTTCGATCACATGCTGACGGCGGTCGCCAAACACGGGCTGTTCGATCTTGCAGTCGACTGTGACGGTGACCTCGACATCGACGACCACCACACGGTCGAGGACTGTGCGATCGTCCTCGGGGAGGCGTTCGACGAGGCACTGGGCGATCGGTCCGGGATCGTCCGCTACGCCGATCGGCGGGTCCCCCTCGACGAGGCCGTCGCGAGCGCGGTCGTCGACGTCAGCGGACGGCCGCGGTTCTATTTCGATGGTGCGTTTTCACAGGAATCGATCGGCGGGTTCACCAGCGACATGGCCCGTCACTTCGGCGAGTCACTCGCAATGAACGCCGGACTGACGCTGCATCTCGGCGTCGAGGGCGAAAACGCCCACCACGAGGTCGAGGCGCTGTTCAAGGCGCTGGCCCGATCGCTCGACGACGCGACGCGGATCGACGAGCACAGAGAGGGACCACCCAGTACGAAAGGGACGCTTTAGGACCTGCGGAGAAGCGGGCCGTCAGCGGCGAGGTCGTCGGTTTCGATCGCGTACTCGAGAATCGCATCGACCTCGTGGCTCTCAAGGTCGTAGGCGCCCGCGGCAAGCGATTCGACCGCCGTCCGCTCCATTGGAAACTCGCGGTTGCGAAGAAGACGAATGACGTTGTTGTAGGCCGCCGGAGGGCGGTGACGGTCGCCCGCCGACGGTCGGTCGGCATCGGCAGCCTCGCCATCGCCCGATTCCTCAGTGTCAGGGTTCCCGTCCGCTCCGGATCGGGCTGCGTTCGGGTCGCGATCGGCATCTCCGAATCGGTTCGTCTCCGGGTCGCGATCGGGCTGATCTCGCCGGACGGTAATTTCGCTCCCGGACCGATCGATCGCCTCCGCCTCGCCAGTAATTTCGCTCCCGGACCGATCGGCAGCGTCCACTGTGTCGGGAACAGGTTCGGTGGCAGTCTCGGCAGGGACGAACGCGGTACTCGGATCGTCGGAAGGGGCCTCCGTGGAGGTCTCATCGGTGGGTGTCCCCGTAGCGTCCGGCGATCCTGTCGTCGTCGATTTTGAAGCCTCGGCACCGAGTCGATCGAGCAACGGTTCGAGCAGCCCTTCGAGCCGTTCCGAGCACCCCTCACAGAGAACGACACGTCGCTGTTCTGCATCAGTCGGATCGAGTTCGTGCGGGACGATCTCGAAGGTGCCGACGGCGTCGCTGCCACAGAAATCACAGGTGCGGAGTGGACGCATGCGTGGTGCTCTCCCGGGGAGGTAAAAAAAGGTCCGTCAGACAGCCCCGCGATCGGCCGTCGACAGCAGCTCTCGGAGGCCGACCGCCGACCATTAACTATCGGCCCACGTACAGCCAGTACCGAATGTTCGACGAGATCATGGAGAAATTCGAGGGATCGCCGAGCCAGCAGGCAGTCATCCGACTGCTGCTCGAGCGAGGATTCTCCGTCAACGACGACGGTCGTGTGGTGTCCGGCGGGATCGAAATACCGAACACGGGGATCGCCCGCGAGATCGACGTCGATCGACGGGTCGTCGACTCGACGACGGACGCCATCCTCGAGGATCCCGAACTGCGGCGCATCTTCCAGAATATCTCGCAGGTGCCGAGTTTGATGGATCTCGCGCCCGTGCTCGATCTGACCGTGCTCTCGGTCGCGGTTGACGACGCCGAACAACAGGGGATCGTCGCCGAGGTGACGAGGACGCTCGCCGACCACGATATTTCGATCCGCCAGACGATCAGCGAAGATCCCGAGTTTACCGACGAGCCACGACTCTATCTCGTCACCGACGAGACCTTGCCCGGAGCGGTCATCACGGCGATTCGCGATCTCTCGTTCGTCAGGAAGATCGAACTCCAGTAGCGACGCGATCGACGACGCTACCCGTGGCCAGCGGTCGATCGTCGTCAGGGGTCAGCAGTGACGGCCACGTCGTTGTCGACGAGGACAGTCTCCAGGGCACTCGTCAGCTCCTCGAATCGCTCGATCGACATCGCATCCGTCGTCACCCAGACGCCGTGGTCGCCGCGGACGAGCCGCGTCAGATAACCGTTCTCGAACAACCGGATCGTCGCCCGATACGCGCCGAGCTGTGTGTTTCGGTAGGCCGACTGCGACCGAAAGCCAAAGCGCTCGTGGTCGGCGAACGCGTCGAGATCGGCAGTTTGCTCCAGATCCGATCGGAGATACAGCTGGGCGATCGCATCCGCGGTGAAATAGGTGATACTCCGGAGTTCGTCGCCAACGGTCGTCCGGCAGACGCTGGTGAGTTCGTTCTCGAACGTCGAATCGATATCCACGCTGTCCATACCACCCGAACAGCAGCTGATGTAATAGCTACAGCGGCGGTCGGACGAAGATTGGGTCGACGAGCGTGGGACCGATGGGCTCTTTTTGCCGGCCGGACTACCGCCGGTATGATGACGGTACGGGACGGTGGCCACCCGTGAGCGGATCCTATCGGACGATCGCCGGCCCTGCCCGCGCCGAGTTCGTCGTACAGGGATCCGAGTTCATCGGCCACGCACGGCCTGTCGACTCCGTCGAGGCCGCAACGGCGTTCATCGAAACGGTCCGTGAGGAGTACGACGACGCGACCCACAACGTCCCCGCCTATCGGGTTCGGGTCGACGCCGACAGCGATATGCTCCGAGAGTATTCGAGCGACGACGGTGAGCCCTCGGGCTCTGCAGGGAAGCCGGCACTGAACGTGCTCACCCAGGAGGAACTGGAAAACTGTGCAGTGGTCGTGACCCGCTACTACGGCGGGACGAACCTCGGCGTTGGCGGACTCGTTCGGGCGTACTCACGTGCGGTCAAAGACGCCGTCGAGGCGGCCGGTATCGTCGCGGAACGGCCACACGAAACCGTCTCGATCGGCGTCGAGTACGACGACTCCGGGACGGTGCGGGGAATCATCGAGAGCGACGGGTACGAGTTCGAAGCCGAGTACGCGGCTGACGTGTCGTTTGCCGTCCGTGTGCCCGTCGCCGAAGCCGACACGTTCCGCGATCGGCTCCGGAGCGCGACCAGCGGACGCGTCGAGTTCACCTGATCGGGTGCCAACGGACGATCGACTGGCTTGCTCGTCCGTCCCGATCACGCTCCGTCGGACGATCGACCGTCTTGCTCGTCCGTCCCGATCACGCTCCGTCGGACGATCGACCGTCTTGCTCGTCCGTCCCGATCACGCTCCGTCGGACGATCGACCTGTCGAACCGATCCGTCGTTCGATCGCCGCGCGTATCGCCTCGGGGTCTTCGAGTTCGTCGCTGTCGAACCGGACATCGAAGAGGCCCCGATCGAGGACGAGTTCGCCCTCACGCAGCCACACCCGATCGATCGTCTCCCAGGGAACGATCGTTGCGGCGTACGGTCGCTGTTTGACGAGGCCGGTGTCGTACACCTGGAGCTTGGGCGCTGGAGCGGACCCGATCCGCCAGTGCCCCTCGACGAGACGGGTCGCCGTCCAGAGCACCCCGAGTGTCATCCAGACGAACGCAGTCGTCCAGTTTCCGGCGATCGCGTTCCCCAGCGCAAAGTATAGCCAGAGCCCGAACAGCAGCGTCGTCAGCCAGGTAGAGCCCGGTGGCTCCCACTCCCAGACGGCAGCCGGCTCCGTTGCCGTGACCTGTGCGACGTATCTGGTCCGGGCGATCGTTGCGAGGGCGTAGCCAGCGACGAGGATCGTCCCCGCCGTTCCGACGGCGACGGTGGCGGCACGCTCCTGAGTCGAGAGCCCCACGGAGGCGATCCCGATCGCAGCAAGCGCCAGCGCCGGACCGTAGGGAAGGAGCCGACGCCACAGCGTTCGGCCGAACCGGCGTGGGAGTCGGTGACCGCGGCCTGCGGTGGCGAGACCGATTCCCGTGGCAAAAAGCAGGCTGAGCAGGTAGCACCCCACGAGGACAGCCGCCGGCTGTAGCGCAGCGTCGATCGCAGCCGGCAGACCAGTGAGTGCGACGCCGGTCGTCACGACCCCGGCGAAAACCACGCCGACGTAGCCTCCAGCGACGAGGCGAAGCGTCGTTTCGGACCCGCCGTCGCCGATCGGATCGGCAGTCCGCGTTCCCATAGATGTCTGTATACTGACGGGTATAAAAGTAGTATCGAACGGCAGCGATGTGACACCGGCTGGTGATCGAGGGAGGACAACGATCGGTCGGCACCCGGGCGTCGTCGGTGGGCTCACACTCTCGATGGCTGACTCGGAGCTGGGATCGAACGGTCTGAGATCGCCGGCTCAGGTCGTCCGGAACGCACGATCGCCAGCGTCACCAAGCCCGGGGACGATGAAGCCGTGATCGTCGAGTCGATCGTCGATCGACACCGTCAGCAGGTCTGCCTGCGGGACGGCCTCGGAAACTCTGAGCAACCCCTCCGGCGCGGAGACCGCCGAAAGCACGATCAGGTTCTCCGGCTCCGCGGCGGCGTCCTCGACGACGTGATCGAGGACGGTACACATCGTACTCCCGGTTGCGAGCATCGGATCGGCGACGATCACCGTATCCTCCTCGTGAATTTCGGGGAGTTTGACGTAATCGACAGTGATCGGGAACGAGCCGTCAGCGTCGCGGCCGGCCTCCTCGTCACGGCTCGCACTGATGACACCCTGTCTGGCACGTGGGAACGCTTTCAACAGCCCTTCGACGAACGGCGTCGCCGCGCGCAAGACGTTGATAATGACGACGTCGTCGAGTCCGCGAACCCGCTCGCCCATCGTGGGTTCGAGCGGTGTCTCGATCTCGACGTACTCGGTTTCCATCCGCCCGTCGATGATCTCGTAGCCACAGATGCGGCCCAGTTTGACCAGTCCTTTCCGGAAGCCAACCTGCTCGGTTTCGACGTCTCGAAGTCGTGACAGCGTGTCTTTCGCCAGCGCGTGCGTAACGAGATAGGCGTTTTCGCGGTTGTCGATCGGCATATGAGACTTCGAACTCGCCGGATAGTTCATGCTATCGATCCGCGTCGGCGGCGATCGAGTCGAGGCTCACCTGTGGCTGCTGGCCACGAAGTCAGGTCCGAACGACGGCGACCGACCCCACCGGAGCCAGCAGCAACGAAGTTTATAATAGTCCATCTCTTAGCAATCGCTCAGCCGAATGGAAGAGAGCATCTCGGGATTCAAAGTCCGCGGAGACTGGGGCGACGTCGTCGAACACGGCGAACGCATCACGCGCGCGCTTCGAGACGCCGGTGTCCACGACCCCGACAGCGCCACCGGTGAGGAGTTCGACCGCGCGTTCGAGGAGTGGGACGAGTGGCGGCCACGCGCTCATGAAACGCTCGATACGGAGGTCAGCGAGAAGACCGCAGACCAGGCCAGTGTCGAGGAAGGCAAGGGAGAGAAAGCCGGAAAAAAGCCGGACGAGGACATCAAGACCGCAGGCGAAAAACTCTCGGAGTCGTACGAACGGCTCGAAGACAATGACGCCGAGGGCGCAGTCGGTACCTGGAAAGAGTCGATCGACTACGTCACACGAGCAGCCGACTCCGCCAGCCGCAAAGCGCTGCGTCGGGTCGAGGACACGGTCTACCAGAACGTGATGACCCAGCTTGCGCCGTACTACTTCGACAACGAACTCGTCAGCGCAAACATCCAGCAGTCGACACGCAACGGCGACAACGGCGAGCAGTTCGTCTTCGAGGTCAACGTCAACGACGACACGCTGAAAGACGCCGTCTCCGATCGGCTCGCCGAACTCGACGAGGAGGTCGATCGCTGGCACGTCGAAGTCGAAAAAGACGTCGAGACTGCCGAGGCGATCGAAGGGGCCGAAGCGCCACCCGAACCAAAGCCCGAAGACAACTCGAATCCGTCGACGAACTGACTGCGGTCGCCAGGGGTTCTCGATCGGTGCGCGTTCCAGCCGTCGCCCCAGCCTGTCAACTCGTCCGGGCCAACCCACACGATCGTCCACTCGTCGCTGGTGGCCTCGGCGATCTGACAGCACAAAGATGTTGGGGTCTCACCCCGTCTAGCTTATACGAGAGATGATCACGGCTTCGCTGCAGATTCGATTACCCGAAGAGACGTGGCTCGCCGCGGTGTCGACGTCGTATCCGAGTGCAACGTTTCGCCTGCTGACGGGGATTCGAACTGGAGAGACGGCAGTCGAACTCGGTGAGGTGGTTGCCAACGATCCGATCGCCATCTCGGAGACGATCGCTGCCCATCCATCGATCATCGAGTACGACCGCCTCGAGACGACGGACGATCACGGACTCGCGAAGTACGAAACGACCGAGACCCGGCTCTACGAGTTTATCGAAGCGTCGTCGCTTCCACCGGAGTTCCCGGTCGTCGCTCGTGACGGCTGGTACGAACTGGACTTTACCGGGACGCGGGAGCAACTCGATCAGCTCCAGGCCGGTCTCGAGGCGCTCGATCGGTCGTACGAACTCCTGTCGATCGTCCAGACCCGGGAGGTAGACGACCTGCTTACTGACAGACAGCGAGCGGTACTCGACGCTGCGCTTCGGGCGGGGTATTTCGAGGTACCACGAGCCTGTACCCTGGAGGAACTTGCCACGGAGCTTGGAGTCGACAAATCGACGGCGAGTGGCGTTCTTCGACGCGGCGAACGGCGAGTGTTGCAGCGAGTATTGTCCGGTGCTCGGTCGGAGTAATCCCAGCCAGTCGTTGGCAAAACGGGCTGCTCCGGGCAGTGTTCGTCCGGTCACGGGGCCCTGGTTGGGGACGTTCGACTCGGAGCGAGTCATACGGACACGAATCCGTATCATACGGACAGTTGTAGTCAAACCGCCGATCGCCAAGGCGGGTCGGCGATCGGCGGTAACTAGTTACAACGATCCGTATCAGTCACGCGCTGGGCGCGAACCGAGGCGTGTACGTCCGGATCGCATAGCCAATGAGCGGGACGCCGATCGCGGTGGGGCCGAGCCAGCGAAGCAGTGGCGGAATCATCGTGAGGTTGACCGTCACAGCGGCCGTCACAGTCGCGATGTACGCACCTCCCATAAACCCGATATGTGACTGGATCCACGGCGGCCGAGGAAGGGGTGCGCCAGGAGCGCTTAGCAGCGTACCCGCCGCGAACCCGGCGCCGATCCCACCAAAGACGGCGAGGGCGGGTGCCAGTCCGACCGGTCCAGTGATCGTCTGCCAGCCACCGCCGACCACCATCGCCGTGCCAACGACGATCATCGTTCCGTGGCCAGCGTAGTCGACCGCCGTCGGGGGCGTCGACGCGGCGCGTCGACTGCGGGCCCGGTAGCCACCGAAAACGAGGTAGCCACTGAAGACGGCGATCGCCAGCAGGAACCAGTTCGACGCCCAGTACGCCATCGGGAAGGCCGTGACGACAACGACACCCATCGTCAGGGCGTAGACGCGGCCGGCAAGGCAGTGTCGCCGACCGCCTTTTCGAGTCAGTATCGCGCCCAGTCCTGCACCGAGGGCGACGATACCAGCAAGGATATGTACGGCGAACACGACCGCGACGCCGAGGCCTGCAATAGTCGGATCACCGATCGCCGAGACCGTCACGACGGTAACCGAGGGTGGAGTCGAGTACATCACGACGGGCGATACTCTCGGAACGCGATGGGAATAGCTTCCGCCAACATGTTGGGCTGGGCGCGAACACCGAGACCGGTCCCTCGGAGAACCGTGTTCTCACCAGCTGACGTCCAGCCGTCGTCGATTCGTAACAAACGTCCAACAGTGTGCCAAGACAGCGCCATCGCAGGTCGGCACACACTTGTAGGACCCCCAGTAACAACGGGTAGATGGTCGAAATCGCGACGATAGCCACGTTTCTGGTTGCCGCGATCGCCAGCCTGTTTATGGCCTGGGCGATCGGTGCCGGATCCAGTGGGTCGACGCCGTTTGCACCCGCCGTCGGTGCCAACGCGATTTCGGTGATGCGTGCCGGATTTCTGGTCGGCATTCTCGGCTTTGCGGGTGCCGTCTTACAGGGAGCGAACGTCTCCGAGGCCGTCGGTGCCGAGTTGATCGGCGGCGTTACCCTTTCACCACTGGCCGCGACGATCGCGCTGTTGATCGCCGCGGGACTGGTCGCGATCGGGGTGTTCAAGGGGTATCCGATAGCGACGGCGTTCACCGTGACGGGCGCGGTCATCGGCGTCGGACTAGCGATGGGGGGCGACCCCGCGTGGCCGAAGTACATCGAGATCGCTACGCTGTGGATTCTTACCCCGTTCGTCGGTGGCGGCCTCGCCTACGCGATCGCCCGAACGCTGCGTGCCGAGCTGGTCGCCGAAGAGTACCTCATCGTCGCCCTCGCGGCCTTCGTCGGGATGATCGTCGCCAACATCGAGTTCGCAATCCTCGGCTCGGCCGAGGCCGGGGGCGAATCGATCGCCGAAGTCGCTGGGGGGTGGCTCCCAGTGCCGACGATCGCCGGCATCGTCGTGGCAACGGCCGTGATCGCAGCCCTCTGGGCGCTTGCGATCGGATTCGACCTGAAACAGGGGACCGAACAGGGCGAGCGACACTTCCTGCTCATTCTCGGCGGACTCGTGGCGTTCTCCGCGGGTGGCAGCCAGGTCGGGTTGGCGGTCGGCCCGCTCATCCCCCTATCGGGTGACATCGGTCTTCCGTTGCTCGCGCTCTTGCTCGGCGGCGGCTTCGGCCTCCTGCTTGGCTCCTGGACCGGCGCGCCGCGGATGATCAAGGCGATCTCCCAGGACTACTCCTCACTTGGCCCGCGCCGATCGATCGCCGCGCTCATTCCGTCGTTTATCATCGCCCAAGCCGCCGTCCTCTATGGCATCCCCGTCTCGTTCAACGAGATTATCGTCAGTGCGATCATCGGCAGCGGCTACGCCGCAGCGGGGGCTGGGGGCGGCGTCAGCGGTCGGAAGATGGGGTACACCGTCCTCGCGTGGATCGGCTCGCTTGCGGGCTCGATTATCATCTCGTATGTCGGTTACGTCGTCATTTTCGCACTGATCGGGTGAACCGCCCTTCGGGCTGTCTCACAGGCGCTGTCACCTGATGCCGTTGTATCGATTCGAACCGCCTTTACACGAACAATACCCAGATCGGGTATGGACGACTCCGAACCGATTAGCTGGCGGCGGGACGCGACAACCTCCCGGACGGTCCGGATTCTGTGGGCGCTCGGCGTCGGCACCTTCCTCGCTGCCGCCGCCATCATCGTCTTCTGGCGCTTTTTCGATCTGACCGGCCAGGTCGGCGGCCGATCGATCGTCGTCGCCACCGCCGCCGCGATCGTGGTCACGATCCTCGCGTTGGCCGTCTCGAACCGGACCGATCACCACGTCGAGGCGATCGGTCAGCGGCTACCGATCACGCCCCCGGGCGGTGAGAGTCTGGCCCGGGCGATCGACGCCGGGGTCGGAATGATCGTCATGATCGCGATCATGGGGTCGCTGATGCTCGTTGGCAGAATCGTTTCCCAGCGAGACCTCCTTGATGTGGGTGCCGGCCCGTTTACCGGGCTGGCGGCACTGCTGATCCCGCTTGCTCTCGTCGCGATCGCGCTGGCAGTGTTTCTGAAATCTGTCGGTACGTTCGACCGCGACGAGGGAGCGATCTACCTCTATGACCCCGACCAGCGGATCGACCTCGCGGTGATCCGGGATGCGTCGATCCGACAGTTCGGCGATACCGCGATCGTGACATTCGAGTACGCCCAGCCCGGCGGCCAGTACGTCCAGGGCCCACGTCGACTGACGATGCCGCCGGCGGTCGCCGACGAGGTACAGCAGTTCGTCCGATCGCAGCCGACGCCCGCGCAGTGAGACGCGATTTTACGACGATAGCAACCCCCGCGAAGTGAGACGCGATTTTACGACGATAGCGACGCTGGAACGTCGACACCGTACTCGTCTCCAACTGCCTCGAGGTCGCCGGCCACGTCCGGACGGACCGGGACCCCAGCCTCGAGGGACTGCCGTCTGGTGGTCGCTTCGATCTCGCCGGGAATCATGACCTCGTCGACACCCTCCTGTGGTCGCACCGTTTTCAGCCGATCGATCAGGTCGTCGACGTCGGCCACAAACGCCTCGGGGTCACGGAACGCGCTCACGTCGATCGCCCCGAAGAAGTGGCCGAGATCCATCGGCTCGGCGTAGTCGCCGTACAGTTTACCGACCGACGGACTGGGGCCGACACCCGACAGGAGCCCCGAAAGGACGTCGACCACCAGCCCGAGCCCGTAGCCTTTGGGGCCGCTCATCGGGCGCAACGCGGCAACTGCCGCCGGATCAGTCGTCGGCTCCCCGGCGTCGTCGACTGCCCACTCCGCCGGGATCGACTCCCCCTCCTCGGTCGCGTGGTCGATTTTGCCAAAGGCGGCGACGCTCGTCGCCATATCCAGGACGATATCGAACTCGCGACCGGTCGGGATCGCGATCGAGATCGGGTTCGTGCCGAGGACGGGTTCGGTCCCGCCGTAGGGGATCACGTTCGAATCGACGTTGCTCGTCGCGATCCCGATGAAGCCGTGCTCGCTTGCGCGCTTGGTGAAATATTGCGCCGCGCCGAAATGGTTGCTTCGCCTGACGGCCACACCGGCCATCCCGGTTTCCGCGGCGACTTCCATCGCCCGATCGATCGCGTCGATGCTTGCACTCTGTCCGGGGCCGTCGTCGGCGTCGACGACCAGCCCCGATGTCGACACTCGATCGATCGTGATGTCGGGATCGGTGTCGAACCCCCCCGCCTCGAACTTCTTCACGTAGGCCGGGAGTCGGGCAACACCGTGTGAGTCGACGCCACAGGCGTCGGCGTGGACGAGCGTCTCGCTTACCCGTCCGGCGTGTGGTTCCGTTACCTCGACTGCAGCGAGCACGTCGGTCGTGAAGCGCTCGAGTCGGTCGCGATCGATGCGGCGCATGGTCTCCATACGACGTCACATCACCGCGTTACAGTAAAAACCGACCCCCAGGAACCCGATCGGCGGGAATCACCTTGCGGATGGTGGATCGCCAGCAGTCGGATCGCCAGTAGTCAGATCGCCAACAATCAGCTCTCGCCTTCGGCCTCGAGGTCCGGCTCGTCGGCTTGCTGGTCGAGTTTTCGCAGCCGCGCCTTCAGGATCCGGGTGTTCTCGACGTCCTCGACCGTGATCTGGACGCCGTCGTACTCGATCTCCTCGCCCTCCTCGACGAGGCGGCCCGCCCGGTTGAAGATGAAGCCGGCGATCGTCTCGAACTCTTCGCCTTCGGGGAGATCGATCGCTAAGGCCTCGTTGACGTCCTCGATGTTGACCTCGCCGCGGACGAGGACGGTTGTCTCGTCGATATCTTCGATCGGGAGCTCCTCGCCGCCTTCCAAGATCTCGCCGATGATCTCCTCGACCATATCCTCCATCGTGACGAGCCCCTCGGTAGTGCCGAACTCGTCGATGACGATCGCCATGTGCATCCGGTTTTCTCGCATCTCGGTCAGCAGTTCGTCGACGTTTTTCGACTCGGGGACGTGTAAGGTCGGCTGGATGAGATCCGCGAGTTCGAGGTCGTCGGCGTCGGTCTCGCCGTAGTTGAGATCGCGGACGAGATCTCGGATGTGGACCACGCCGAGGACGTTGTCGAGACTGCCTTCGTAGACCGGGATCCGGGCATGGCCGCTCTGGATACAGGTCTCGATCGCCTCGTCGATATCGGCATCTTTCGGGACGGCAGTCATATCGAGTCGGGGCGTCATCACCTCCTTGACGATCGTGTTGTTAAATCGGAATATCCGGGTGAGCATCTCGTGTTCTTCTTCCTCTAAGACCCCCTCGCGCTCGCCGGATTCGATCATCTCCTGGATCTCATCGCGGGTGACGTAGGGGGATTCGATCGCGCCGGTCGATCCCGTGAGTTTGTTGACCTGGCGAGTGAGGTAATCGAAGAGGACGATCAGCGGGAAGAGCAGATACTCGGTCGCCTTGAGTGGTTTCGAGATCCGGATCGCCCACGACTCGGTGTTCTCGACGGCGTAGGATTTGGGAACGCTTTCACCGAACAGGAGCACGAGAGCGGTAATCCCGAAGGTCGCGAGCACCACGCCGACCAGCCCGCCGAAGTAGATCGATAGGATCGCCGTCGCGATCGACGACATCGCGATGTTGACGATGTTGTTCCCGACGAGAATCGTCACGAGTAGCCGGTGTGGATCGTCTTTGAGGGCTTTGACCAGCTCCGCACCGTCGACGCCGTTCTCGACCATCCCCTCGAGACGGTGTTTCGGGAGGTTGAACATCGCGATCTCCGAGGAGGAGAAAAAGCCCGAAAGGCCAATGAGAATCGCGACCGCCAGCACACCGACGATCGTCACCGTCGACTGATCGACTTCGAGTCCCACCACTGGGACTTCGTAGGCGGCGAGTACGACCTCAAACAGCGGAGACAACGCCATTGATATGGGGTCTTGTCACCGGATCGGTTAACCGTTTACCCTTTTCGGGTCCGAACCGCCGGCGACGACACCCTTACCCGGCTCTTTCCCGAACGGATGTGTATGACTGATTCAGTACCCGCAGGGACCGACACACCGATCACCATCTATCGGCTACAGGGGTGTCCGTTCTGTGAACGGGTCATACGGCTGCTAAACGAGTACGACCTCGCGTACACCTCGCGGTTCGTCGAACCGATGCACTCCCGGCGAGACGTCGTCAAACGCGTCGCAGGTGTCCGTACCGTCCCCGTCATCGTCGACGAGAACACCGGCGTCACGATGGCCGAAAGCGCAAACATCGTCGACTATCTCGAATCGACCTACGGCGATCGAGCCACCGGGAGCGGGAACGAGGCTGCGGCCGCGGCCGACGCACCCGCGGAGACGGAGACAGCCGCCGACGCCGGAGGTGAGGACTAATGGTCGACTTCGAAGTCGTCGACCTCGGTCCGACCGACGCGATCGAGCCCGGCACCGACGCGCCCGACTTCACCCGCCCGCTGGTCACCGACGAGTGCTGGCAGGACCACACGCTGTCGGCGCTCACACACGACCACGGTGGGCGGACAGTCCTCGTCTTCACCCCGATGGTCGGCTCGTTTCTCGCCAAATACGTCTGGGACGAACTCGACGAGCGCGGCTGGGACAATCGCGACGAACGGGTGGTCGGCATCAGCGCGTCGACACCGTACGGCATCTCGCAGTTCCTCGACGAAAACGAGTCTCCGTTCTCGCTGTTTGCCGATCCGAGCAACGAGATCGCCGACGCCTACAGCATCGCCCACGACCTCGATGGGATGGCCGGCATCAGCGAGCCACGCCTCGCGTTCGTCGCGATCGACGCCGATCGAACGGTCGAGGCCACCTGGATGTCGACCGAGTGGCCTGCGTTTCCAGCGTACGACGAGCTCGAAGAGCGCCTCGGATTCGAATAATGCGACCACCGACCCGGTTCGACGAACCTACAGCGGTACGCTTTTTGCTGTGACAGGTCGATAGCCACCCGAATGACCGACCTCGAGCGCGCAGCGGCTGCGATCAGGGACGGCGAGTGTGTCGTCTACCCCACGGAAACCGTCTACGGGCTCGGCGCGGACGCACTCGATCCCAACGCCGTCGATCGAGTCTTCGAGACCAAAGGGCGGGACCGATCGAACCCGATCTCGCTTGCGATCCCCTCCGTCCCGGCGGCCATAGAGTACGTGCAGGCGAGCGATCGCGAGCGGCAGTTCATGGCCCGGTTTCTCCCGGGCCCGGTGACGGTGCTCTGTCGTCGGCGTGAGTGTGTGCCCGACGAACTCACGGCCGGCCGCGATCGGGTCGGCGTCCGGATTCCGGATCACCCGCTCGCACTGTCGCTCTGTGAGCGGGCCGGGACACCGGTTACGGCGACGAGCGCGAACGTCAGCGGGCAGGGCAGCGTCCGGCGAGTCGACGCACTCGATCCGTCGATCCGCGACGCCGCGGCGGTGACGATCGACGACGGCGAGACGCCCGGTACCGAGAGCACCGTCGTCGACGTCGCCAGCGAAACGATCCACCGACAGGGGGCACAGGCCGGGGCAATCGAGGCCTGGCTCGATCGATCGTGACGACGGCCGGCGGTCACCGCTACCCGAACCCGAGCAGCGATCGTAGCGTCCGGGTGCGGACCCCACACGCATCGGCGAACTCACAGGCGTCACACTTCGATCGGTTGTCGATCCGCGGCGGCGGGCCGTCGAGTTCTCGAACCGTCCGCAGCGTCCGCCTGTAGGCCGCTTTCCGGCGTGTCGTGAGGTCGATCCGGCGGATCACACCGTATGCGGGATACTCGATCCACGCACGCTCGACCGACGTCCCATGCTCCCAGGCGAGGGCCTTGGCCGCCCCAACGGCGTGGACGGACTGGGGCTCCCAGACGCCCTGGTCGGGCGGTTTGCCCGGCGAGACGATCGCTGGCTCGATCGGGTCTGTCAGCAACTTGTGGACGATGCCGCGACACTCCCGGCCGGTGACGAGGACGTCTCGATCGATCGGCTCGGTGAGACGGCCCCACTGCCCCTGACCGTCTACCGTCTCGAGTCGGCGTCGCGTCGCCGCCAGCCGATCGCGATACATCTCGGGCGACCGGGCGATCGGCTCGGTCGCAAGCTCCGCGGGTGGGGTGGCCAGCAACTCGTCGTATCGGGCCGCGAGCGCGCGGATCTCGTCGACTACCAGTGGCGGCTCCCGATCGTGATCGTCCCGGGTTCGCTGGTAGTACAACTTCCGTGGACAGTAGGCAGCCGTTCGGAGGTCGCTAAACGCAACGTGGGTGGTCACGAGACGTCTGGCCGCCCGATCGGATAAAAAGGGTCGCCTGCATGGCGGTGTCCGAACGCGTCAGTTCAGTCTCGATTGGCAACCGAACAGCGACCGAACCGGTCGGCCACGACTGCACAGCAGTTACAGCTCGACGTTCGTCTCCATCCCTTCAGTGGCATCCTCGAGGCCGTCCTCGCGGACGTCCGCAGCCATCCGATCGGTTAGCTCGGTCTCGGCGAGAATGCTGTCGAACTCGTCGCGGTAGCGATCGTTGGCCGCACGCGACTCGTCTCTGGCCGTGGCGACGCGTCGGTATCGCCGAATCTGGGCTTCGCTGACGTCGTACTCTGTGGCCAGCGTCGCGTCGTCGGCGTCGCCCTCGCGGATCGAGACCAGGTCGACCCCATCGGCGTCGCTCTCGTCGACGAGGTGCAACGAGAGGCGGGCATCGAAGACAGTCTCCTCGTCGACGCCCAGTTCGTCGGCGATCGCGGCATCGCTCTCGCCGTCGTAAAACGCCGTGGCGAGCTCGAGTAGCTGGTCGTCGGTCAGCGGCGTTTCGAACTCATAGCGCTCGCGGAGCTGGCTGATGACGTTCTCGAGTCGGCTCTCGACGCTGCGTTCGTCCTGTTCGAGCGACCCACGCGTGTCCTCCTGAGATTCCGTGACAGTTGCGTCGCCATCGGTAACGTCGGTGAAGATATCGCGGAGTTCCTCGGTTTTTTCGTTCATGAGTGGACACTCCCGATGGGCGGCTATTTAAGCCTGTTGCCAGATACAGTCGAGAACCCACGACCGCCGGAACCCAGTATAAACTACACGTTCGTTTGAGGTTTTCGCACGGGGGCGGCGGGGTCGGCGGCTGCAGTCCGTGCCAAGAACTAAGTTCGATCCTCTCGCGTGATAGAACATGACCGTTAGGGCCCAGCCGGCGGAGGTGACACACGGGCTCGTCCAGTCGGCGATGTCCACGGCCGTCCTGGATCAGTCGACGGTGACGAGAGAGACCTACTGGGGAATCAGTTCGACGGGGTACGCACTGTTTTATCTACTGGCAGCGATCACGATCGTCGTCTTCGTCTACGGCGTCTACCAGCGGTTTAGCCGGTATACAAGCGGTGGGGACGACCCGTTCGATCGACTCGACGAGCTGGGAGGGCGGATCCGCAACGCAGCGCGGATCGCCCTCACGAACGAGACGAATTTCGATCGGGATCTCTACGCGGGGCTGATGCACGCGTTTATTCTCTGGGGATTTCTGACGCTGGTTATTGCGACGACGATCCTCGCCGTCGACGAATACGCATACGATCTCGTCGTCGGCGGGTCGTTCTGGGTCGGCGACTTCTATCTCGGCTACCAGTTCATGGTCGACGCGATGGGACTGCTCTTTGTCGTCGGGATCGGGATGGCGATCTACCGGCGCTACTGGGTGCGAAACGAGCGACTCTGGGGGCGCCACACCTCCAGTGAGGACGATATCTTCATCTGGACGCTGTTCGGGCTGGGCGTCGGCGGCTTCGCTCTGGAGGGGCTTCGCATCTACGCGACGGGAATGCCAGCACACGAAGTGGTCAGCTTCGTCGGCTACGGGCTCGCGCTGGTCCTTGGCGCGATCAACCTCCCCCTCGCCGGCGAACCCGGCCTTCGCCTCTCTGCTGGGCTCACCGGCGAGAACCTCCACTGGCTGGCCTGGTGGTCACACTCGCTGCTCGCGTTCTTTTTCATCGCGTGGATCCCCTACGCCAAGCCGTTCCACATGCTCTCCTCGTTTGCAAACGTCGTTGCCCGCGACGAACAGGCCGGGAAACGGCTCCCAAACGTCCCCGCCGATCTGGACGCGACCAGCGCCGAATCGATCGGCGACTTCACCTGGAAAGAGCTGCTCGACCAGGACGCCTGTACCAAGTGTGGTCGCTGTTCGGCGATCTGTCCAGCCAAGGCGTCCGGCCGGCCACTCGACCCCCGCGACGTCATCCTCGACCTGAAGACGTACCGACAAGAGCGTGACGCCGGTGGGGAGACACAGCCGATCGTCGCCGACGGCGGCGGAGTGATCGATTCGGCAACGATGGAGTCCTGTATGGCCTGTCTGGCCTGTATGGACGCCTGTCCGGTCGAGATCGAACACCTCCAGTCGTTTACGCGGCTCAACCGACAGCTGACCGATCAGGGTGACGTCGATTCGAACATGCAGGACGTCTTCCAGAACGTCATGCAACAGGGCAACACGTTCGGCGAGTCGCCGCGTTCGCGGGCCGACTGGGCCGACGACCTCGCGTTCGACATCACCGACGCCCGCGAAGAACACGTCGACTACCTCTGGTACGTCGGCGACTATCCGAGTTACGACGATCGAAACAAGAACGTGGCTCGATCGCTAGCGACGATTCTGCAGGCAGCCAACGTCAGCTTTGGCATCCTCTTCGAGGACGAGCAGTACGACGGCAACGACATCCGCCGCGTCGGCGAGGAGTTCCTCTACGTCGAACTCGCCGGCCACCACGTCGAAACGTTTGACGACTGTTCGTTCGAGTCGATCATCTGTACGGACCCTCACTCCTACAACACGTTCACAAACGAGTATCCCGAGGTCGACTTCGAGGCGTTCGCCGACGACCCGATGATGCCCGTCGACTACGACGAGCAGTGGAACGCCGATGGCGCGATCGACGTCCTCCACTGGACCCAGGCGATCGAAGAACTGGTCGCGGAGGGACGACTCGAACTCGACGGCACCGAACTCGACTACACCGTCACCTACCACGATCCCTGCCATCTCGGTCGGTACAACGACGAGTACGAGGCTCCGCGAGATCTCATCCAGGCGACAGGCTGTGAGCTCCAGGAAATGCCCCGCAACCGCGAGGACTCGTTCTGTTGTGGCGGCGGCGGTGGCGGCCTCTGGATGGAGTTCGACGAGGAGCCAAAACCCAGCGAAGAGCGGCTTCGCGAGGCACTGGAGGATACCGCCGCCGGGAACGGCGTCGAGAAGTTCGTCGTCGCCTGCCCGATGTGTCTGACGATGTACGAGGACGGGCGCAAAACCGGCGGCTACGAGGAGTTGATCGAGATCGTCGATATTGCGGAGTTGCTCGTCGACGCGATCGGTGCCAAAGAGAACGCTACCGTGGCGATGTCGGCTGACTGACGAGCCACACCGACTCCTCGGTGGGTGAGAGACCCTCTTAGTGTGAAACGGTTGCGGGATCGAATCGCTCGACCAGCCCGTCGAAATCATCGTCGAAACTGAGCACAGCGTCGATATCGTATGCATCTACGAGCGCGATCGTATTTGCGTCGGTGAAACTGAGTGCGTGATCATCGTACCGCTCGAACGTTTCGAGCGTTCGATCGAACAGCGGTTCAGTGACGTGGAGCAGTTCGAACGCGTTCGGAAACGAGTTGTGACCGCGAATCCGATCGCCCGCTCGTTTCGCCGCATCAAACCGGTCGGTACGTTGGCGAACCAACGTCACGGTTTCGTCGTAGACGTACTCGCTCGTGAACAGACGGCCGTATTCACCAGAACTGGCCGCTTCGATTGCATCACGGGCAACACTGTGACGTGACACGTCCCGGTCGTGAACTGCATAGAATACGCCGGTGTCGATAAAGAGACTCATTCGATTTCGGTACCGTACAGCACGTCGTCGATTTCGTCTTCGGCAACTGGGTTCCCGGACGAAACTGTGCCTGATAACAGGCGGTCAAGTTCGTCTCCGGATAACCCATCCCATTCGTCGCGAAACGAGTCGATGAATTCGGCCCGTGACTCGTAGGCAGTATCGACCAACCGCTCAAGCAACTCCTGTTGTGTTACCTTTCGACCAGTCTCAAGCTTGATTGCTGCCTGCAAGCGCTCGAGGCGGTCTTTTGTGCGCTCATCCATCTTTACAGACGTGGCCATGCATGTGCTACGGTCAGTAGAAAAGTAAACGTTTCTACCATATTGACTCGGTCCGACGAGCAAGTTCGAACAGTCACCGTTCGTCGACGCGATCGGAGCCAACGCGCAGGCGACCCCCAGCCGAGCAGACAACACCCAGGGTCGAAACTGACTGATACGGCCCGTTGTACGTCATTTTCGGTGCAACCGCAGGACTGCTCGCGGTTGCACCGGTACATCGTTACAACAGACCGTATGACGAGAGCGAGGGTCCGGTGACAGCTGGTGTCGTCGGAGCCAGCTGGCTGGCCGTCGTCGGACCCCACCCGACGACGACCGATCGATCGACGGACTCCACAGTACCGGCGGGCTGCTGTCGATCGCTCGTGGGACGTCGTGGGTGTTGTCGTCTAGATCGTGGCCCCTCTCGGGCCGAGATCGGCTGCCGGGGACAGCGTCGTCCGGAGACGTCAGCTGTCGCCGGTGGTCTCGCCCGGAATCGACGCGTCGGCCGGTAGCAGGACGCGCCGTTCGGTGTACTCGAGTCCGTTCTTGCGCTGGGTCGTCCGTTCGATCGCGAGCCGGTGGGTCGAGAGCTCACACAGGGCGTCGATCGTTCTGGAGACGAGTTTCTTCGCGTAGGTGTCGCTGATGCCGTCTTCCTGTCTGCGGATCCAGTGTTTCATGTCACCCGCCGTGACGTACTCGCGGACGTTCCCACTCCCCGTGCGCCAGGGGTTGTCCCCGACGCTCGGATCGGTCCGGGCCCGCCAGAGCGCCGCGGCGAGGCGTGTCGGCAGCGAGGAGGTCGTCGATCGGAGCATGTCCTCGTCCAGCCGGGCGAGTTGCTGGATCGGGAGCAGATCGCCGTGTGCCAGTGTCACGTCGCCCCTTTCGAGTGGATCGTCGCGCTCCGGCAGGCGGTAATAGCGGTTCCCGTCGTCTTTGCGCACCCGTTCGAGGCGATCGTCCGGGACGTCGATCGCACACTCGTCGACAGTCGCCTCGCGCAGGTGGGCTCCCTTCTGGAGTTCCCGGGACTGTACCTCGGCGATTCGCTCCTTGTTCGCGGCGAGTTTCTTTTCGTGGGCGTCCAGTCGCGCCACGATCGGCCGCTGGTCCGTGTCAGCGTCGCCGCGATCTGGCCGCTGGTTCGTCGCATCCGCGCGATCGATCGCCTCTCGAACGCGATCGAGTTCGGTTTCCAGCTCGTCGATCCGATCGTCTTTTCGATCGCTGGCGGCTTCGAGCGCCTCGATCCGATCGTCCGTTCGATCGAGTTCGGTTTCCAGCTCGTCGATCCGGCCACGAAGCACGTCGAGTTCGGCTGCCAGTGTGCCAATCGTGGCGGCGTCGATATCTGTCGGCTCGATCGAACCATCGCCACGCTGCCGGTCCGCCTCCGATCGTGGCTTCGACGTGGACTGTGACATCGGCTCACTCACCCCCACCGGAACGGAGCCGCGACACGTTCACTCCATCCGATCGGGACGGCTGGTAGCGACACCGCTTCCCGGATCGATAGCGCTGGGCCAGCACCACCGCCGAGTTGGAGCCCGCGTGGACGCGATCGACCGGACAGTCGGGGTTCGGACACCGAACGACGGCAGCGTCGGGATCCGGAGCCGACATCTGCTCGTCGTCTACAACCCGATCACCGAGGACGCCACAGGCGTAACACTCCCGAGCCGAGTAGGCGATCGGCACCGTCGCGGTCGGAATCGACCGCTCGGCGGCGATCGATCGCAGCCGCTCGTGGGCCGTCGGCAGGAGCCACGCCCGTCCGCAGCGAGGCCCGGGGCCGATCAACCACCGCCGGAGGTCGGCCTCGACGTGGCCGTCGCCGGTCACCAACACGGGCTCGGCGTAGGCGCTTGCAAACTCACAGATCTCTCGGGCCGCATCGTCGATCCGGGCCACGATCGCATCACGGCGACGCTCGACGTGGGTATCGATCGGGTCGCAGGCGCTACGCCGGCGGCGACACGCCCGATCGCGGAGTTGACCAAGCTGCGTACGAAGGTCGCCACTGGAAACCCTACAGGCACCCCGCCACGTCGGCAGATCGATCGGGCTCGCAGTGTAGAGCGTGATCTCACCGAGGCGAACCCCGATCGGCGTGCGATCGAG
>LFFM01000165.1_pt1 | contig 42326 bp, 38 predicted proteins | sample 643131 | NCBI WGS metagenome assembly LFFM01 (sample SAMN03777445, study PRJNA286221) | soda lake metagenome | biome: soda lake; feature: Kulunda steppe; material: water; isolation source: sample Tc-Br brine of Tanatar trona crystallizer | place: Russia: Kulunda steppe | collected 2011-07 | reverse complement strand
TCTTTCGTGAGATAAAACGTCGAACTATTTGTTTCTCAAACTGTTTCAGCAACGCTGAAGCAGAAACTGCTGACGAGTGGCTCAGATCGTTCGCATTCGCATGGAATCAGCTTATTTGAACACTACCAGCAACACCCACACCCGACTTATAAACAACCGATCATCTATATCGATATACCCACTCCCGGCGTCGTTCAAAACGTGATTTCATAGACCACGGGAGAGGTCAAACTCGTTTGTGAGCCTTCCAGTTCCGAAACCCGTTCCACCTTCGTGATAACGGAAGGGTAAAACGACTCCGAACCGAACGGCGTAGTATTGTGACGACGACCCAGGTGACGCTGGTCCAGATCGACAACTACGGTCCGTGGACGGTGACGCCGGAACCCCGTCGAGAGATGGATCTACAGACGCTACAGTCCCGGCTGTTCGCCGATATCGCCGAGTATCTCGGTCACCGCGACGGGTACGCCTTTTTCACCCGATTCGACAACATGATTACGGTGACGAACGGTATCGGCGGCGACGCGCACGCGTCGCTTCAGGAGTCGATCAGGAACCGCTATCCGGTGACAGTTAGCCTCGGTACCGCCGTGAGCGACCGACCGATCGACGCCTTGGAGGAGGCGAACCGCCAAATCCAACACGAGGGTAGCGCTCAGGACGAACAGCGCACGGAAGTGCTTGCCGGCGAGTATCTCACGGAGACGGCTCCGTCAGACGTACAGATTGCCCACTTCGATGTCGTGAACGCGACCGGCAAGTACACCGATCGGCTCAACGAGTTCGATACGTTCATCAATATCGAACAAGCGTACGCGTCGCTGATGGGGTACCTCCGTGAGGCCCACGGTGCGCTCTCGTTTTTTGTCGGCGGCGACAACATCATCGCCGTCTGTCCCGACCTGACGGAGCCGGCGTTTGCCGACGCGGTTGACCACGTCATGAGCGATGTCGACGTCGAGTTACAGGTCGGCGTCGGCCGCGGAGCGACTGCCCACGAGGCCGGCTTCGCCGCCAAACACGCGCTTGAGGACTGCCGACACGACGGAACCAGCGTCGAGATAACCGGTGTGCCGACGCCGAGCGATTGAGTCAGACCGCGTTAAGCGATTGAGTCAGACCGCGTTAATCGGCTATATCTGATTCTCCCGCAACCGGTCTATCGGCTTGATCACCGCTGATCGGCCCCACTCCGTCCAGTGTTCCTCCACCTCATATCACATATGATAATCACGGGGAGATTTTTTTATATAACCGAGCGGTACCGGAAGTTAGCATGTCAGAAGAGATAGTCTTCGTCTGTACGGCAGACGAGTGCGAGTCCGGACCATGGGAAGGCGCTCACGACGCGATGGCGCACTGTGAGCAGAACCCGAACCACGGGTACACCGGTCGTCCACGATCCGAGGTCGACGAAGTGATTCCGGCAACGGCGGTCAGAAAGCGTGATAACCGGAACCTCCAGCACAAGGGTCATCCGCAGGGCGCGCTTGCGGACCACGACTGAGGGGCACTGGCGTTTCCGAATTAGCGATTCTCTGTCTCCTCGTCGAACAACCCGAGGTCATCCGCAACGAGGTCCGCCAGTTGGTCTTTCAGTCCCGGATCGACCTCTGCAACCTCCTCACCGTCGTGTTTCCCCACGTTGTGTCGCGAGAGTGCCTCCTCAAGATCTGACAGCGGGACGCGCGTCTCCGTTTCACAGTCGGTACAGACGATCGGAACGCTCGGTTCCTCCGTTGGCATATCTCAAACCGTTGGCGGTAACGGGTATAGTCCTTCGGGGACGTTCCCGGACACGGAGCGTGAAGTGCCGCCTATATGACCCGGGGGATCAAACGACGACGTATGCGAGTCGTCGTCACCGGTGCGGCGGGCGGGATCGGAAGCAGGGTCGCGGAGACGCTCGTCGACCGAGACCACGAGGTGATCGCTGTCGATCACGACGCGGATGGCCTCTCGACGCTCCCCAACTCGATTGAGACCGCGGCACTCGACCTTCGCGACGGCGATGCGGTCCGGGAAGAGCTGTCCGACCGCGACCTTGACACCGTCGTCACCTGTGCCGGGGGCTACGAACTCGCCGCACTGGAGGACACCACGCCCGAGTCGTTTCGTCGGCAGCTCGACACGAATCTTACCACGGTTCACACCGTCATCCGTGCCGTTGCCCCCTCCATCCGGGAACGTGACGGACGGATCGTGGTCGTCGGATCGATGGTTGGAAGCGTCTCTCTGCCGTATCATGGCGCGTACAGCGCCGCGAAAGCCGGAGTGCGTGGGTACACGGAGGCGCTCCGACGTGAAATCGAACCGCGCGGACCCACGGTTTCACTCGTTGAGCCGGGACCCGTCAGAACCGGGTTCAACGAGCGCGCCGCCGACGGGCTTCGGTCCCTGTCCGAGAACGGGAGCCCGTACGCAGACATCTACCGGGACTTCGAGGCGTACACCCCGGCGGCAACGAGTGTGGAAACCGTCGTCGAGACGGTCGTCACCGCGGCGACGACCGATCGACCCCGAACTCGGTACCGAGTGAGCCGACGCGCAAAATGGCTGCCACGAGTCGCGGCCGTGCTCCCCGATCGGGTGTACGACCGGCTCGTCCGAACCGGCCTCCCGGGAGGGCTCCTTGGACGGTTGATAGACCGATAATGCCGCCTCAGCGACGGCTCAGTCAGCCGAGCCGGACGATGTCTCGCTCTTGGTCGCGTCGTTGTCGGTCTCCGTGGTCCCGTGGAACTCCTCGACCGAGTCCGTGACGCGTTCGAACTCGCCGAAGTCGCGCTCGTGATGCCGGATCATCTGTTCGACCATCCACGCGCTGTGGCGTTCGTCGTACTTCCAGTCGGCGTCAGCGTCGTCGACGACGAACCGTTCGTCTGTGGCGAGCGCCGCGTACATGTGATAAAAACCTAAGACAACATCAGCAAACTCCTTCGCCTCCCCGCCGATCTCGCGGCGTTTTTCCACCAGCTTCTCACGGCCGTGATCGGTAAGCGCGAAGTACTTCCGGTCCGGTTCCGCCTCGCGCTCGACACGCTCGGCGACACCGTTCTCTTCGAATTTATACAGAATCGGGTAGACGGACCCATACGACGGCTCCCAGTGACCGCCACTGATTTCCGTGATCTCGCCCAGTAGCTCGTATCCGTACCGCGGCCGCTCGGCGAGCAGCTCCAAGACGAGATACGGGATCAGTCCTTTCGGTGGGCCGCTTTTCCGCATTGTTTCGGTGTCACGTGGTCGTCGTGAAAGGGTTTCGGTCCCGACAACGCTCCTCGACGGAATCGTACCCGCAGCCCGGACCGGAACGACTCGGAAACCCCTAAGCCGCGGGGGACGTAACTCGGCATATGGTCGAGGCACCAGCAACCGAGGAAGGGTGGTTCGCGCTCCACGAGTTCCGGTCCATCGATTGGGACGCGTGGCGGAACGCACCGCGTCACAAGCGAGACCGAGCCGTCGAGGAGGGGCGTTCGTTTCTCGCACATCGGGAGGCGCTCGCAACTTCTGAGGCCGGCGATTCGGCGGTGTTCTCCGTCATCGGGCACAAGGCGGATCTACTGACGATCCACTTCCGCCCGACGTTGGATGCCCTCTCGGCGATAGAGCGATCGTTTGAGAACACCGCGCTCGCCGAGTTCACGACGACGGAATCGTCGTACGTCTCCGTGACTGAGGTGTCGGGATACGTCTCCGACGCGTATTTCGAGGACGACGAGACGGAGGTAGACGAGGGGCTCCGACGGTACATCGAAGGAAAGCTGAAACCGGAGATGCCCGACGACGAGTACGTCTCCTTCTATCCGATGAGCAAGCGGCGCGGCGAGGAGTATAACTGGTACGACCTCTCCTTCGAGGACCGCGCCGACCTCATGGCGGGCCACGGCGAGGTCGGGAAGCAGTACGCCGGGCGGATCAAACAGGTTATCGCTTCCTCGGTCGGCTTCGACGACCACGAATGGGGCGTCACCTTGTTCGGCGCGGACCCGACGGATATCAAAGACATCGTCTACGAGATGCGCTTTGATGAAGCGTCCTCGCGGTACGGCGAGTTCGGGCAGTTCTACGTCGGTCGTCGGTTCCCGCCGAGTGACCTCGGCGCGTACCTCGCGGGCGAGTCAGTTCCGACGGGGGACTCATCGGAGTCCGGCGACGCGCATTCCGGCGACGCCCACGACGGTGACGGTCACGCCCACGACACGGGCGGGGACAACGGGCACGGCGACGGTGCCCACGGCCATGGCGGGGGTCACGGCCACGCCGATGCGAGCGGCGGCTCCGCACACGGTGACCACCCGCACGGCGAAGACGGGTCGGGCAGCGAGGGAGACCACCCGCACAGTGAAGATGAGTCGCAGGCAGGCGACGACGAATCCGGCGCCTCCGACGAAGAGATCCGAGGTGAACTCGCCGACCTCGACATCTACGCCGGAAAGCCCCACGGCGAGGACGTGTTCGCGACCGTGCTCTACAGCGAAGCCGACGCGGACGACTTATTTGACGAGGTCGAGGGACTGCGCGGCAACTTCGACCACTACGGCACTCACGTAAAAACCGCCGTCTACGAGGGCCATACGACGGACCGGACGGCGGTCGTCTCCATCTGGGAGACGGGCTCGGCCGCGGAGACCGCTGCCGGGTTCCTCTCAGAGCTTCCGGGGATCGTCGCTCGCGCCGGCGAGGAGTCCGGATTCGGCACGATGGGGATGTTCTACACCGTGAAGCCGGAGTACCAAGGTGAGTTCGTCGACACGTTCGACGACGTGGGTGCGGCGCTCGCGGAGCTGGACGGCCACTTCGAGACGGATCTGATGGCAAACGTGGAAGACGAGAACGATATGTTCATCGCGAGTCAGTGGCGCTCGAAGGAGGACGCGATGACGTTCTTCCGGTCAGACGACTTCCGGGAGACGGTACAGTGGGGTCGTGAAGTCCTTGCTGACAGACCACGACACGTCTTTTTAGCCTGATCGGACGAACCCGCAGTATTTTACCACGCACGCGACCCATATTGGATAATGAACGTTCGCGGCGAGCGGGAGTGTCGCGACTGCGGCGGTCGTTGGTCGTACTACGAGACCGGGTCGATCGAGTGTCCCGACTGTGGAAGCGTCCGGAGCGTTGGCCTTGAGGGACGGGCGACCCACACCGACACGCCCGCGTCGCTCGATCTCGCCCCACACCGAGATCGCTTCAGCGACGCGAGGAAAACGCTCCCAGCGGAGGGCGTCGCCGACCTGAAACGCGATCTCCGGGAGTACCTACGGAAACGAGGATTCATTAGCGGTGGCGAGCTCCGACCGCTCGATGAGACCGTCATCGCCGCGTGCGAGCTGCTCGAAGCGGTCGACGTGTACGACCGTCTTCATGAACCGACCGACGCCGACCGCGAGTACCTTCTCGCGCTGCTCGCCGGCGCAGACGACGGGGAACGCCCGGCGGCGACCGAGGTTCCCGGGTCGATGCGGGAGGCCCGTGGCAGCGCGGCCGCCCGTATCGTGAGCGAGTATCGGGACGACCTCCTGACGTTCCTCGACGAGTTGGCGTCGCCGGCAGGATCGGATCCGAATGCGGATCCCACCGTCTCCGTTGCCGGCGAGGAGGGGACGGCGCGGATCGAGCCCGCGCGGGAGCTTCTCGAACGCGTCAGGGACCGGACGAAACGGATGGGTGCGCTACAGGGGGATGTCGACCCTACCGTCGCCGACGCTCTGATCGAGGCGGCGAACGCGACGGGCGCGTATGTCCGGACCGGCGATACGGAGGCGCTCGACCGCGCCCGATCCCTGCTCGACGGCGCGGATGCGTGAATCACGACTGATACTCGCGGGCACACGTTCAAATCGTTCGCCTCGGACACTCGCGTATGCCCGACTTCGACGTCCACGAGCACCGCCACGCGCTGAAACAGCTCCGAGACACAGGCGACACGAGCCTCTGGGAGAACCGGAAGGCAGTCGCGTGTCCCGTCTGTTCGGAGCCGTTCGACCGCCTGTTTAGCACCCGTCAGTCGGCGGCACGATTTCCCGAGAACGACGGGTCACGGTTCTGTCTCGTACGCGACCGGGAGACAGTTCATCTGTTTCGACACTAATTCTCTCGACTTCCCGCGCTACCCCCGGCCTCTCGGCTTCCTCTCAATCACCACTTGGGTCGATATCGGGAGCCGGCTCCTCGATGTAGCGGTCGGTCCACGTTCCGCGCGCGAACCAGGCGACTCCAACTATCGCGCCGAGGACGTTTCCGAGCGCCATTCCAACCCACACGCCGGTCGGTCCCCACCCGAGCGCGGAGATGGTGACATCAACGACAGGGATTGTCACGCTCCACGTCAACGCGAGGTAGAACACGCTGGCGACCCGACCAACCCATAACGTGAGTATCGATATCACCATCGCGGTTTTTGTGTTGCCCGCGCCACGGAACGCGCCGAGGATAACCTGCGAGACGCCGATGAAGGCGAATTCGACGGAGCGTATCTGAACGTATTCCACCGCGAACTCGATTGTCGCCGGAGCGTCAGGTACGTCCCCGAGGAACGCCGAGACGATTGGCTCGGTAAACGTCACGGCGATCACGGCGACGAGGAACATTACGCCAGCGCCGGTCGTCGCGGCGAGTTTGACCGCGCGTGCTGCCCGGTCAGCCCGGTCGGCCCCGAGGTTCTGTCCGACCATCGTATCGATCGCTCGCCCGAGCCCCATCGCCGGCAGAAAGACGAGGGAGATGAGTCGGTTTCCGAGGCCGTACGCTGCCACGACTGGCGGTGAGAACGTGACGATCATCGCGGTGAGCGTGATCATCGCCAGTGCGCTCGTGGTCTGCTCGACGCTGGAGGGGAGCCCGAGACGAAAGATGTCCTCGATAAACTCGAAGTCGGGACGGAGGTCGGCGAGTGTAACCGACGGACCGAGATCGGTCCCGAACAGCACCCACAGCCCGATCACGGTCGCGACGCCGCGAGCGGCGATCGTCGCCAGCGCGGCCCCCTCGATTCCGTAGCCAGCAAAGCCTGTCGCCGCGAACAGGGACGACTCGACTGCGACGGGGTCAAGCGCGGCGACACCGGGAACTGCCGTAAGCCACCCGAACAGCGGGTTGTTCTCGAACCCGAAGATGAGGAATGGGTCGAGAACAACGTTGATAACGACGGAGACGAGCATGACGGCCATCGGGGTTCTGGTGTCTCCGTACCCTCGCATGAGCGCGGAGAACACGAAGAATCCGAACATCAGCGGAATCCCGAGGAAGATGATCTCCATGTAGTCGGCCGCGAGTGGGATCACGGTGGCGGCGGTGTCGGGATCGCTCGGAAGTAGTTCGAGCGCCGGTCGCGTGTAGAAGTACCCGCCAATCCCGATGACTACTGAGAGAACTGCCACGGAGAAGATCGTCTGTCCCGCGACGAGACCGGCAGACTCGTCGCCTTTCGCGCCGGTGTACTGTGCGACGAGGATTGCCCCCGCCGTCGTGAAACCGCCAGCGACTGCGATGAGGAGGAAGATGAGCGGGAACGCCAGACTAATTGCCCCGACCGCCTCTGCGGAGAGACGCCCGAGATACAGCGTGTCGACGACGTTGTACGTCACCTGTAACAGCTGAATGACGACGATCGGCCACGCGAGGTGGAACAGCGGTCGAATAAGGCTTCCTTCGGTGATCGAATCCGCCTCCTCGTCCGTCGATGTGGGGTCGTCGGTCGGCTGCTCGTCCGTCGACGTGGGGTCGTCGTCGGTCGGCTGATCGTCGAGGGGTGCGGTCTCGCCAACGTCGTCGTTGTCGCTCGGCACGTCCTCACGCTTGTCACGATCGGAGGGTGATTCGGAGGGCTCGTCGCTCACTCCCTGATAAAAGCGTACCTCGGAGTATCAGCGTTCCGATAGCGGCCTAGACACCCTCGAAACAGCGGATCCGTTACCGGTCGCCCTCGGACGAATCCGAACTCGATTCGGCGGCGTCGGCGTCGACAACGGCATCGCTCTCGCTGCTCCCGGATGTGGATTCCATATCCGCGTTGCCGTCGGTGTTTGAGTCGTCGTTGATCGTCGAATCGTCGATGATCGTTGAGTCGTCGTTGACCGTCGAGCCGCCGCCGTTGCCCCCGACCGTTTTCTCCGGAGCCGGCCTCGCCGCCCGTCCCCCGTCGCCGCGGTCCTCTCGCATTCCCACCTGTGCGACGCCGGAGGTGTCGTCGAAGACGAGATGTCGGTGCGGGTACGCCATCTCCACCTCGGCGTCCGCGAGGCGCTCGCGGATCCGAGTGTTCAGCTCCGACTGGACCTTCGCGAGCTTGTACGGCTTTTTCACCCAGTAGCGGAGCCGCAATAAGACACCGTTGTCGCCGAACTCTTGAATCCGGCACTCCGGACTCGCGTTGTATCGTGCCACCCCTACACGGATGTCCGGGCCGCCGTTGATCACGGCCTCACAGTCCCGAGCGGACCGCTCGATCCGCCGACGGGCCTCGTCGATGTCGGACTCGTACGTGACGAGTACGTCAGCGCTCCGGCGAGTTCGTTCGTCCTCCGCGGAGTAGTTCGTCACGTCGCGGTCGCGCATGTTCCCGTTCGGAATCACGAGAAACGTGTTGTCGAGGGTGAATATCTTCGTGTAGCGGATCGTGATGTCCTCGATGAATCCTTGAGTCCCGTCGTCGAGTTCGACCATGTCACCGATCTCGAACGGTTGGTCCGCGAGGATGAACACTCCGTTAATAAAGTTCCCAACGAGGGGGGCAAGGATGATGCCGATCACCGCGGAGAGCACCGCCGTTCCGACGAGGATGTCGGTAAAGCGGAAGCCGACTGCCCAGAGGCCGAACAGGAACGCGAGCACGATGGTTCCGGCCCGAACCCCCCGGACAACCGTCTGTGCGACGCTCTGTCGAGAGAACTGTCGGGCAACCGGTCGGCCGATGACGCGGACGATGAACCGCGCCAGCACTACCCCGGCGACGACCGAGAGCAGAACGAAGAGGAATCTGCCTCCGGGGATCTCCGCGAGCCGGGACGGCCACCCGTCGATCAGCGCGGTCATCGCCGGTCGTGCCATAGCGAATACCGCGTCGCCCACCCGAAAAAGCGTTTCCTCACGCGCCGAGACGGGCGACCGAGCTCATTCCCCGATATCGACTGACTTCGAACGGCGAACGAACCGCACAACTTTTTTCAGTTCTCGATCTGAACCGCTAGGGAGATTATAACGGGGATCTGTAACCGGGTGAAACTCATCCCATAGTAAAAATATTATATCGGAGGAGTGTGTTGAAATGTTCATGGCAGATGATCTCCGGACGACGCTCGATCACGTCGGGGACCGATTCAACCTAGGCGAGTACGAGATAGACGCCTATCTCTCGGTGTTAGAACACGGCGAGTTGACCGCCAGCGAGATCGCTGATCGCACCGACATCCCCCAGCCACGGGTGTACGACACGGTTCGCAGCCTTTCGGACAGGGGCCTCGTCGAGCTTCGCGAGTCGCGTCCGATGAAGATCGTCGCCGTCGATCCGGATGACGCGTTTGGCGACCTCCGATCCTCGTTCACGGAGATGGTCGACGAGCTGGAGGCCCGCTACACGGCACCCACCCGCGAGACGGAGGCCGTCTCGCTCGTGAAATCCAGGTCAACGATCCTCCGGTACCTCGAAGAGGTTATCGCCGGTGCCGAGTACGAACTCGCCGTCTCGCTCACGCCGGACCTGCTGCGTCGCTTCCGTGACGACCTCGCGAGAAAGGTAGCACAAGGCGTCAGCGTCGAACTCCTCGTGACGCCTGCCTCGCGGGCACCAGACCCCGAGGAGTTCGACTACCTCGAGGTATCGACCATTGCCCGCGCGCGCCGTGGCATTACGACACCGATCCTCGCCGTCGGGGACGGGGAGTACTCAGTGTACGCGACCCAAGACGCGTTGCGCGACGACCGGGAGCGATACGGCGTTATTTTCAACCGGTCGGCGCTCGGCTTCCTTGTCTCTGGATTCTTCGGGACGGTGCTGTGGACGACCGCCGAGACGCTCGCGACCGACGGTATGGACCGTCCGTTCCCTCGCCGATACGCCTCGATACGCCGCGCTGTGAAGGACGTACGGGCGTTTAGCGGCGAGCCGTTTTACGCGACCATCTCCGGGCGAGACATCGAAACCGGCCAAGAAGTCACCGTTCGCGGACGAGTCGTCGACAGCGCGTTCGAGGACAGCGAGGAGGTTGCCTCACTCGTCGTCGAAACCGAAACGGGTCGCGTCGAGATCGGCGGTCGCGTCGCCGCGCTTGAGGATATCGAGGGACAAGAGATCGTCATCGGCCGAGGCTCCCCGCCGGAGATCTGATCGCGACCAGTGTCACAGTCGGTACCGACTTATCGCCGCGCACGACACGAAGCGTATGGACGTTCATCTCACCCAATCAGACGTCGCAGGGACGGTCCGCGCCCCGCCCTCGAAGAGCTACACTCATCGCGCGCTCCTCGCGGCGGGCTACAGCGACGGAGCAACAGTCGCGTCACCGCTCGTCTCCGCCGACACGAGGGCGACAGCCCGCGCCGTGACCGCCTTCGGCGGCAGCGTCGCGGCGACCGACGGCGACACAGCCGACGGCGACACAGCCGACGGCAGCGCGGCCGACCTCGCCGATGCCGAGTCGCTGGTCGTCGATGGATTCGACGGACGACCTGCTGTCCCGGACGACGTGATCGACTGTGCGAACTCAGGAACAACCACTCGACTGGTGACTGCCACTGCGGCGCTTGCGGACGGCGGGACGGTTCTGACCGGGGACTCCTCGCTTCGCTCGCGACCGCAGGGGGCACTTCTCGACGCACTCGACGAGTTGGGCGTGCGTGCTGAGTCGACCCGCGGCAACGGGCAGGCACCGCTTGTCGTTTTCGGGCCGCTCTCGGGCGGTGACGTGGCGATTCCGGGCGACGTCTCCTCGCAGTACGTCACCGCCCTGTTGATGGCCGGTGCTGTCACGGACGACGGAATCGAGGTGTCACTGACGACGGAGCTGAAGTCGGCCCCGTACGTCGACATCACGCTCGAACTCTTGGACGCGTTCGGGATCAGGGCCGACCCGATCGGGAGCGAGACGGCTGCCGGCGCGGAGGGGTTTGTCGTCCCCGGCGGACAGCAGTACGCGCCGGAGGGCGACCGCTACGAGGTTCCCGGCGACTTCTCCTCGATCTCCTATCTCGTCGCCGCGGGCGCGGTCGCGGCCGACCCGGACGACGCAGTCCGGATCGAGGGTGCGCGCCCGAGCGCGCAAGGTGACGCCGCGATCGTCGACATCGCGGACCGAATGGGTGCCGAGATCGACTGGGATCGCGAGCGCGGACTCATCACGGTCGAGCGATCCGCGTTGTCGGGTGCCGAAGTCGATGTCGGCGACACGCCGGATCTGCTCCCGACGATCGCAACGCTCGGCGCGGTCGCTGACGGTGAGACGCGGATCACGAACTGCGAACACGTTCGGTACAAGGAGACGGACCGGGTCTCCGCGATGGCCGAGGAACTCGAAAAGCTCGGAGCCGAAACGACAGAAGAACAGGATGTCCTCACAATTCACGGCTCGAAGAGCGACCTCCGTGGTGCGACCGTCGACGGGCGGGCCGACCACCGGATCGTGATGTCGCTGGCGGTCGCCGCCCTCGCCGCCGAGGGAACGACGACGATCCGTGGCGGGGAGCACGTCGACGTCTCGTTCCCAGAGTTCTTCGAGACGATGGCTGCGCTCGGCGCGACTGTTGAACGGTAGCGACAAGATACCGTCGAATGGTAGCGGCGGGGTGTCGTCGACCCCGATCAAATAACTCGTTTTCCGAAGGCGCTGGCAGCGAGCTCCGTTGCGAGCATTGCTGTCTCGTTGTTCCGGTCGAGCGTCGGGTTGACCTCGACGAGCTCCATCGACCGGAGACAGTCAGCGTCGTCGACGAGCTCCATCGCGCTGTGGGCCTCCCGATAGGTGACGCCGCCGCGGACCGGGGTGCCGACGCCGGGTGCTTCGTTCGGATCCAGCCAGTCGAGGTCGAGACTGACGTGAACGCCATCCACCCCGTCGGCAGCTACCGACAGCGCCTCCTCAGTGACACTGGTGATCCCCCGCTCGTCGATGTCGGACATGGTGTATGCCGTGAACCCGCGATTCCGGATGAGTTCGACCTCGGCAGAGTCGACCGATCGCAGCCCAACTAACACGACGTTCTCCGGTGAGAGGGTTGGCGCGTTCGCCCACGCCTTCCCAGCGAACTCGTCGATTCCGAGCGCGGCCGCGAGGGGCATTCCGTGGACGTTGCCCGACGGGCTTGTGGAGGGCGTGTTGAGGTCGGCGTGGGCGTCGAACCACACCGCGCCGATGTCGGCGGTACGCGCCGATCCGACGAGTGAGCCGATGGCGATGGAGTGGTCGCCGCCGAGCGCGAGAGGCACTGCCCCGTCCGCGAGCGTTTCGCTCACCTCGTCCGCGAGTCGGCGGCAGACATCGGCGGTCTCCTTGAGGAATTTTGCGTTCCCCTCCGCCGGCTCTGCGGTGTTCGGGTCGCGTTCCTCGGCACGTGGGACGGCAAGGTCCCCCGCGTCGACGACATCCACCCCCGCGCTTGCGAGTTCGTCGGCGAGACCTCCGTACCGGATGGCTGACGGCCCCATGTCGACGCCGCGCCGATTTGCTCCGTAGTCGGTTGGCGCCCCGATGATTCTGGTCCGTGTCATACAGCGATGGGAATGCGACACGGCTTCAATGGCTGGGATCCGTTTTTAGTTGGCAACGTTGCGCTGGCATCGCCGCCGTCAAACGAGAGCTTCGTCCTCGCCGTCCGACCACAATGCGGATCCGTTACGGTTTCCGTTCTCGGGTCGAACGACGAGGTATGGGCGACAGCGACGGAACGGGAGACGAGGATCCGACCGGTATCGACCCCGGAGAGATCGAACCCGCCGGCGCAATGATCGCCGTAGCGTTCACCGGGGCGATGATCGGCCTCCTCGGTGCGGGGCTCGTCCCGTTCGTTGGCGACGCCGCTCTCGTGTTCGTCGTTCTCGGTGTTGCCGTCGTGCTGGCAAGTCCGGTCGCGTACCTCCGATTCCGCAATCTCGACGGATCGTGATTCATCCCGCCAGTTCGTTTATAAGGCACTTCCATCGCATTTATGCGGGGTCGCCATCTATTCGAGACTATGTCATCGATAGAGCTCACGTCAAGCCAGAAAAGCATCCTCACGGCCCTTATCAACCTGTACGGGCAGGAGGAGGACGCGGTAAAAGGGGAATCAATAGCTGACGAGGTAGACCGGAATCCGGGTACCATCCGCAACCAGATGCAGAGTCTGAAAGCACTTCAATTGGTAGAGGGCGTCCCCGGCCCGAAGGGAGGATACAAGCCCACCTCGAACGCCTACGAAGCACTCGACATCCAGCGGATGGACGAACCGGCTCACGTCCCAATCAAACACGACGGCGAGGAGGTCGAGGGGATCAACGTGGACGGGATCGACCTCTCGAGTGTACACCACCCGGAGCTCTGCCGCGCGGAGATTCACGTCCAGGGTTCGGTCCGGGACTTCCACGAGGGCGACTCGGTGACCGTGGGTCCGACCCCGCTCTCGAAGCTCGCGATACAGGGAACTGTGGATGGGAAAGACGACACCGCGAACGTCCTCATCCTCCGGATAGACGACATGCGCGCGCCCGACGAGGAGCCGGCACACTAAGACGAGTTACGTCCGCCGCATCACGCTGACTGCTATTTCTGTCGGGTACTATTCTCCCCGTCACGGACGGTTCTCACTCTACCTTTTGTTTCACTATATTCGATACTTCAGTAAAACTGACTGGAGGACTCGGTCCCACCTGCCCGAGACGTATTGAGACCTCGCTCCGGCTTGCTGGGTGGTATCCAACAGACGATGCGCCGCGAATGCGATCGCTTCACTCTTGCCGCCGATCGAAGCGGTCGAACTCTCGTGTCAGTGTGAGTGGCCGAGCGCCTCTTCGAGCGACTGCCCGAAGCGCTCCTCGAACAGTTCAGCGGCCGTCTCGTTCATTTCAGCGATGTCGTCGGGCACCTCGCCCTCGCTATGGTGAGCGATTACGTGGGCCTGCTGTGCCATCGCCTGAACGACCACGTCGGTAACAACGCGGACGGACGGCTCGCCCTGCTCGCTAAGGACATCGACGAGACCGGCAGGCAGTTCGAAGGATTCCTCGTCGCCGTCTGGACCGCTAACCGTGTAGGTTTCCGTGTCTCCCATACCGGATCCTCGCGGCGGCGACATAAGGGTCTGTGGAAACCGGGCGCAACAGTCGATACCGAAGTGAACCTGCGGGACTCCTGTTGTGGTCGCCTCTCAGTGCATCGAAAGCGCTGTTCGAGACCGTCCCGAGATGGCGATGGCTAGTAGGTAAAACAGGATGGCGGTGACGATGATCGATCCGCCGGACGGGAGGTTTCGTGTTATCGCAATCGCGAACCCGCCGAGGATCGAGCACTGCCCGATGATAATAGAGAGGTATAGCGTCTCTCGAAAGCTTCGAGCGACCTGTGACGCGGCGGCGACGGGAATGACGAGCATTCCGGCGACGAGAATCACTCCTAACACCTGCATCGCACCGACGACGACGACGGCCGTCGTCACGACAAGTAGGGTGTTGTATCCCGTAACGTTGAGTCGCGCGACTCGGGCGGCCTGTTCGTCGAACGTAATGAACAGTAGCTGTTTGTACGCCCAAACGACGAGCACGACGACGACGATGCTCACGACGGCCATCATCCGGGCACCGCTCGCAGTGACGACCGCAAGACTCCCGAACAGATACCCCTCGATGTCGATCGAGACCGGCATAACGTCACGACCCCAACTAATGAGCAGCGTTCCAACCGCAAAGCTCCCCGTGAGCATGATTGCGATCGGCACGTCGCCGAACGTGTTCGTTCGTTCGGTGAGCCACTGTACGGCAAGCGCGCCGAGAACGCTCACGAGTAGCGCGATGAACAGCAATGGGCCGTCCCAACCAGTGATCCCGATGAAAACCAAGCCAACCGCGACGCCAGCGAACGCCGTATGTGCCAGTGTCTCGCCGATAAGTGCCATCTGTCGGTGGACGAGGAACGTGCCGACCAGCGGCGCAACGATTCCGATGAGCACCCCGGTCGTGATCGATCGCCACATGAACGGGTGTCGGAAGACGTTCGTTCCAGCATAGAGGTCGAGCCACTGACCAACGATGAGGAACTGGCCGAAGAGGAGTTCCGCAAACCGATCTACTCCGGTCATCGCGTACGTCGATTCGACGATCGGATGGAATCCGCTTGCCGGCGCCTGTCGTAACCAGTCGACCGAGATGAACGCGAGGAGGACCGTTGCCAGCGCGCCGACGGCGACGATCACAGTAATTTCGGCCGCTTGCCGGGGGTCGATAGTCGTGATCCGGTGCCGAAGTGTCGTTAGGCTGTGTGCCTCCGACTCAACAGGTGGGTTATCCTGGCTCATTAGTGGTGGTGGTGTACGACCTCTCCCGTTTCCCCGTACGCTCTCCGTAGCGCGTCGCTCTGGCTGAAGGAATCGGTGTCGCCGTGGTGGTACAGTTCCGTGTTGATACAGGCGATGTGATCCGCCTGCTCAGTGACGACCCCGATGTCGTGTTCGATCAGCACGATCGTGATACCGGTGTCGTTGAGCGACGCCAACAGTCGGTAGAACTCGTCACGGGATTCGGCGTCGACGCCGACCGTCGGTTCGTCGAGCGCGAGCAGGTCTGCCTCCGAGGCGAGGGCTCGTGCGATGAACGCGCGCTGACGCTGGCCACCGGACAATGCGTTGAGCTGGCGGTCCGCGAGATCGGTTATTCCAACGGTTTCGAGTGCCTCCTCCGTGATCTCGTGGTCGGCCGCCGTGATTCGACCGTGGCCGACGTGAGCGAACCGTCCCATCCGAACACACTCTCGTACCGTGATCGGCATCGTCCCGCCACGATTCGTCGCCTGCTGGGAGACGTACCCGATGCGTTCGCCCGCTTCGAACTCCCCTACGGGTTCGCCGAACAGCGACACGGAACCGGTGTCAGGGGTGAGTAACCCGAGCATGAGGTGTAACAGGGTCGTCTTGCCGGACCCGTTTGGGCCGATGAGCCCGAGGAAATCGCCTGAATCGACTTGGAGGCTGATATTCTCGACGGCAGGACTCTCCCCGTACGCGAAGGACACGTTTCGAAGCTCGATAACAGCGCTCACTGAGATCTCACTCGGTTATCGATCAGCAAGACGTTTAGCATTTGTATTTTAATTCCGGCTTCGGTTCGTAGCGTTGCTTCGTGGGTCATGGTTTCAGCTGGCGTCTAGTGCTGCTCTGAGGGATGGGAAATTGATCTCGGTCATCTGCTCGACCCACCCATACCCCTGCTCGGCCCACTCTTCTGTGGTCCCTTCTGCCGGGGTCAGCGGCGCGGCGTCAGTAACGACTGTGTCGTCGCTTTCGATGAGCACCTCGACCATCCGTGGCAGATCGTCGGCACCGGGCGTTTCGAAGGGGTCATACAGCACGGTCTCGACCTCGTGTTCGGCGGCGAGGTCGATCATTTCCGCGATGTCGGATTCCCGTTCGACCTCATCGGGAGAGGTGCCAACGGGCGTGTGTATCTCGAAATTATACCGGTCCTCGATGTACCCGAACGAGTCGTGACCGGCGAAAATCGCGAGGTCGCGTTCGGCGCTGGCGGCGATCTCTTGGAACCCCTCGTCGACGGTGTCGAGCCGGTCTTGATACGCGTCGGCGTTGTCGGTGTACATCGTTTCGTTGTCCGGGTCCATTGCCGCGAGTTCGTCCGCGATCGTCTCGACTATCGACTGCGCTAAGACGGGGTCAACCCAGACGTGGTTGTCGACAGGGTTCAGCTCCTCGCCGACGAAGAGGTCTCCCATCCCGTCGATCACGGTGAGATCCGGCGTGTCGTCGCCAATGTCCGCGACGACATCCTGTGCCCACTGGAACTCGGGGATATCGAGGTACACGAAGAACTCCGACTCGGCAATCTGCTGTTGAATATCGGCTGGAGGCTCCCATCCGTGGCCCATCTCACCAACGTCGATGGGGTCACGAACCGGCATCGTATCGCCGACGATCTGTTCAGTCCAGTCCGTCAGCGCGAAGAACGCACCGTATCCACCATCGACGGTGTCATCCAGCCCCGGATCACTCAAACAGCCGGCCAGTGTCCCCGCGGCGAGCGCCCCGCCCCCGGATTTGAGTATAGAACGGCGTGAAAGCGTCATATCACAACATAGATCCCACGATCGTAAATACTCTATTATTTTGATTTGATTTTTTAATAACACTGTTGAGCCGCTCTGTCGATAGGGCAGGTAAAAATAAACGAGAGTTCGTGGTACGCCGACTCGGTCTCAACTACACGGCGGTCGCCCGGTGTCGATACGAGGCCTGAGTCTGATCACCTATCGATTCCGTGGCCGACCGTCTAGTAGTCGTGGTCGTGATCGTCGTCGTGGTCGTGGTCGTCGTCGTGGTCGTGATCGTGGTCGTCGTGATCGTCCGCATCCTCAACAACTTCGACCTCGAGGGTTGGCGAGTCCCAGTCGGAGTGGTCGTCGTGGAACATCTGTAGGATGACGAACGTCGTTCCCGTTTCAGTCCCGCTCACGTCGAGGTGATCGCCGTGTGGATGAAGGTCGACGATCTCCTCCGCACCGGCTTCCTCGTCGAACACCGCATTGATCTGGTACTCTTCGTCGTCACCGAGCGGAATCTCGTTGCCGTCCTCGTCCTCAACGTACGGATCAAACGCGGCCTCGTGACCCTCCTCTATGACGAGCGATCCGTGCCAGTGACCAGCGTGATACTCGACGACCCAGTCGTCCGTTTCGGGGTCCGCACCACGTTCGTACAGCTCGAACACGCCGATATCGAGCGAACCACCGTGATCGTGGTCGTCGTCATGGTCGTGGTCGTCGTGATCGTGGTCGTCGTGGTCATCATGATCGTCGCCGCCGCCAGGTATTTCGTCGGCGCACCCCGCGAGCGCGACGGTACCGAGCGCTGCCGATCCGAGGAGTAGTCGACGACGAGACGTTTCGAACTGAGCGTCTTTTTGCATACATACCATACAACGACCCCATATCTCATAAGGGTTATTATATTGACTGAGATATTTATTATTGGAAGCCCATCAAGGGTTTTTAGTTGTTAATCACTCCGAGAGATCGACGACAACCCCATCTGCGAGTTCGACGAGTTGCTCGGGATCGATGCCAAACAGCGCACTCGGCGTCCCGGCGGCACCGTAGACGAGGTCGTACTCCAAGAGCGTGGGGTCGAACGTGGTCGGAACGCTGGTGTCGTGACAGATCGGCGGAACGCCGCCGATGCTCCACCCAAGCGTCTCCCGAATCCGGTCAGGATCTCCCATCGATGCACCGTCAGCATCGAACTGGTGGGCGACCGCATCGAGGTCGAGTCGATTCGCGCCGCTTGTGATCCCGGCGACCAGTTCCCCATCCCGGTCGCCGCCGGACAACGACACTACGATCGTTGAGGCGATGGCTGCGGTCTCACAGCCGACCGCGTCCGCGGCGGCCGCCGCGGTCTTCGTTCCCGTTTCGAACTCCAGAACGTCTAACTCGATCCCGTGGCGCTCTCGTGCCCGCTCCATGAAATCAGCCGCTCGGTCGTGCATACGGGTCAGGCGTCGCCATCACTCATCAACTTCCCGGTGGGTGAGAATCACGATCCTGATCATCTGTGACGTATCGATTGGTACGTAGCCGCACGTCTGTGCTGACTCGCAACCCTTTTTATCGCCGCCTCACGACGGTTTATATGGCGAAGGAGTTCTCTGCGAAACTCGATGTCCCGGAGGCGTTAACGTTCGATGACGTGCTGCTCCGACCGAAGGAGAGCCGTGTCGAACCCGATGATGCGGATCTGGCGTCACATGTCTCGAAGAACGTCCAACTGACTGTGCCCGTGCTCTCGGCCGCGATGGACACCGTCACCGAGAGTGACCTCGCGATTGCGATGGCTCGCGAGGGAGGACTCGGCGTCCTCCACCGCAACATGACCGTTGAGGAAACGGCTGCGGAAGTTGAGCGCGTCAAGCGCGCACACGAACTCGTGATCCGTCGCGAGAACGTCGTGACTGTTTCGCCCGACGACACCGTTCGCGAGGCCGACCAACTGATGGAACACGAAGGCGTTTCCGGCGCGCCGGTCGTCGACGATGACGATGTCGTGCTCGGGATCATCTCCGGAACTGATATTCGACCGTATCTGGAGGTCGGTGAAGAGGATGCGGTCCGCGAGGCGATGACCGACGAAGTCATTACAGCACCTGAATCGGTCGACGCCCGGGAGGCGCTTGAGCTGATGTACGACCACAAGATTGAGCGAGTCCCGGTTGTCGACGGTGACAACCACCTCGTTGGCCTTGTGACGATGCAGGGCGTCCTCCAGCGACGAGAGCACGAAGAGGCCGCGCGCGACGAAGATGGACGCCTACTCGCCGGTGTCGCCGTCGGCCCCTTCGAGGAGGAGCGGGCTGTCGCCGCCGACGAGGCCGGAGCAGACGTGTTGTTCATCGACTGCGCTCACGCGCACAATCTCAACGTTTTGGAGTCCGCGGAGGCGATCAAAGAGACTGTGGAGGCAGATGTCGTCGTCGGTAACGTCGGGACGCGGGAGGCAGCGGAAGCTGCTGTCGGCTTCGCCGACGGCTTGAAGGTCGGCATTGGCCCCGGATCGATCTGTACGACACGCGTCGTCAGCGGTGCGGGAATGCCGCAGATCACCGCCGTAAGCGAGGTCGCAGACGTAGCCGCAGAACATGGGGTCCCCGTGATCGCCGACGGTGGGATCCGCTACTCCGGCGACGCGATCAAGGCCATCGCCGCCGGCGCGGATGCGGTGATGCTCGGGTCGTACTTCGCGGGCACAGAGGAGGCCCCGGGGCGCGTCATCACAATGCAGGGGAAAAAGTACAAACAGTACCGCGGGATGGGCTCTGTCGGCGCAATGAAGTCGGGTGGCGGCGACCGGTATCTCAAGGATGATGAAGGGGACGAGGAGTTCGTGCCCGAGGGCGTCGAGGCCGCCACGCCGTATAAGGGCACGCTCGCCTCTGAGCTTCACCAGCTCACTGGTGGAATGCGGTCCGGTATGGGTTACGTGGGCGCGGAGACGATCCCTGCGGTTCACGAACGCGCCGAGTTCGTGCGCGTCTCGACCGCCGGTCAAACCGAGGGACACCCCCACGACGTCATGATCACCGACGAGGCACCGAACTACAGCCCGCAGGAGTGAGCCGCTCCGACCAGTTGACGGCCCGTCGACGACCAGTCGACGGCTCGTGGACCGATACGGTCCGCGTTCAGACTGATCTCCGGACGGCCCCGGTGCGGGACCGCCGGATTCCGACCCTACGTTGGGCCACGTCGGAAGAGGTATTTTAATATAGCACGCGACGAGACGGAATGTGTGAGCGAACTCGGCGCTCGGCTGACCCATGAGTGAACAACCACCCCTCGTCCTCGTGGTGGAGGACGAAGCCGATCTGGCAGACCTCTACGCCGCCTGGCTCGGCGACGAGTACCGGGTCCGTACCGCGTACGGTGGCCACGAAGCCCTCGAAACGCTCGATGAACTCGACAACGAGGTCGATGCGATCCTCCTCGACAGACGGATGCCGGGCCTCTCCGGCGACGAGGTTCTCTCGGCGGTTCGAGAGCGTGGGATCGACTGTCGCGTGGCGATGGTGACAGCGGTCGAACCCGACTTTGACATTCTGGCGATGGGGTTCGACGACTACCTCGTTAAACCCGTCAGCAGCGACACGCTCCGTGACACGGTCGTGAGTCTGCTTCAGCGGAGCGAGTACGACGCCGGCGTACAGGATCTGTTCTCGTTGACCTCGAAGAAGGCGATGCTCGAGGCCGAAAAGAGCCCAAGTGAACTTGCGGACAACGAAGAGTATCAAGAACTCACCGCGCAGATCGAAGCGCTCCGGACGGATGTCGATCAGTCGCTTGAGGCGGTCACCGAGGACGACGACTTCGAGGGACTGTTCCGAGAGTTCGAAACCGAAGAGTAGCGGCTGTACGGGAACGGACATCACCATCACAAATCTGAACAGCCGACCGATCCGACCTGGCTTCGAGTTGTTCGGTTGGGTACTCACGTGGGTCGACCGATTCCCGCAGAGACGTTTTAAATACGATCGCGGCGAATAGTTGATCGGATGCGCGTTTCCGACCTCCCACTTCCGGATCCGTTTCTCGATCAGTTCGCCGATCGGGGGATCCACGAACTGTATCCACCGCAGGCGGCGGCGGTCGAGGCCGGCGTCTGTAGCGGGTCGAACGTCGTTGCCGCTGTCCCGACTGCCTCGGGAAAGACGTTTATTGCTGAGCTTGCTCTTCTGACCGCAGATGGGCCGGGACTGTACGTCTGTCCGCTCCGGGCGCTCGCACGGGAAAAATACGAGACGTTCGCTGAATTACCGGGTGTCGACGTGGGAATTTCGACCGGCGACTTCGACGCAACGGGCGAGGAACTCGCGGACCACGACGTGGTGGTCGCCACGAGCGAGAAGGTCGATTCCGCAATCCGGAACGGTGCGGGGTGGGTGGATGAGTTGGCCTGTGTCGTCGTCGACGAGGTCCACCTCCTCGGTGCTGACCGCCGGGGGCCGACACTGGAAGTAACGCTTGCGACCCTCCGACGCCGGATCCCAGACCTCCAAGTCGTCGCGCTCTCGGCGACCGTGGATAACCCCGAGGAGATCGCCGACTGGCTCGACGCGACGCTCGTCGAGTCGGATTGGCGGCCTGTTGACCTCCGCACGGGCGTCTGTGTCGACGGCGACGTGGCCTTCGACGACGGAACCACCCTCCACGTCGACGAGGTGAATTCGGTGACCGACGGCAACCGCGAGAGTCGCGACAACGAGGACGACGAACCGGACCAAACGGACATGGCCGTTGCGCTCGTCGCCGACGCGGTCAACAACGGGGGGCAGTGTCTAGCGTTCGTGCGCTCGCGGGCGGAGGCGGCTGCGCTCGCCGATCGACTCGCAGGGGTCGGGCTCGCGGAGACACTGAAGATCAAGTCTGACGCCGAGGCGGTTGCCGACGAGGTTGCGGACATCGACGGAACGGTGACGGGGCAACAGCTCGCCGATAGTATCCGATCCGGCGTCGCATTTCACCATGCTGGACTCCGCGCGGGCCACCGGAGCGCTGTCGAGGCCGCGTTCCGCGACCGATCGATCGCCTGTATCTGTGCCACCCCGACGCTCGCGGCGGGAATAAACGTCCCAGCGAGGCGCGTCGTCATCCGCGACCAGAAGCGATACACCGGCTCATCGATGGAGTGGGTGCCAACTCTCGATATCCAACAGATGTGTGGCCGTGCGGGCCGTCCTGGCCTCGACCCACACGGTGAGGCCGTGCTCGTCGGCGAGGAGACAACCCGCGACGAGTTGGTGGCGCGGTACGTCGACGGGGATCCGGAGGCGGTTGAGTCGACGCTCGCGGATCCAGCCTCTCTTCGGACACACGTCCTCTCGGCGATCGCAACGGGATTCGCGGAAACGGAGGCAGAGATCCTCGACGTGTTCGAGGGGACGTTCTACGCGCGTGCGGCCGGGGCCGGTGGCTTGGCCGACGCCGTCGCCGTCGCCGTCGACGACCTCGTCGACGCGGGAATGGTGGGCCGCGAGACCGGTGGTGTGGACGGCTACCGCCTCGTTGCGACCCCAGTTGGGTCAACCACTTCCAAACAGTACGTGCGTCCCGAGACCGGCGAGCGGATCGTTTCGGGACTGGAAACGGCGGCCGGAATGACTGACGTGACTACGCTCACTGTCTTCGAGGTGATCTGTGACACACCGGATATGCAGGACACCTATCTCGGGAACCGTGAGCGCGCCGAGATGTACCAGTTCGCCCAGGCGAACGCCGACGAACTCACGACCGCGATGGGAGAGGCGGAGTCCTTCGAAGAGTGGCTGGAGTCGGTGAAGACCGCCCGGATTCTCGACGAGTGGATCGGTGGCGCGACCGTTGAGGAACTGGTCGAGAACTACCGGATCGGTCCGGGTGACTTGGACTCACGGGTGGAGCGTGCCGAGTGGCTCCTGAGCGCGGCCGAGGCGCTCGCGGACACCCTCGGTCTCTCGGTGCCCGCGGTCCCGCGGGCTCGTGCCCGGCTGTGAGGTCGTTGAACGAGTAGTCGGCCCGCAGAAAATTAGTCGGCGGGCTCGACGGCTCGGTGGTAGGGCGTTCGAGCGATGGTTTCGCGTAGCTCTGCGAGAGAGTCGCGCCCAACGTCGCCGGCGACCGACATGACCGCGAACACTTCTTGTCGGGATATTTTCACGCCGGATTCGGTCAGGGCATCCTCGGGACGCGAACCCAGTTCCCGGAGCGTCCCAACCGCGAGCAGGTACGGCACCGTCCACGCCTCCATCGTGTTCCCGTGTGAGAGCGGCATCGTCTCCAAGTATGCCTGTGCGTCGTCGAGGAACGACCGGGCGTACTGGGCGGTTCGGTCCACGACGCGAGCCGACGATTTCCGGTTCTCCGGGTCGATCACGGCGTCCTGATCGACGCCTTCCGCCTCCAACCACTCGGCGGGAAGGTAGACGTTGTTCTCTTCGGTGTAATCGTCGTACACGTCCTTCGAGACGTTCACGAGCTGGAGCAGGAGTCCGAACTCCTCAGCCGTTTCGCGGAGCTGTTTGGCCCGTTCATCCGAGACCTCTCCGCGGGTGAGGAGGTTCGTGATCAGGTTACCGACGGTTCCGGCGGCGTAGTAACAGTACTGTTCGAGTTCGTCACGGTCGTCGATCCGGAGGCCACCCTCCGCGGCGTGTCGGTCGACGAACATCGCCATCCCGTCGACCATCTCGATGACGGGTGGGACGATGGCTGCCTGTGCTTCTGGGTCGAGCTCTTCGAACGTCGCGACGACTTTTGGAGCCTCGGCGACGACATTCCAGTCGTCGTTACGGTCAGCCGGCGCGGGAAGCCACTCGTCGACCGCCTCGCGGAACTGCCCGACATCGACGTCTTCCTCGGGATCGATCGCTCGCTTGTACGTCTCGAGGACCGCGGTCTGTTCATCGGGAGGGATGTGCCCGGCGTCCTCGACGGTATCGGCAACGCGACAGAGTAGGTATCCGAGACATATCTGTGAGGCCATCGGTTCTTCCAACACGTCGACGGTCAACGCGAAGGTACGGGACACCCCCTGGACCGCCTCGTGACACCACGGGAGGTCTGGCTCAGCGGGGTAGTGTTCTCGTCCGCTCATTCAGTTACTGACTCTTACGGTACAACCCATAAAAAAGCCTCGCGGCATGCGCTCGCACGAGGTCACGTTTCGGTCACCGTTTGGTTTGGCCTAGTTACGAGTTCAATCCCAGTCTGGTCATGCGATCCGACCTCGGTATCGCCAACCGTCTCAGGTAAAAACCGCTAAGTTCCCCGGTGGGAAATGATCGATCATGGACTTCACGCTCTCATCGGAGCAGACACAGATCCGCGACACGGTCGCGGCGTTCGTCGACGAGGAAGTCGTCCCGCGGGCTGCCGAGATCGACGAGACTGACGAGTTTCCCGCCGACCTGGTTTCGGACATGGCCGACCTCGGCCTACTAGGGATGCCGTTCCCGGTGGAGTACGGTGGTGCCGGGCTCGACTACCACAGCTACGCGATCGGGTTAGCAGAGATATCACGCGGGTCCGGGGGCCTCGGCACCGTCGTTGCCGCGCACACCTCCCTCGCCGGCAACATGCTGTACGCGTTTGGTGACGAGACCCAGAAGGAGCAGTTCCTCACACCGCTGAACACCGGAGAAGATATCGGTGCGTTCGCGCTCTCCGAGGCTGAAGCCGGATCGGACGTACCCGCGATGTCGACGACCGCCGAGCGCGACGGAGACGGGTTCGTCATCGACGGTGGGAAGCTGTGGATCTCCAACGGCTCCGTCGCGGACACGGTCACGGTGTTCGCGAAGACCGACCCCGACGCGGGTCGGAACGGAATCTCCTCGTTCGTCGTCCGCCCCGATGAGGACGACGGCTTCGTGGTTGAAGGAACGGAGGAGAAACTCGGCGATAAGGGGTGTCCGACAGCCGAGCTTCGTTTCGATGACATGTGGATCCCGGAGAATCGACTGCTCGGCGATCCCGGAGACGGCTTCGTCCAAGCACTTAAAACGCTGAACGGCGGTCGGATCACGATCGCGGCGCGGTCAGTTGGGATCGCTCGGGCGGCGCTCGACGCCGCTACGGAGTACGCGACCGAACGCGAGCAGTTCGGCGGACCGATCGCCGACTTCCAAGCGATCCAGCACAAGCTCGCGGATATGGACACAAAAACCCGCGCCGCGGAGCTGCTGATGCACGAGGCCGCCGACCTAAAAGAGCGTGATGAGACGTTCATCAAGGAGGCGGCACAGGCGAAGCTGTACGCCTCAGAAGTCGCTCGGGAGGTCGCAAATGAGGGAATCCAGATCCACGGCGGCTACGGGTACACGAAGGACTTCCCGGCCGAGCGGTTCTACCGTGACGCCAAGCTCTCGGAAATCTACGAGGGGACGAGCGAGGTGTTACGGAACACAATCGCACAACAGCTACTCGACGAGTGAGAACACGAGAACACGCACCGGTTGGGTCGCTGACTACTCCTCGTCCGGTCGCTCTTCGACCGAGGAGCCATCAGTCCGATCCGCATCAGATTCCTCGTTGGATGTCGACGCTCCGTCTCGCGAGCCCTCACTTTCGTCTTCCGCGTTTTCGGCGTCCGCGTCTTCGGCGTCCGGCCTTGTACGCTCGGGAATGTCAGCGTCGGAGGGGAAGCGGTCGACCGCGTACTCGCCGGTGTCGATCCGCTCAGCCGGTTCAGAGTAATCCCGCGTCGATGTCGAAAAGTCCGGACGAACGACTCCGTCGTCAGGGACATCGACGTCGCTCTGCTCGTCCGTATCCGTATCGGCTGACGCGTCTGCGGTCTCCCTGGACCGATCCCCAACCGACTCGTCCGAGCGGGAGTCGTTGAGTCCGCTCTTCTCGGATCGGGGACGGCTGGAGCCGTCTTCGTCGGCGGCGAGCTCGGTGACATCGCCTTCGAACCACTCGAACGCGGTTCGTCGAGCGCGGCGTTCGGACAGCGAGTCCTGAAGCCGCGTTCTGAGTTCGTCGCGAAGTTCGACCGCCTCGTTAATGTCGAAGTCGATCGCCGCAGCGTCGCTCCCGACGAGTGACCCGGTTCCAGCGGTGTCGGCGACGATCGTGGCGACGTTCCAGCGCCGTTGGAATATCGTCCGGCTGTCAATGACGTTCTGGATCCGGTAGTACGGTACCGCCTTCACTTCCCGACTCCAGAACCCGTTCCGCGTTAACAGGTGGTCCTCACCGAGCCAGTAGCCGCGGTGTTTCCACTTAAGATGTGCCGCAGCGGGAACCACGAGCAACAGCGCGAGCGTCCCGAACCACGGAACATCGGGGACGACGTACCAGTCGACCGCGAAGGCGAGTGCGGTCACCACCCCGACCACCATGGCGTACCGGAAGACGTACCGCCACCGGATCCGCTTCGGGGGACGGCTGAAGGAGGGATCGCCGAACGGTTCGACCTCCCGAGCCAGTTCGTACACGCGATCGCTCGATGCGATGGGGACGGCGGCTTGACTCCCGTAGTCACCACCCTGTCCCGGCGCGTAGCCGGCGGTTTCGATCGAGAGGCTCGCGTACCCGAGGAGACGTTTGGCGGGGTTGTCGGAGATGGTCAGCGTCTGGACCTTCTCGGTCGGAATAGATCCGTTGTACCGTCGGAACAGTCCGCGTTCGTAGCGGAGTTCGTCACCCGCACGCGAGAGTCGGAAGCCGTAGTAGTTCGAGAACGCGAGTCCCGCGCCGATCACCCACGAGACCAGGAACAACACGCCGACGGCGACGATCGCGAACGCCGTGAGCACCGCGGCGGAGGCATCAGGGAGGAACCCGGACAGGACCGGAAACGACCCGGAGCTCAAGAAGGCAAGCAGCCCGATAAGCCGCCCGTCGAAGGAGAGCGCGCCGACCAAGGCGAGTTCCCTCGGTGAGATGGCGAATAGGTCTTCCTCGACCGGTCCGACCGGCTCTCCGTTCTCGTCGGTCCCCTCCGCAGTCGACGCGTCGGATTTCCGCCGTTGGACCTCGCGTTGGAGCCGCGTCGCCTCTTCCGGGGTAACAAACCGGATCGACCCTTCGGTGCTGGATCCGCCCGCGGTTTCGAGATCGACCGCGGCGACGCCGATGGCTCGCTGGAGCACGCTCTGGCTCACGTCGACGTTTTGAATCCGCCGGTACGGGATCTCCCGCTCCCGCCGGGATATCACGCCTGAGGAGATGTCCAGCGTGTCGTCGGTGAGTTCGTACTCGAACCGCTGGTAGTAGGCCACCTCGTAGCCGACGGAGACGAGGAGGACCGCGGACGCGACCGCGCCACCTAACAGTAGCCCCCACTCGTTGGCGGAGGCAAGAAAGAACAGGAGGATCACGATCCCGACGACACGCTGGAACGCCCGATACGGGACCGACTGCGGCGCGAGTTTCACACCGCGTCCTCCCCGTCTGCGCGGATTGCCAGTCGTTTCAGCTCCTCACGGAGGTCGCTTGCTCCCTCCGGCGTGAGACCGGGGATCCGGACATCGGCTCCTCGTGATCCGGCGGTGTAGACGACACAGGAGGCGAGTCCGACCCCTCGTTCGATGGGACTCCGTCGCGAGTCGACGTGTTGGATGCGAACGAGCGGGACCGTGGTCCGGACCTGCGTGATCACGCCGCGGTCAAGATACAGCGCGTCCTCACGGATCTCGTAGCTCCAGCGCCGATAGCGGAGGACCGCATGGATCACACCGAGAACCGCGAACGTCACGCCGGCAGCGATCGGGGCCCACTCGGGGAGGTAGCCAATATAAAACGCCCCGGCGACAGGAGCGGTCAGGAAGGCCGCAATGATGAGGGCACGTACTATCCAGACGACCCGTACGCGAGGGTGTAGTCGCTGTGTCGTCATTGACGGCCCTCCATCGCGTATCCGGATCTCATGATTCGTGGTTGTCGATGGGCGCATATAAGTTCCGGCGGAACGGGCACGGATGTGTACACAGCGGAACGGGCACGGATGTGTATACGGCGGATGAGTCGGTCGCGAGCACGGAAATCCTCATCAGGAGTCGTGTGGCGCGGCCGCGTCATCGTCGGGAGCGCTATTGTGGGGAGCGTTACTGTGAGGGTGTGTCACACACGCATTCGCAATATTTGTCGAAACCGATATCACGGGTGCCCCGAGATTCAGGGACGATGACCGACGACCCGTTCGAGAATATGCTCGCACAGATGGATCGTGCCGTCGAGTACGCCGACGTCGACGAGGGCGTCTTCGAGCGGCTCAAACACCCGGAGCGAACGCTCAAAGTTACGCTCCCTGTCGAGTTAGAATCCGGGGACGTAGAGGTGTTCGAGGGGTATCGCTGCCAATTCGACGGCGCTCGCGGCCCATTTAAAGGAGGCGTCCGGTACCATCCGACGGTGAGCCAGCGCGAGGTCGAGGCGCTCGCCGGCTGGATGACGTGGAAGGCGGCGCTCGTCGATCTCCCGTACGGGGGTGCCAAGGGAGGCGTAATCTGTGAGCCAAAAGATCTCACCGACCGCGACCTCGAACGTCTCACTCGGCGATACACCGAGGGTATCCGGCGGATGATTGGGCCCGAGGTCGACGTACCCGCACCGGACATGAACACGAATCCGCAGACGATGGCGTGGATGATGGATACCTACTCCATGTACGAGGGCTACTCCGTCCCGCAGGTCGTCACCGGGAAACCACTCGAAATCGGCGGTACGCCGGGCCGGGTCGAGGCGACCGGTCGCGGCGTCTCCATCGTGACAGAACGGCTCTTCGAGTATCTCGATCGAGACCTCTCGGGAGCGTCGGTCGCGATCCAAGGATTCGGGAACGTGGGGTCGAACGCTGCTCGACTCCTCGACGACGCCGGCGCGCGGATCGTCGCCACCTCCGATGTCACCGGCGCGGCCTACGACCCGGACGGGCTCGACACCGAGGCCCTCGCGGAACACGTCGCCGACGGCGGGCTGATCGAGGAGTACACCGCCGGTGACTACCGCCCAAGCGGTCTCGTCACCGACGACAACCCAGACCACGTCACGAACGAGACGCTGTTGACACTCGATGTCGACGTCCTCATTCCTGCCGCGGTCGAGGGCGTGATCACGGCCGAGAACGTCGACGACCTGCGCGCGAGCGCAATCGTCGAGGCCGCGAACGGACCGACAACCGTCGCCGCCGACGAAACTCTCTCCGGTCGCGACGTCCCTGTAGTCCCCGATATTCTCGCGAACGCCGGCGGGGTCATCGTCTCGTATCTCGAGTGGGTCCAGAACGCACAGGAGTTCTCCTGGCCGCTTGAGACGGTCAACGCCGAACTCGAACGACGCATGGGGTCGGCGTTCGACGAGACGATCGCCCGATACGACGGCGGCGAGACGCCAGACCTCCGTACCGCCGCGTACACGCTCGCACTCGAACGGACGGCGGGTGCCCACGAGTACCGTGGGCTGTTCCCGTAAATCGACCCCTGCCACCGACGAAGCGCCTCTAGACCCGTCGGATCCGGTCCGCGGTCACGTCGATCGGCTCCGCGTAGTGGACGATCGGCTCGTCGGTCGGTTTCTCGAACCCGTTCGCCTCGAACAGGTCGTTCCGGCGGAGATCGACCGTCGCCTCCCGAAGCGTCCAGGGCTCGTGGGCTATCTCCCCGCAGTAGAGTCGGTTTCCGGCCGCGTAGAAGCGATAGTTTTCGACGAGAAACGCGGGCAACGACCCCTGCTCGGGAACAAACGCATCGCCGACCGGTTCGTACGTCGCGTCGAACCGCGCCGACGGTGCGCCACGGTGACGGCGGTCACTTTTGAACCGCACAGCGCCGTTTTCCCGAGTCACGTCCATCCGGGCACGATAGTACGGGAGCGCGAACAGCCGTCGCGCGACAGCGACCCCCAGCCGGTCGGCCGCATCGAGATTATAAAAGTACACGCCCGGCCCGTTCGGTCCGTCGACGTACGTTCGGAGGTTCAACTCCGGAAACGAGAGTCCGATCGGTGACCCGCGAGGGCGGATATCTGACATCACAAACGGGACGACTCCGAGGTATGCCTCGTCGTTGTGCGTAGCAACCGAAAGTCGCTCAGGCAGCGTTCCGGCGACGAGATCGGGATCGACCGCCCAATGTAGGAAGCACCCGTCTTGCCACGTCATCTCCAGCCAGCGGCGACCGAACATATGGCTCGTTGGGTCGTCAGCGACATAACCCGCACGGCAATACCGGAGACTGGAACTGATCTCGTATCAGTATTGGTTGTGACCCTCGGGAGCGTCTTTCCACTCGCCGACGCCCGAGGGGTCGAGGTGAACGTGAACGTCGCCGACGCCCTCCAGATCTCGGAGCCGAGTAACGAGTTCCGTCTCGATGTCGTGTGCTCGGCGGAGCGTCATCTCGCCGTCGACCTCGACGTGGACCTCGACCTCTAGGTCCGTTCCGTCGTAGAACACCCGTAGATCGTGGACGCCGACCACCGCGTGGTGGCTCCGCAGCGCCTCCGTAACCCGGTCGCGGTCGCCATCAGGCGGGGCCGCGCCGACGAGGTAGGTTACGTTCTCACGGGCGATCTGAACGCCCTGATACATCACGAGGAGGCTCACGACCGCGCCGGCAACGGGGTCGAGGATCGGGAGGTCCAGAAACGCGCCGATCACCCCGACCATGGCGGCAAGCGACGTGTAAATGTCGTTCAGACAGTCGGTCGCGAGGGCGGCGAGGGCGGTCGAATCGAGATCGGCGTTCACCCGCGTCGTGTACCAGTACAGGACGTACATATCGGCCATCGCGAACAGCAGCGCCCCGACGAGGACGGGGCTCGCCGAGACTTCGGGGACGCCCACCAGGCCGAGTGCGGACTCACGGAGGAGCACCACCCCGAGCAGGAAGATGATCGCGCCGACGAACAGCGCGGTCAGTGGTTCGATCCGTTGGTGGCCGTGTGGATGTTCAGAATCGGCGTCATCGTACCGTGATCCCCCCCAGACGAACACGACCGCGCTGGCGACGAGATCGGCGACGGAGTGGGCTGCGTCGGCGAGCAGCGCCACGCTTCCGAAGGCGATTCCCGCGGCACCCTCGACGGCGATTTTCGCGGCGTTACCGGCAACGTTCACGCCTGCCGCTCGTCGGAACCGTCGCTTTGCGCCGTCAAGCGAGGGACCGCTCATGCGCTCACTCGACTACCAGTGTTCTTAAGTGGTGCGTCCGGGCGGTGGCTCTCGGACACGGATCGGCCCACATCGAAACGGAGCGAAGCCCGCCGTATCCGCTTGCCAACGGGTATCAACTCCGATATCCGGCGGTCGAGGTTTATAACTGAAGAGGACGAAGGCACTGTATGTTCCGCCGTGAGCGTGCACAAAGCGAGGTCCTCGGGACCGTGTTTCTTCTGGGGATCACGGTTGCCGCCGTGACTGTCACGGTCGCGACGGGGAGCGTTGCGCTCGCGGCCGTCACCGACGACGCACGTTCATCCGGCGTCGAAAACGGAATGTCCCAGCTTACGTCCCAAGCGAGTCTCGTCGCGCTCGGGGAGACGGACGCAAAGCGGTTCGACCTCGGCTCGATCGACGAGGGTGACCTCCGTCTCGACGAGGACGCCGGACGCGTCGACATCCGGGTCGAGGGATCGAACGGGACGGTCACGAACGAGTCGTTCTCGCTTGGAACACTCGTGTACACCGGTGACCGTCGCGAAGTCGCCATACAGGGCGGTGGCGTCTGGAGTCTCGAAGGTGATCGCGGACGGATGATATCGCCGCCGGAGTATCACTACCGCGGCGAGACGCTGACGTTTCCGATCGTCCAACTGACCGGCGACCACGCGTCGCCGAACGCCGGAACCGGTGTCGTCCGTCGTACCGGTGCCAGTGAAGAGGTTCTCTCGAACGTGTCGAACCCGCTCCGGAACGGAACGGTCGTCGTCGAGGTCAAAAGCGACTACTACGAGGGGTGGTACGACTTCCTCTCGCAGCGTGCCGACGGCGACGTACGCAAAGACGACGAAAACCGGACGGTTACCGCCCGGCTAGTCGTGCCGGAGAGCCGGACCTTCGAGCAGGCGATGTCGATCGGTCACGGAGGATACAGCCACGGTAGTGGGAACGGCGGACTGGATGAAACGGAGTACAGAGAGGATGAAACCCACCAGTCGCCGGAAGCACTCATATCGAATCAGGTCGAGTCGGCAGCCGAGAACGGGAGTAACATCGACGACTGTCTTAACGGATCGAACGCGTGTGAGGTGGGGACCTACTACGCCGACGGAGACTACTCCGTCGACGAGGACGTCGAGTTCGACACGAGCGACGGCGACATCGATGTCGTGATCGACGGGGACCTCAACATAGACTCGAACGATCTGATTATCACAGACGACACTGACGGGACGGTCAGGTACTTTGTCAACGGATCGGTCAGCATGAGTGGAGATGCCTTCGTCGGAACAACGGCTTCCGAGCCGGAGTCCATGCGAACCGTCTTTTATATTGCCGACGGCTTCCTGGAGGACAGCGGTGACGGGAATCTTACCGTCGAGGCTATCGTTTATGCGCCCAACTCCGACACCGAACTCTCTGGGAATCCGACCCTCCGTGGCGCGTTCGTGTTTGATGCGCTCCATACACAGGGGAACGCGTTTACGGTTGATTTCGACGAGACCCTCGTGGACTTCGAGGTGAGCATCGCCGGTGGAGCAGGTCAAGACCCGATCACCTACCTCCACGTGAGCCAAAACGTCGTCGAACTTCGGTTCGACCGGTAGCAACGACAAAAGCGGACGGCGCATAGCGGTTCCTAACCCCTCCGCCAAGTGGTCTCCAGCCGATCCGGTCACCGCCGGAGCGAGACCTCGACTCCGATTACGCGGAGGAACACGTCGTCATCCTCCTCGAGCGTTAACACGACTTCCCCGTCGCTCGGCCGTGAGACCGCGAACTCGTCTGTGTCATCGAAGTGGTCCGCCCAAGCGTCGGCGTACGGCGATTCAATGCGGAGCCGGATCGCATCCACATCACCTGGTTCCGGCTCCGGATACTGGAGTGTCCGTGATCCCCTCGTCGCGGTTGAGACCTGAACAGTTCCGTCTGCTCTGATCGGCTCCGCGCCGCTCTCTCGGAGCAGCCGAACCACGGGAAGAACCGTCTGATTGTCGTTGGAAACGAAGCGTGGTGGTGACCGCATCGTCGCTCGGTCACCGTCGACGCGGAACCACGCGCCGCCCTCGTAGGCGAGCGTCGTGTCTCCGTTCGTGTACGTTAACGTCGACATCGACCCAGGTATCGGTGAGTTCCCGTACTCGAAGACCCCGCTCGAATTCTCGTACTCCAAAGTCATCGTCGTCTCCGCCTCCAGCGACAGCGTCCCGCCGCTGAGTCGTATCTCCGTCGCGCGACTCGGGTCCTCGTATCGCTGAAGGTCACGGACGTTGTCGTCGAGCACGTCGAAGGCTCGCTCGACGTTCGCGACGCGTTCCGCGTTCTGTCTCTCTTCCACGCCGACGAATCCGACAGCGAAGACGGTCCCGATAGTGGCGGTGACGAGTGCGAACACGAGCACGTACCCGACGACGTCGCTGACGGCCCGCTCGTCGAGTACGCCACGTTCACAGCGGACACCGCCACGTTCGCCGAGAGCGCCGTCTGGCTCCGCCGTCCTTGTCCCGTCGTCGTCGAGGCGCCGGGAGGTCATCGCTCGGTCACCTCCAGTGTCCCGTCTTCCGGCTCGGTCGCATTCGCGTCGTACGTGACCTGAAGCGGTCCGCCGCGCACGCTGGTCTCCGCAACCTCGACGCGGGCGGTGTGTGGGATACTGACGCTTGCGTCTGGTCGCTCCGTTCGGACGACCACCGCGTCCGGCCCTACTTCGACGGTGTAGGGTATCCCGGCGACCCGTCTCGGCAGGTCGATGTCGACCCCGACTGACGCATTCGCGTCCGCCGTGTCGAGCCCGGGGTCGGTTCGTCCCGCCTCCGTGGCTCTCGCGAGGCGGTCCGCGCTCTCGAGATTTGCGACGACGTTTTGGCCCACCACCGAGAGGTCTCCCTGGACCGCACGATCCGTCTGTGAGTCGAGGACGCCGCCGACCCCGATGGCGACCCCCGAGAGCAACACTGCTCCAATGGCAAGCGTTAACACGTAGCTAACCGCTGTGCTCACGGCGCGAGTGTCATTCTCACAGCGGGGCAGTTCACACATCGGGCTCACCCGGAGCGACCCGGACCGTCGTTTCGAACCACAGCTCCGCCGTGTCGTAGCGAAGGTCGATCGTTAGATCGTACACCGCGCCGACAACGTCCTCGGCGGCCACGTCAGTCGCCACTCCCGCTTCCGTATCGACCGGGCGGACGGTAGATCGGATCTCCCCAGCTGCTGCGTCCCCATTCTCGACACGGATCGAGCGCTCGTCGTTCAGATCGACCCGGTCCGACGGCCAGATTCCTGGACACGGGGACCCATTCAGCTCCTCTCCGGTAATATCCACGGTCACGCGCTCTGCTCCGTCAGGATCGAGCCTACAAGCAACGGTCGGATCGACGCCGTCGTCGCCGATAGCGACAACGACATCGTCGGAGTCGGCGTACAGATACACTTCACGACTCTCGTTGCCGTCGGGGTCGATAACGAAGTGAAACGCGTCCTCGCTGGCCGACGAGGGCGTCGCCTCCGCGAGTCCGTCGATGTCAACATCGATGGAAAACGCTCGCGTGCGATCAATCTCTCCTGCGAACTCGTAGGACGTGGCGTTCGTGGCGTTCGCCAGCGAGCTATCGTTACCCGTGGTGTCGAGACGCGTTCCGTTCGTCACCCGGTCGGGACCCGTTTCGACCCCGACCAGGCCACCACGTCTTGCGGAGCGCAACGAGAGTCGTTCCTCGAGCTCGTCGACGCCGGCGAGAACGTCGCCGGTCGGCGCGTCACTCCCGTCGTGGACCCGGTTCACCGCGTCGATCGTTTCGCCGACTCCCTCGACCGCGCTCGATCGCATCTCCGTTGCCTCACCATCGGCCGGTTCGATACCCCGTGTCGCGACGTTTTCGCTGTAGATGGTGGCGTTGAGGAGCACAACCAGCGCAACGAGCGATACCGCCATCACGAGTCCGGCGACGATCAGTAGTTGGCCCCGATCGGACTCGCGTAGTCGCTGTTGGTCGGGCGGACCAATGCTCACATACGCCATAGGACGATTCGCACCTCCAGGTAGTTGTACATCGGCCCGTCCACGTCGTCGGGGGCATAAAACGCCGGATCAGGTTGGTCGGCATGGGCCAGAACCTCAGTGGTAACTGTCTCATTCGACACCGGTACCGTCCGGCTTGCGGTCACCGCGTTGTCGCTTGGCGTCCCCATGAACACCATCCGTTGTCGAACCTGCGACCCGTTCGTGTGGTAGCGTACGTGGACGTTGAACGCGATTCGTGACTCGAGGAACGTCCGATCGAGTGCGTCGCCGAACGCGGTCGGTGGCCCTCCCTGTGTGTAGTACGCCGTTCCCTCCGGCGTGCCGATGAACGTCTCGTTGTCCGGATCCCAGTGAAGCACCGCATCACGGAGGTCGCCGTTTGCCGCACTCGTCTCAAGGAGATCGGTCGCTACCGCACGATGTTGGTTCTCGATGTGCTGATTCGATGTACTCGCGGACAGCGGTGTCACCGCGGTTGCCTGTAACGCGAACGTGAGCCCCGCAACGAGTAGGATGGCAGCGACGAACGCCTCCAACGTGTGCGCCTGTCCGCGATCATTGTCGCCGAGGTGGGTCGCTTTGGTCCGGGGCATCGTCACCACACCCTCACCGTCAATCGGTACTGTGTGTCGTTCAGCGAGACGACGCGACGCGAGACGGTGACGTCGTCGGTCGCCGTCGACGGGTCGGCGCTCGCCCGGCTCGTTTCGATCGCCTCGTACGTTCCGTGACGGGTTACGACATCGATCTCGGTTCCCTCGGTGGTGACATCTGCGTCGAGTTCGTGGACGACCACCTGTACGTCGCCGTCCACTTCGAGGATCTCTTCGAGGGGCTCGTCGGCGTGGAACGGGCAGTCTGCTTCGTCTCCGAGCGTCGCGTTCGCGGTGAAAAACGCGACCGTACACGCCGGAGTGAGGACCCCCGAGTTCGTCGGCGCGTGTAGCTCCGCGGAGCCCGCCGCGGAGGTACCGAGGAGGTCGACAACGTTCGCGGCCGCCCTGTCAGTCACGATCGGAGAGGCACTGTCTGTGGTCGAGAACGGCTCGAACAAGCTCGGGACGAACCCGACCACGAACGCGAGCGCAATCAGGAACACGCCGGCTCCGACCGCGAAGTCGATCTGTGTCTGTCCACGGTCGGTTCCGACGGACTGTCGTCCGAATCGGGAGAGAGGGCTATTAAGAGTCATCCGACGACGATCCACACCCCCAGTGCCAGTGTCATCAGGGCGACGGCGAATTTCACGCCGGAGAGGACCGTCGCGTTCCGAATGTACCCGCTGATGAACCCAGAAAGGACGGCTTGTATCGTGACTGCGTGGAAAAACAGCAACGAGAGCACGTCGGGTTCGACCCCGCCACCGCCGAAGTCGGGGCCCCCGCCCCCGACGGCGTCCGCCGAACCCCCATCGGCTTGCGAGGAGAGACCACCCATCACGTCGATGAATTGGGTCTGGAGGATGGCCATCACACCGAGGAGGGTGACGTACGTCATGAGAATGATCGCCACCTGCATCCGTGTTCGAGAACGACGCTCTCGCTCGATGTCGTCCTGATTCTCGGAGGCCTGTGCCGCCGTCGTCAACACGTCCGTGATCTGTGATGATGCCTCCTGTGCCTCCGAAATGAGTTTGACAGTCCGGGCAAGACGAGGGACGGCATACGTGTTGTTGAACTCGACGAGTGCGTCCCGGAGGCTCATACCATAATTCACTTTCGCGTTGATGACCTCAAACTCCTCCGCGAGCCTTCCCGAGGAGGTCTCCGAAACGGTCCGGATCGATTCCAGTAGCGTCTGACCGGTGTCGTTCGCGGAGGAGAGCTTCCGAAGGTTTTCCGAGAGCTTCCCCGTCACCGCCTGTTTGGAGCGTTGTCCCCACTCGTAGAACACGGCGAGCGGGATCAACGTCATGTACGCCGGTACGTACACCCAGATGAACGCGGACCACACCGGACGGTCGACCCACCCGTCGAACGTCGTCGGCGCGGAGCCGGACGCAACCGCGACGCCGACGACCGCAAGCGCCGCCGGCACCGTCATCACGAGGGTAAAAAGCGGGTTGTCCCGCAGGAAGTGATGCGGAGCGGTGAGGATCCGCTTCGTTTTATACGTACCCTCACGGTCTCGTATTCGGTCAAAGACCCCACCACGACCAGTGAACCCCTCGATCAGGCCGAAATGGAGTAACCCCTCCTGACTGGTCTGTTGAAGGCGATCGCTGCCGCCGTCTGGGTAGAGGTAGCCGTCCCCCGGCTCGTCCTGTTTAACCGTCGAGACGAGTACCAGGAAGCCGAGACCGGTTAGGGGTATGAGGATGTATACCGTGGCGTACAGCAGGAAGTCATCGGCCTCGCCCATCATCCCCATGATCACGAGAATGACGATGAGAAGCAGTGGAAAAAGCGAAAGCGTCATGTACATCTCGCCGAACAGCTCCAGCGTCTCCAGCGTCATCTCCCGCTCCTGTTTTGAGGTGCGGAGGTGTTTCTCCTTTTTATCCTTCAGGAACGCCTCCATGTCACCCCCAGAGTTGACGATAGAGAGCATATCGGCGAGGAACTGAGAGAACTCGTCGGACGGGGTCTCCATCGACTGTTGGCGGAGCGCGTTCCGGTAGTCGGTTCCGAAGTACTCCGTCTCGTTAATTACGCTCTGGAACTCTTTCGACACTTCCCCGTAGGTGTCCTCGGCAGTCGCCATCGCGCGAAGAATCTCGAGTTGGTTGAGGCCGCCAACCGAGAGCGCGTACATGAACGAGACGGAATCCGCGAGCAACAGGTTGATTTCCCGCTCTCGGGCGGACGAGCGGGAGTACGGAAGCGCGATGAGCGTTCCGAACCCCAACGCGAACCCAATCGAGCCGAAGAGGAGGCCGCTGATAAACACCGCTGCCGGGACCACGAGTGACCGTAACAGCTCCGTTGCTGCGGGGCTCGGCGACGGGACTCCCAGCGACAGTGTCTCGGGAGCGATCAGTCCGAAGGCGAACACGCCGTATCCGAGGAGCGTCCCGACCACCCAGAGTGCGAGGCCGACGAGGACGCCGACGCCGAGCGACCGAGACACGTACATCTCGACCGGGTCGGTCATTCGCGCCTCGACCAGCTTTCGTTCCACGTCTCCGACGAAGTCGCCCTCCGGATCGAAGAGAAGTCCAAAAACGGGATAGAACAGCCGACCGAGAGGGTCGTCGTCCAACCGTCCACCCCCGAATCCGGTGTCGAGGCTCATCGACCCACCCCTCGTCTGGTCATCAGATTAGCCCTCCTCGTCGGTCGGTTCGACCGTTTCGAATCCCCACTCGTCGATGTCACCGTCGGCTGTGTCGTCGTCAACTGATTCGCCATCTGCTGTGTCGTCGTCGGCCGTGTTCTCCGAGTCGCTCACACTGTCCTCTGTGTTCTCGATATCGGGCATATCGTCGGCAAAGTCGGCGTTGTCTTCCGACTGCTCTGAGTCCCCAAATTCACCGGGGTCTCCCGACTCCTCAGCGTCTCCCGTCTCGTTGGTGCCTTCTTCAGTCGGTGGCGGGCTCATCACGTCCGTCCCTTCTGGGAACGGCTCGTCAAACGACTCGTCGACGGCGAACGTCCCGTTTCCGTCGCCCGTAGCTACTTCGGTCGAATCGAGTCCGTTCGTGGCGATCGGTGTATCGCTCGCAACGCTGTCGTTGCCGTCGCCCTCACTAGTGCTGTCGCCCTCACTAGTGCTGTCGCCCTCACTAGTGCTGTCGCCATCGTCTGTATCGACATCCCCGCTATCCGGCTCCTCGACGGGGGCATCCGAGTCTGAGCCCGCGTCGGTTTCGACGACTCGCTCTGCCAGTTGGTCCGCTGCCCGAGCAGCCTCGGCGAGCGAGTCGTGAGTTGCGTTCGACTGGGCTTCGACGTCTCGGGCCGGGTCGATCTCAAGGAGCGCGTCGGCAACCGAGTCCGGAACCGAGCCGCGATACTCGGCAAGCAGGTCTTCGGCGTCCGCAAGGATGCTCTTCGCTTCCGCGCGTCCGGCCTCATCCGGGTCGGGTCGGGGCACCATCGCTTCCTTCTCCCGATCCACGTTGATGAGGACGGACTCCATCTCGCGGAGGTCCTCAAGTGAGCGCTCCAGCCCGTCGTTTGCCATCAACGCCAGCACCGTCTCCGGGTCGTTGATAAACGCCTGAAACGTCGCCGCCACCTGTGCGTAGCTGTTGAGCCCGCGGTCTATCAGATACGCTAACACGACTCGCCGTTTTCGGAGCTCCTCGTCGAGCGTCGCACGACTCCACCCGCGGTCGAACATGATCTCTTCGAGGGTGCTCGAATCGCCCATCTGGAGGAACTCGTCGGTCTCTGCTTGCCACTGAAACACGTCCTGTACGTTTATTTCGTCGTTCTCCGCGTCGTAGTGGTTGATCTCGGTGAGGGACTTGTTCCGGCGTACCTTTCTCCCCTGTACCCGTGTCGATGTCTGAATTGAGACGAGATCGAGCGCGGAGAACATCGTTTTCGAAACGTTGATCGGGTCCGTGGTGAAGCGTTTGAGCACCTCACCGACGGAGTCGGCGTGGAACGTCGTGTACGTGGTGTGTCCCGTCGACATGACCTGAAACGCGGTTCGCCCCTCCTCGCCACGGATCTCGCCCATCACGATGTAGTCCGGGCGCTGGCGGAGCGCGGCTTCGAGTAAGTCGAACTCGTCGATGTCGCCCTTGTCGTCGTCGGAGAAGGAGGGACGAGTGACCGAGGCGATCCAATTGCGCTGTGGAAGTTCGACCTCGCGGGTGTCCTCGATCGAGACGATTTTTGCGTTCGAAGGGATGAAAAGCGAGACCGCGTTCAGGCTCGTCGTCTTTCCGGAGGCGGTCCCCCCGGCAAATATCAGGTTCTTGTTGTTCTCGATACAGAGCCACAGGAAGGCCATTTGATCGAGCGAGAACGTTTTCCAGTTGATGAGATCGACCGGCGTGAACGGCACGTCCTTGAATTGGCGGATTGTGTAGTTCGTCCCGTGGTCAGACACCTCCTTACCAAGCGTTAGCTGAGCGCGCGACCCGTCCGGGAGGGTCGCGTCGACCTGTGGGCGACGCTTTGAGATACCCTTTCCGGACCGCTGGGCGAGTTTGACGACGAAGTCGTCCAACTCGTCCGTCCCGTGATACACGTTCGTGATAACCTGCTCGTACTCAGAGTGGTAGACGAACACCGGTGATTCGTAGCCGTCACAGGAGATGTCCTCAACGTTGATGTCGTGTTTGATCGGGTCGATCCGCTCGTACCCGACGAAGTCGCGTTTCAGGTAGTACAGCAGCTTTTCGACCTGGTAGCGAGAGAGTGTCTCCGCGTCGTCCGCGAGCACAGCTGGCTCAGGACGGGCGCTGATTCCGGAGGGTGCCTCTGATCGCTCGTCCGGTGGGCGGTAGCCAACGGCTTCGGTGATACGCCTTGGAAGCCCCTCGCGAAGGTCGATCCCGAACCGCTCTGGGTCGATCCGATCCAGCAGGTCGGTGAGGAGTCCCCCGTCGTTCGTCTCGTAGAGGTCGTATCGTTCGAGAAGGGCTCGCGTCTCGTCGGCGATAACGTCCTCGCGAAACCCGTCCTCCTCTCCGGTTATCGACTCGTCGGCGTACTTGATCGAGGTCCGGAGCTTCCCCGTGAGGAACTCGATGAGATCCGACTCGATGCTTGTCAGGTACGGCTGTACCACGTAGTATTTTACCTCGTTCTCCTTCGTCGACCGGAACACGATAATGAAGGCGTACGGCTCGTTCACCCAGTAGCGCTCGACCTCACGGAAGTGCGTCTTCTTCGGCATCGGAACTGCCTTCTCTAGGTCGTACCGGTTGGCGAGAGTCGTCTCTCCGTCAGCCGTCGAAAAGAACGCCTCCTCGTCGAGGTCAGGATTCACGTCGACCGTTCGCTCGTCGATGAGGTCCGCCAAGCGGCCAGCAGTCTCCCTGCCCGCGTCCAGCACGCTCTCAATACCGTCGGGGTCGAACCCCAGCGCGTCGACTTTGTGCTCGTGGGTAAACGGTATCGGCTTGCCCTCCTCGTCGGTCGGAAGGTTACCGTCTTCGTCGCGGTAACACTGGTCCTCAAAGTCGCTCCACGTGTAGTACCCCTTGAGAACTGGCACCTCGTAGAGGTTGTATCGGGCGTGACACCGGTCCCAGAGCTCGTCGCCGACCGCATCGATTGCGGCGAACCGTGCGCCAAGTTCCGCCGGGTCGAAGCCGAGGAGCTCGTTGCGGTCGACGGACACGCGGTCCCATTCCTCGTCCGTTGGCGGTCTGGTAGGAGCCGTCTCGACGTCCGCCCCGGCGACGACGACTACTCCCGAGACCCCGTCACCAGCCGCATCGAGGTCGATCCCTCGCCAATCGTCCGGATCAGCCGAATCGTCCTGATCGGCTGAATCATCAGTGTCGTCTGACTCCTCCACTGCGTCGTCCGACCTCGTCGCTACGATTGTGTCGTCCGACTCGTTCGAATTGCCGTCTGGTTCGTCGTCCTCACTTACGCTGTCATCCTCCGGCTCGGCCTTGCTGTCTTCCGGTTCGACCGCGTCACCACTCTCAGCGGTGGGGGACGTACCGGAGTCGTCTTCGGCGGCGGGCGTTCTGTCTGACGGTGCGTCAACACCTCCGTCAGTGATACCGCGGTCGTCACCGGATCCCCTCGACTCGTCCGAATCGTCACCTTCATCGTCGCTTATCTCTGCCTCGTCGGGTGTTCCCCCTGTATCAGACTCAGTCGTCGACTCCGACCCCTCCGAGTCATTCGCGTCGTCGTCACCGGGAGTCTCTCCGTCGTTGTCTTTCGTCTCGGTACCATCCTCGTGAGTGGCATCGCTGTCCATCCCATCGTCATCCGTCTCATCTTCGTCCGTCTCGTCGTCGTCCGTCTCATCTTCGTCCGTCTCGTCGTCGTCCGTCTCGTCGTCGTCCGTCTCGTCGTCGTCCGTCTCGTCGTCGTCCGTCTCGTCGTCGTCC